>Ga0123354_10012431_pt1 | contig 13195 bp, 5 predicted proteins | sample TergutLab28metaG_2_FD_97872 | JGI IMG/M metagenome (GOLD analysis project Ga0123354, IMG submission 97872) | Labiotermes labralis P4 segment gut microbial communities from Petit-Saut dam, French Guiana - Lab288 P4 | ecosystem: Host-associated > Arthropoda: Insects > Digestive system > Gut ...
CTGGAATATACGAAGCGGTTTACCGGACACAGAACGAAAGCGCCTCGGAATATTTCATCCTTGGAAATCCAAGGGAGCTATTTGCGGAGATGTCGGGCAGGTTGCAAGAATACAAGACAAGCCACCAAACAAAACTCAATATTGAAGCGCAGTTGCGCAGGGCGCAAATCCTGTTATCAACTAATAATTACAATATCACGGACAAACTCTGGCAGGAAAAACTTGCGTATACGTTCAGCAGCCTTGCTACAATGGAGCGCAGGTTGAAGGACGGCGTGACGGATATTGCGAAAGACCAGCCCGGCCTCCATGTCAGGGGCTTTGCTTCCAAGGCCGATGATTCCTTTCAAGCATACCGACTTTTTGTCCCGTCGACCTACAAACCTGACGCGCCGCTGCCATTGCTCGTGTGTGTGTCCACGGAAGTCGTCAACACCGGGCGCCCATTCATTGAGGGGCCGGTCATGGCGGATCATCGCGGCGCGCTTCTTTGGGCAAAATACGCGGAAAAACATGGTTTTGCCCTGCTGTGGCCGGGTTACAGGGGCGCCCCAAAAGGATACACTTATGAATCCATGCACATCGATGAGGCGATTCAAGCCGTCGAGAAAGACTATAATATCGACAGGCGGAGAATCAGCGTGTATGCGACTTGCGGCGCTGGATACAATGCAGGGCGGTTGCTTGCGGAATATGACAGGCGTTTTGCCGCCATCGTTTACGACCGGGCGGTATTTGACTTTGACCCGGCTGATCTGGAGCAACCTTCTCCATCAATGATAGAATGGCTTGAAGCGGCCAGCCCTGTCGCTCGCGTGCTTGGAAACCGCAATTTGAAGATATTTGCCATGCATGACAACACCAGGCCGCCGGGTCATGGCGAGATGGAGCTTACAAGCCGGTTCCTCGCGCAAGCCAGGGAAACACGAGATGATGTGGTTTCATATCTGAGCAGGCAGCCCATGACGGAAGCGAGCCGCATGGACATGATATTTTCATGGCTGGCACCGTGCAAAAATGAAAACCCCGTTGACGAGCGCTCTTACATTTCAACAAAAGCCGGCTACGCAGGCCCAATCATGGAAATTTTCACCACGCCGATTATAATCGTCGAAGGTTCCCATGCGCTGGATAACGGCAGGGAAATCATGCAAAAGATCGCGGAGTCCATAAGGAGCGATTACAAGGCATATTTTCACGGGGCGGAATGCGTTGTCAAAAAAGACGATGACGTGACGGAGAACGACATTAAAACCCACAGCCTGATTCTGATTGGCAATCCAACATACAACAGCGTCTGGAAAAAGTTGCAGCCGCGCATCCCGTTAAAGATAAGCCTCGATCAAGCCCTGTATAAAAATCAATCCCTTGCCAAGGGCAGCATGTTTGAGGCGATCACGCGCCATCCCGACGCGGCTGACAAATATATTCTGCTGATCGGGACGGGGGACGCGATGCTTCTGCAACCAGTCATCACGGACAATCTATTCAATGCGTGGTATGACTGCCTTGTTTTTTCCACGCCGCTTAAAATCATCAGCAAGCTGGATGAGCGCGCGGACGCGCGAAGTGGCAAGTAACAAGTGGCAAGATCTCCGAACTCTGAGACCAACCGCAAAACTTAAACTTAATCTTAATCTCTAATCTCTAATCTTAATCCGTCAGCTTAACCTTTCACCTTAACCTTAACCTATATTCCACCATGAACACACTAAACAAGACAATACTCATCATCACCGTCGCGCTTGCCGGCGTTATTCTTACGGCCTCCTGTTCAAAAGAATCGGAAACGAACGGAGAAAAAAACGAAGGAAGAAGAACCGCGGAGATCAAGACTGACGCCGCGCCTTCCACGGGCAAAGATTCACTAAACGCCGTCAGAAACGGCCAATATGTCGATCTCAACTGGCATATCGACACGGCTGGCAGGAAGATCAAACAAATTACCGTCATGAGAAGCGCCACGGGAGTCAACCAGCAGAAAAAGGTCGCCACTTTGGATCCTGACGCGACCAGCCACAAGGATTGCCTGCCGGACGCGAACGCATATTGGTATTGGATCGCGCTGGCCATGGCGGATGGGAAATTGCAAAAAATCGGCCCGGCCCGCGTGGACATGGACGCCAATGGATCGGCTAATTATATTAAGATTGGCGACGGATATGAAATAAACATTACCAGAACCGATGATTTTGCGACGCTCAAATGGAACTTTCCTGACGACGATTATAAAGAAATACGAGTTTTCCGTTATCCGCGCCCCGTGGCGGAGTTATTCAGGGGACAATGGAATCCAAAAGGAAAAGGGAAGGGAACTACAAAAGGAGCTTTTGTTACAGTAACCATGGCAAATAAATCCCAATTCACCGATGCGCTGCCGGATGCCAATTCGGATTATTGGTATTGGTTCCGAATCACCCTGAAATCCGGCACGGTTATCGACAGAGGCCCCATCAAGGCGGGATATGCCAGCCAGTAAGTTTATCAGCGTAGAACAGCTCGCGGGGCGGGAGCGGCGTGGGAATTTGGAGTTCACGGTTCACGGTTTGGCGCTGCCGCGCCGTTGTTTTTTCAAGATTTCAGAACTTCAGGCTTTCAGGTTTTCAGGCTTTTCCCCCGCGCCGGTCGCGGACGGATTTTCGTTCGATGATGGGCGTGTCGAGCAGCACTTCGGCGGGGGCGACGGCGCGTTTGTCGATGAGGGCGAGGAGGTGGTCGACGCTTTGGCGCGCGAGCAGGTTGAGCGGCGCGTCCACAGTCGTGAGCGGCGGCGTGAACAACGGCGACCAGCCGGGGTGCTCGCCGCACACCAGCGAGATGTCCTCGGGGATGCGCACTTTCAGGCTGTATTGCAGAATCTGCGCGGCTTCGGGGCCGAGGCGTCCCTGGCCGGGGGCGTAAATGGCGTCGGCTCCGCTGGCGACGATGCGCGAGAGGGCGAGCGCGAGTTGTTCGCGCGATTCGAGCAGTTCGACGCGGCTGGCTTCCAGCGGGCGGCGCGCGGCGGCGCAGGCGGCGCGGTAGCTGGCGAGGCGGTCTTGCGTGCTCCGCCAGTGCGCGGGCGGCTCGGCGACGAAGGCCAGTTTTTTGTGCCCGAGTTTGAGCAGGTATTCCGCCACGGTGCGGCCTTCCGCGGCGTGATCCCAGCCGACAACGTGGAAGCGCGGCGCGAGGCTGTAGCGGTTGATGACGACGATGGGCGTTTTTTTGAGGGTCGAGAGCATTTCGATGGTCGGGTCGTCCCATGTTACCGCGAAGATGCCGTCGAAGAGCATGCGTTGCAGGGTTTCAAGGTCGTCCTCCGTGAAGAGCGAGAGCGCCATTTTGCGCGCGGAGACTTCGGCCAGCAACTGGAACGCGAGCATGGCCGTGTAGCCGGCGGTGTTTTCGCGGTCGTGTTTTTGGATGAGCAGCGCGAAGTGCCTGCGTTTCGCGACGGGGCGCGGGCGCAGGTTGAGCTGGCGGCAGAGGTTGAGCACGCGCTCGCGCGCCTCGGGGTTGACGCCGGGCGCGTTGTTGAGCGTGCGGCTCACGGTGTAAATGGACACGCCCGCCCGCCGCGCCACGTCGTGGAGCGTGGCGCGGGCTTGCGGCTGCGGGGCTGCGGGCGAAGGTTTTTTCATGGTTTTGTGGAAATGCGCTGAAAAGGGGCGTTATGGCAAGTTTTTTCTGTTGACACGCAAAATTTGCAGCAGATGATGCCAAATTAGCCAAAGTCAAAAAACTGTTTGCCGGGCTAATCCGACTGATCTGACGGATCGGTCCGATTCCCTCCCTGAATTTCCCATGACCGCCAAAACCAAACTTCTTCCGCTCGCGCTGCTGGCGCTGGCGCTCGCTGTCCTTCCCGCCTTTTCCCAGCAGCCTGTCGCGCGGCATCGCTTCGAGATTGGCGACAGCGCGTTTCTGCTCGACGGGAAGCCGTTTCAAATTCGTTGCGGCGAGATGCACGCGGCGCGCGTGCCGCGCGAGTATTGGGATCACCGTCTCGCGATGATGCGCGCGATGGGGCTGAATACGGTGTGCGCGTATTTGTTCTGGAACATGCACGAGCCGCGCCCCGGCGAGTTCAACTGGAGCGGGCAGGCGGACGCCGCCGAGTTTTGCCGTCTCGCGCAGAAGCACGGCTTGTGGGTGATTTTGCGTCCGGGGCCGTATGCGTGCGCCGAGTGGGAAATGGGCGGGCTGCCGTGGTGGTTGTTGCGCGACCCGGACATGCGGCTGCGCACGACGTATCCCGGTTACATGGACGCGGCGCACCGTTATTTGAAGGAAGTGGGGCGCGTGCTCGGCCCGCTGCAAATCACGCGCGGCGGCCCCATCCTCATGGTGCAGGTCGAAAACGAATACGGCTTTTTCGGCAACGACGCCGGCTACATGAAGGCGATGCGCCAGGCCGTGCTCGACGCGGGTTTCGACGTGCCGCTTTTCGCGTGCAATCCGCCGTCGGGGTTGCGCAACGGGTTTGTTCCCGGTTTGTTTCAGGTCGTCAATTTCGGCTCCGACCCGAAGGGCGGGTTTGCGGCGTTGCGCGCAGTCCAGCCCAAGGGTCCGTTGATGTGCGGCGAGTTTTATCCGGGCTGGTTCGACACGTGGGGCGCGCCGCATCACCTCGGCAACACGCCGAAATATCTCGCCGACCTCAAATACATGCTCGAAACCGGGGCGTCGTTCAGCATCTACATGGCGCACGGCGGCTCCACGTTCGGATTGTGGTCGGGCTGCGACCGTCCGTTCAAGCCCGACACGTCGAGCTACGACTACGACGCGCCGATAAACGAGGCGGGCGCGGCGACCGAAAAATTTTTCCTCACGCGCGACCTGATGCGCGCGCACCTCAACCCCGGCGAAACCATCCCCGCCGGGCCGCCCGCGCCGAACCCCGTGCAGACTTTCGCCCCCGTGAGCGTCGCGCAAGTGGCGCCGCTTTTCAAAAACCTGCCGTCCGCCGCGCAACCCGCAGGGGCGCCGCTTGCGACGCCCTCCGACGAAGCGGCCATCTCTCGCAAACAGGGCGTCTCAAGGGACGCAAGGGACACAAGCGACGCAAGGGACGCGGGCGTCGCAAGCGACGCCCCTACGGGCACCGTCTTTGCCGCGCCGTTGAATTTCGAATCGCCCGAACTCAATTTGCCGCACGGCGCCGCGCTCTACCGCGTCACGCTGCCCGCCGGCCCCGCCGCCACGCTCAACGCGCGGGCGATTGCCGATTTCGGTTTCGTGTTTCTCGACGGGAAACGCACCGGCGCGCTCGACCGCCGCTTTGCGGGCCATGCGGTGGACATCCCCGCGCGCGACAAGCCTGCCACGCTCGACATTCTCGTGGAGGCGATTGGACGCATCAATTTCGGCAACGAAATGCACGACCGCAAAGGCCTCGGCGGCCCCGTGACGCTCAAGCCCAAGACCGGCGGTGGAAACGGTGGAAAATCCATCGAACTCACCGGCTGGCAGATTTTCCCGCTGCCGCTCGACGACGCGCAACTCGCCGCGCTGCGTTACCAACCTGTTTCCGATGCCGAAGGTAGGGCGAAGCCTCCGGCTGAGCCGCAACACGCCAACGGCTCACCCGGAGGGTTCGCCCTACCTTCCCCAACGGAGCGGCAGATCCCAATCGTTTCGAGCGAAGCGACAGGCTCGACAAATCGAGAATCGAAAATCGAAAATTCCCCCGCCCCCGCCTTCTGGCGCGCGACCGTCACGCTCGGCGCCGACGGCGACACCTGGCTCGACATGCGCGACTGGGGCAAAGGCGTCGTGTGGGTGAACGGACACTGCCTCGGCCGCTTCTGGAACATCGGCCCCACGCAAACCATGTATGTGCCCGGCCCGTGGCTGCGTCGCGGCGAAAACGAAATCATCATCTTCGACCTGCTCGGCCCCGCGCCCGCGGGCGCGAACGCGGCCCCGCAAATCGCCGGCCTCCCGGCGCCCATCCTCGACCAACTGCGCCCCTCCCTCGATTTTTCGCGCGGCCTTCGACGCCAGTCCGCGCCCGCGCTCGACGGCGCCAAGCCCGCGTGGACGGGCGCGTTCCCGCAAGGCGCCGCGCCCGTTGAAATCCATTTCAACAAACCCGTGCGCGGACGCTTTTTCGCCATTGAAAGCCTCGACGCCCACGACGGCAAACCCTACGCCGCCATCGCGGAACTCGAACTGCTCGACGCGAACGGCGCGCGGCTGCCCATCGACGGCTGGACCGTCGCCTGCGCGGACAGCGAGGAACACACCGCCGCGGACGGCGCGGCGGACAACGCGCTCGACGGCCAGACGGCCTCCTTCTGGCACACGGCGTGGAGCGACAGCAGCGCGCCCGCGCCCGCGCACCCGCACCGCCTCATCATCGACCTCGGCAAGAAACGCGAGATTTCCGGCTTCCGCTACATCCCGCGCCAAGGCCCGGACACAGTCACAGGCCGCATAAAAGACGCCCGCGTTTACGTCGGTGACAACCTCGTCCGCTCAGTCAAATCAGACTGATCAGACCGGTCTGCCCGCTCAGTCCAAAACGCCAAATCTTCCAAACCCATTTTTCTCAAAAACACCATGAACCTCGCCAAAACACTCCTCCTCGCCCCGCTCTTCGCGGGCGCGACACTCCTCGCCACCGCGCAGCAAGCTCCCGCTCCCACCGCGGCCAACACTCCTCCCGCCACCTCGCCCGTGCCTCCGGCGGTCGTGACGTCTTCCACCGCCGCCATCGCCGCCGCCGCCGGCACGACCGCCGCCGCCGGCGACAATGACATCGTGCAAATGTCGCCCTACAATGTCACCGGCCAGAATGACCGCGACTACTTTGCCGGCAAAACCATCTCCAGCGGACGCATCGCCACCGACCTCGGCGACATCGCCGCCAACGTGGACGTCATCACAAAGGCGCAGTTGGAAGACATGGGCGCCACCGACCTGAGCGACCTGCTTAGTTTCGCGAACGGCACGCAGGAAGACATCGGCGGCGAGTTTGGCGGCGAAACCATCAACAACATCCAGTGGGAAGGCCTCGGCAGGGCCAGCACCATCGGGCGTGCCCGCGGCCTGCCGCTCACCGGCCTGGTGGATTTTGAACCGTTCGACTGGTCGATGGACTTCTTTAACGTGGAGCGCGCCGACTTTTTCCTCGGCACCGACGCCATCCTCTTTGGCAACGGACAGCCGGGCGGCTCGGTCAACTTCACCAAGGACTCGGCCAACCTGAACAAAACCTGGCTCAAAACAAAGTATCGCTTCGGCTCGCTGAGCGACTCGCGTTTCACGCTCGACCTCCAGAGCGCCATCATTCGCAACAAACTCGCCGTCCGCTACGAACAGCTCAATGCCAGCACCGACAACAGCTTTCGCAAAGGCGATTTCCAGAAACGCAACATCCAATACCTGACGGCCACCTTCAAGCCCTTTGAAAACACCACCATCACCGCCAACTACGAGCACGGCAACATCACCCGCCACCAAATCGTGGCCACCGGCATGATGGTGACCGGCAATAACACCCTGCAGCTTGTCCCGCTCGATTCGGTGTCGACATGGTGGGACAACGGGAAACAGACAATGACGACGCCAAACCCCTCCCTTGGCACCGCCAGCTTCACGCCCAATGCCGCCAATCTTTACCTGGGCGGGCGCAACGCCACGCCCAGCCCCTATCCGCTCGGCGCCGATTCATCCGGCAACGGCTACGCGCTGCAAACAACGGGCAACCTCGGCGAGGTCTATGCCAACTTTCTCGATCCCCAGACGCTGCAAATGACAACCACCGCGTTTCCCTATTATAATCTGCCGCTGGACATCTATAATTCCAACAAATACTCCATCGCCGGCCCCAGCTCCCGCTACGGGCAGGATTACCGCGACTTCCGCATCACGCTCGAACAACGCCTCGCGCCGAATCTATATTTAAAGACCTACTACCGCACCGCCAACTCCGACCAGACCAGCCGCTTTTTTATACGCAACAACCCCGTCCCGACCATTTACGGCGACCCCATCCCCTCGACGGGCGCGGACGACCCGTTCTCCGGGCGTCTGTATACAACCGGCAACTGGCGCTACGAAACCACGAATAATAAATACACCGCCTTCAACGCCGCGCTCGCGTATTCGCACAACTTCGGCGACTGGATCGGCAGGCATAATGTGTCATTAGTATATGAAGACAGGACAACCACCTACACCCGCCTCCGCTATCAGGAAATGGCCTACACACTCGACGCGAACGGCTACGCGAATGGACAGAGATTGATGCGCGTGAATTATTTCGACCCCAACAACAACTCCACTTGGAACATGGGCGGCTGGACTCCCGTCGCTCCCTACGTGGATTCCAGCGGCGTGACAAACTACGTCGGCTGGGTGCCCATCGGCGACCAGGACAACTCCACCAGCACCATCCAGCGCGTAAGCCGCCAGTCCTTCACCGCCAGCGTGCAAAGTTTCTGGCTCAAGGGCTACCTTGTCACCAACATCGGCTACCGCCGCGATTACACGGACAACCTCACCCTCTCGCCGCAATACCTCGCGCCCGGCACTCCCCCTGCCCAAGGCGTGCCCCTTGGCATTCCGGTGAGCCTCAATTATTACGACCCCCAGCAAGTGGACGACCGCCTCAAGAACAAAGTCGAATCCATGGGCGCCAGCGCCGTCCTCCACCTCAACAAAGGCCACAACGTCGCCCTCTTCGCCGGCTACTCCGGCAACGCCTCCGACCGCATCGCGCAACGCATCCTGCCCGACGGACAGCCGCCGGGCGTCACCCCGCGCGCCACCACGCTCGAATACGGCGTGCGCCTGAGTTTCCTCGACGACAAAATCAGCGCGCGCATCGGCGGTTTCAGCGTCAAGCAGACGGACAGCTATGTCGGAATAACCGGCTTCTGGAACCAATTCACGCGCGCCGGCGGCACGCTCAACAACCCGCCCGTGCTCACCATTATTGTTCCTTGGGACGACGGCTCTGGCAAAATAGCAACGGAGACATTTAACGGCACCACGCACGCGCTCGATGTGTGGGCCGACAATATTTATAAATACGGATTGATTACCGATGCGCAATACGCGCTCTATAATAAACAACTCGGGCGTGTTCAAAATGCGGCAGGCCAATGGGTGCAAGGCGGAAACGCCAACCGCGGCGTCGGCGGCGTGCAAATGAATAATAAATCCGACGGCGCCGAGGTGGGCATCCAGTTGCGCCCCTGGAAAGACGCGAGCATCAAGATTAATTACACCTATACAAAACCCTCCGCCGACAACACCGCCCAGGACGCGTTCGACTGGCTCAGCACATTTTATGGTTATGTGCAGCAACTGCCCGGGAAAAACCCAACCGACTTCCTGAACCAGCCGTTTACCATTTCTGGTGTTTTCACAGGAACAGCCAACGCAAACAATCCCCCCGTGAACAGGCCCGCCGCCGGCTACACCAATGGCCAGGTTTTCGACGCCACCTTCCAATCGCTCTATTACTGGCTTGACGACTGGGTAACCCAGCAAGAGGCCGATTACGGAAACCGCCGCCATAAACTTAACATCGCCTACAGCCAGAGTATAACGCGCGGCCCGCTCAAGGGCTTCCGCTTTGGCGGCACCTATGTCTGGCAAAGCGGCATGATAATGGCCCACTACAATTCCCTTTCCGACGACGGCCAGTCGCTCGTCACGCACACCATCTGGGGCCCGTCCTTCTGGAACGCGAACGCCTTCATCGCCTATGGCTGGAACACGCGCGTCTTCAACACACGCGTGCGCCTCACCGCGCAAATCAACGTCCAAAACATATTCCGCGACAATTACAAAGTGCTGCCGACGCGCGTGCCAATGTATCCCATTAACATTCCGAACATCGGCCTCGTGAAGGCCCCTTATTTGAACGCCGACGGCTCGTATGTCATATCAAAGTGGAATTTCGCCAACCCCCGCGCCATCTACGCCCAAATCGGCGTCGAATTTTAATATAAAAATTCCAAATCCCTATGATTACATCACAAAACAAGACACTTCTGGAAGGACGGTCTCCGTGTCGCCCCGCGCAATTTCCGCAACCCGAAAAACTCTCCGGACGAAACGAAGACCGTCCCTCCAAGGCAACCCGCTCCTTGGGTAACTATGCGTGGAAATCGTGCCAAAAAAACAAGAAGTTGTTTTTCGAAGGCATGTCAAAAAACGCGACAGCGACTGGGAGCGCCAGCGTCCCGCTGGCAGACGGCGCACAGCGCCGCCCGAACCACCCAAACCTGCCGGCAAGATGCCGGCGCTCCCAGTCGCTGTCGCGTTCTCGCCAACCCTTTCGCTTTGGTTGCGGCTCTGCCGCGCTAGGATTTGGAACTTGGAATTTTGGAATTTATTTGGGATTTGGGATTTTGGGATTTGGGATTTTCGGGCACGGCGAGTTGGCTGCTACTCCTGCCTCCGCCCCCGCGCCGCGCCCGAACATCGTTTTCATCCTCGCCGACGACTACGGCATCATGGACCTCGGCTGCTACAACCCGAAAACCTTCTACGAAACCCCCAACCTCGACCGCCTCGCCAGCCAGGGCGTGCGCTTCACCAACGGCTACGCCGCGTGCCCCGTGTGCAGCCCCACGCGCTTCAGCCTCATGACCGGACGCTACCCCGCGCGCGCCGCCGCCACCGACTGGTTCAGCGGCGCGCGCGTGGGAAAATACAAATACGCCGAGTATAATGACTTCATGCCGCTCGACGAATACACGCTCCCCCAAGGCCTGCGCGCCGCCGGCTACCAGACACTCTTCGTCGGCAAATGGCACCTTGGCGAAGACCCGAAATACTGGCCCGAAAATCGCGGCTTCGACGTCAACGTCGGCGGCTGCGACGCCGGCAGCCCCAGGGGCGGCAAGGGCGGCACTTTCAAGGGAGGTTATTTTACGCCGTATCAAAATCCGCGCCTCAAGGACGGGCCGGACGGCGAATTTCTCACCGCGCGCCTCGCCGACGAAGCCATCAACCTCCTGCGCCACGTTGATAAATCCAGGCCGTTCATATTATATAACAGTTTCTACTCGGTTCACACGCCCTTGCAGGCGCCCGCCGCGACGATTGAAAAATACAAACAGAAAGCCCAAAAACTCGGCATCGCCGGCGACAACTGCTACGCCAACGAGGAGCAAGTCTGGCCCGTCAAGCAGCAGCGCAAAGTGCGCACCTGCCAGAACCACGTCATTTACGCCGCGATGGTCGAGGAAATGGACAAGGCCGCCGGACGCATCCTCGCCGCGCTCGACGAACTCGGCCTGTCCGAAAACACCATCGTCATTTTCACCTCCGACAACGGCGGCCTGAGCACCGCCGAAGGCTCGCCCACGTCGAACCTCCCATATCGCGGCGGCAAGGGCTGGGTTTACGAAGGCGGCATCCGCGAACCGTGGTTCATCCGCTGGCCCGGCGTCGTGAAACCGGGCGCGACTTGCGACGTGCCGATTATAAGCATCGACCTGCTGCCCACCGCGTTCGCCATTGCCGGCGTGCCGCTGCCCAAGGACAAGCCCATCGACGGCTGCAATCTCGTCCCGCTCCTCAAAAACGGCGAGGCCCCCGCGCGCGACGCGCTCTTCTGGCATTATCCGCATTACAGCAACCAAGGCGGCTTCCCCGGCTCCGCCGTTCGCATGGGCGATTGGAAATTGATACAACGCCTTGAGGACGGCCGCGTGCAATTATACAACCTGCGCGACGACCCCGGCGAGCGCAACGACCTCGCCGCGAAGGAGCCGGCGCGCGTCGCGCAAATGCGCGCGCGGCTCTACGCATGGTATAAGGAAACCGGCGCGCGCTTCCTGCGCCCGCTCGACAACGGCGGCCCCGCGCCCTGGCGCCCCGGCGACGCGAGTATAAAAGTGGCGCAGGCGCTCCCGCCCGCGCCGCTCCTCGCGTCCTTCACAAACCAGCCCTCATTTTATGCTTATTATCTATCCGTCGACAGCCCCGAAGTCTGGGGCGGCGATGAGTGATGAATAATTTCACCCGTCTCGCGCAATTTAATAAAACACCAAAACAATATAACAATAAACAACCAACACCATGAAAACGCAAACAACCCTCCCGCGCTTCCCGCGCATCACCGCCGCCGCGATGTTCCTCTTATTGTCGCTGCTCCCCTCCGCGTTGCTCGCGCAAACGGTCATCCCGATTAACTCCAGCACGACTGTCAACAACGCGACAACCGCCGGTTGGACCGTGGCTTCAAGCTCGACAATCATTTATCAAGTCGGCAACAGCGCGACGCTCGCGTTCACGAAAACGGGCGCCAACCCCAATGGCACGGATGGCGGTCTGTATAACATCACGAATGCCGGGGGCGGCGACATACTTTTCAAAATCGGCCCCGCCAATCCGGACGACGCCGGATGGACCGTGTTCGACGGCATCTCCACCACGCGCTATGGCGGCGTCTTCTATATTTCGGGCGTTGACGGCGGTATTGTGACGCTGGACATCACCAACGCCATCTTCCGCAACAACCGCGCCTCAAACGCCAACAACGGACTGGGCGGCGTGTTCTACGAGGCAAGCAACACGTATTCGTTCATTTACCTGACCAACGTCCTCATCGAGAACAACTGGTCGTCCGGCGCCAACGGCGTCGGCGTCGTCCGCAACCAAGGCGTGTTCGTGGTGACAGACGGCACCATCGCGGGTAACTATGCGCTCCTCGGAAACGCCGGCGTGTTCGACACCAACGCCAACAACAACCTCACGCACACCGACCTGACAAACGTGCTCATCCAGAACAACCGTGCCGCGCAAAACGGTGGCGTCTTCACCTCGCGCCTTCCCAGCAATAACTCCAGTCAGGTCAACATCACCGATTGCAATATCTTCAACAACTGGGCCGGTGCCTACGGTGGCGTCGCCTACAACATGCACCAGAACGCCGGCGCCAACCGCGGCTTCTTCTTTAATTACACAACAGCCAGTGGCACCATGTATCAAATCATCGGCAACGGCGCCGGCTACTCCGCGACAGGCACCGCAAACGCCACCGACGTGGCCAACAACACCCCCGTCAACTCCGGCGCCGCTCAGGCGAAAATGGGCGGCTTTCTCTTCACGGGCACCTCCGGACGCACAATCTTCACAATCGACACCGGCGTCACGCTCAACATCGGCGACTCCAGCCCCGCCGCCAACAAAAACCTCGACTCCATCGCCAGCGCCGACGACCGCATGGCCTTGATGGACAAAA
>Ga0123354_10012434_pt1 | contig 13193 bp, 7 predicted proteins | sample TergutLab28metaG_2_FD_97872 | JGI IMG/M metagenome (GOLD analysis project Ga0123354, IMG submission 97872) | Labiotermes labralis P4 segment gut microbial communities from Petit-Saut dam, French Guiana - Lab288 P4 | ecosystem: Host-associated > Arthropoda: Insects > Digestive system > Gut ...
AGAAAACCTCCCTGCATATAGTCTGATACAAATTTTTATTTATATATGACTTATTTACTGACAATGTGAACACCTCAGCCTACATAGCTCTGAATGGCGAGGTAACATGAGAATAAAATATCACAAAGGATATCAAAGGAAGGAGCTATGGAATAACTGAAAGTACCAACCCAACATTCATCTAGACAGGCAGGGGAGAACACCATTCAAAGTAGCCAATGTCTGAACCATAACTGGAACTGAGCACCTCCCACAATTCAGTTTCTTGATCTTAACTTCCAACAAATCAATGATGTCACATGTATATTAACAGTAAGTATAACCCTTCCATCATCACTCAGGGCTACCAACAAGCCTCTGAATGATAAAATTACAACTCCCCCCAAAACTGCTGTTTCTCACATGCACAGTTTGCACAAATGACATCATGCATTCTGTTGGATGCATAACTTGGTGGATGATCTGTGGTAACCCAACACACAAAGTTACTTTCCATGTAGTCAAGATCCATGCACAGTACTCGAATGTGATACGAAATACAAGTTTGGCAAGTTTGAATTTATACATGTCTGGGATTTATTATTTTCTTACAGTCTCACTCTACTGGATATTCTCACCATGTAACTGTGTACTTACATATTAATATTTATATTTAACACTATGACTGCTACTGGAGCATTTTTGACATTATGGACAACTGTTGTAAGAGTAATGCTGCAATATTAGCTGCAACTTTAGAGATCACAGACATTTCTAGCATCCTAAGTGTTCAGAATATCATGCTTTATCTGCCATGATACTTCATATCTATTTAGCATTCAAAAGGGTATAAAAAAGATCTGGCAATTATGAATGACTATACTATTTTGGGATGCTTGAGTAACGAAAAGGGACTGTCTGAAAGCCTTATTAGTTCCTTATAATTCCAACTGCCTGATTCTTTTGTGTAGCCTCTGTTATAAGCTGAACCTGTAAATTAAATTTTATTTGTAAAAGAAACAGCATTAGCTAGTCTCTGTAATTCAAGCTTACTCCAGCCAGTATGGACACAGCAGGTAACTGTTGTGCTCAGGATGGTATGAAAACTGTACGAGCAGCAAGTCTGTGCCGACAAAGCACAAGACACAATGACGGTTTTAACACGTACCTTCTGTATTCAAATCCTATATTTTATCCTGAGCTGGTTGTATGCGAATCTGATTGAATTTTATGTTATACTTTTGACATTAAAGGGGCAACAGGGTACACTTTTGTTATGAATCATATATCTTGTAGTGGCTTACCGAGTTCCTATCATACTACAGCTGGGGTTCTCATGACTTGCTGTTGTTTGTTGAAGCTCACTCCCTTTAATTTGTCAGTTAAGAAACTAAAGTATTCAGCCATTATTTGTATTGTTTATGCACTTCAAGTACATATGCACACAGGAGACTACGCTAATTACACATGCACATGCATGCAAGCGCATGCACACACACACACACACACAGAGTTACAAGCAGAGCTTATTAAACATGTGTGCTACAAGAAACAGAATTCCATTATGCCACTTGATTTTAAAACAGGCACGAAGAGTGAGGAATTTTGGTAGTCCATACAGACTATTAACAAGCTCTATGCTTATTGGAACCACATTCTTAGCATGTCTTACATAATAATTTTTAAACACAGACAATGCAAATAATATGGCAAATAAAATGTACCACTACTACAAATGCAAAAAGGCAAAGTAACCTTTGTACAGGCCTGGGAAGGCCCTGAGGGTTCCAGGAGTTTGAGGCTCCCAGATTTCGTGACAATCAGCAGATGAAGGTGGCAAGGTTGTCAGCTCTATGCACCAGCTGCCTTTACCCTTCAAGAAATATTCCTGGAACTCATTTCTGTTAGAAGCTGAGTCGATCCCAGTGCGGCCAGAAGGATTATGTCAATGAAAAATTCCAATGACACCTTCGGGGAATGAACCCATGACCTTCTGGCTTGTAGCAGTGCTTCAACCAGCAGTGCCACTGCATGCCCCCTACTACAGATGCTTAAGGATTTGTAAATTTCTCCAACTAATGTCACTTAAGCGCAGACTTATGCAGACAGGAGAGCAGAGTCATTAAATCAGACCACCTGTACTAACAACTTACTGTTTGGAAGTTTATTTTTTCCAATTTCAAACACTGCCTGTTACTTAAAAGCCTGGCATGTTTGAATAAGAAAAGTATTACTATTCTCAATAAAAAGAGTGCTTGACCAGTTGACAATCTTACTGTTCAAACAGAGGGAAATTAAGTATTCTTCTCTAGGGGTGCAATAATTTACCGTAATTGCTTTTACGTATGAAGAAATTCGGAATTTAAAAGCAGAATATTACCACAGTCAACAGGAATGTAAGCAGATTTTACATGTCAACTTTTCATTGGTGAGTTTTATATGCTTTGTCAATAAATGCAATACTGTACTAAAATTGTTGTAGTTAAATTAGTGCAAAATTTAAAAGCAGATTCTTAACAGTGTATTCAGCAAAGACTAGAATTTGTTTACAAATGTTCTACCTGAATATCTCCACTGCATAGACTGCCATATAAGAAATGTACTACAGTCCGTTTCTGTGAATTTGCATTAACATATTTCACACTCTGCACCACTACACTCACGCAAGGTACACTAGCAGCCCATTTACTCCAGCTAATAGTACTGTAACTTCAAACTTTACAGTATTGTAGCATCACATTTATACAGAGTGCACAAGCAGCCTGTTTACATATGACACAAATTACTTTAAATTCAAAATCCACAGTACTGCATGCTGGCATTTATGCATGGGCTGCAAGCTGTCACATAACACTAAACTTTCACTATTTTATGTTCAAACATTTGGGGCCATGTATTCTCATATACACCAGGTGCTTTACATAGAACTTTCACACAGAATTCACAGGACTGTGGCTTTTGTATTTATTTGTTTTCCAGAAAAGGATCACACTTATTTTATGCAGTAAAAGAATTCTCTACAAGTAAAAATAAAGCCAAGAAGCAGTACAACTAATCCTGTAACTGGACAATGTAGAAAGTAGGACAGTTCAGCAACAGACCCTATTATCACTACTGTCACTAATAAGACACTTTAGCGGAAACATTCGGGTAGTCCAGAGATTCTCCTCACTCAATATTATGCTTGTGAATGCCACACATGACATGCCAGGTTAAAATTTTAAGTTTTATGAATGCAAGGCCACGTATCAGTGGCAAATCCTGATATGGAGGTCATGTTTAGCAAAACAGCACAATGCCTCATTGTGTACCCTTTGCTAAACCTGACTTTTGGATCAGGATTCACCACTGTCCCACTCACAGTATAAAAGACAAAATCACCACTATACAGACAAATATTATGATATCTAAAGAAGTACAAATACCAAAATTCAATGTAAATAGCTTCATAAAAAGCAGTGATGGCAGAACAAAACAAACATACACACAGATCATAAACTCTCACTCCAGGCAGTGAAGTAGAACACTTTTACAGGTACAGCAGCTTGTGCTACAGTCAAGAATAAAGGATCATTCATATACCAAAATACATATCCACATTTTGTCAACATGCGCACACTGTTTCCTCCCACCTAACATATGGAAAGACTAATAAAAAATGCAGCTGAATGGTCGTTCAATATGCACCAGACGAGCAAATAAATAATGCCTAAACTGGGCACACATGTATATACAAACAGGAAGAACAAAGTCTGACCAACTAAGCTACACCATTAGCTATGAATTAACACCAGAGACATGCCACCAAGGGCAGATTAACTTATATGCTGCACAGGTTAGGAAGGAATACCGATACCAGTGGCATATGAGAGGTGAGATGTCAGTATTGCTGAATGAGGTTGTTGTCAAGGGGTCAAGCAAATGGCTGCATCACAAAATGATTTACGATTCTGATCACACTCTGTGATGACGTAAAATAATAACACGTATCATTCCCCAACATTTCCATGCAGTTGTGTTGTCTTAAGAAAAAGCCTGCTAACTTCTCTTTACCTTCTTACAAGTTGTCTTGTATATATGTCTTGCTCTCCTATATAGCTTCCATTACTTAGTCCCCCCACCTTATATGTGGTCCTCCCAATGCTCATTTATTCACAAATTTCCATTTTTGATGATATCAAATTGTAATGCCATCTATATGTAACATCTATGCATACCACTATACCCTTAATTTGAGAACTTTTTTGTTTGTAGAAACTGTACTTTCAGACAATTTCCTGACCACTTTTTGTATTTTGTTTCTTCTTGTTATTCCTGTCCATGGTTCCATTCCACATGCCTAAACTGGCAAGTGATATGTTCAACATAATATAAATTTAACATTTCAGAAATACAACTAAGAGTGTTGTAAAATTCGCAGCTCAGGTTCCCTTTATAATTTTTCAATGGATTATCTCTGTAACTTTGGTATGACTTTTCCCCATTTAATTAAATCTCACTACAAAAAAATGCCACCAATTTTCTTCCATGCATTCCATTTCATCCCAGCTAACTTTCAAATTTACTGTGGCACAAACACCCTGCCTCTCAGCCAACACTTCCACTGCAGTGCAAGACTCATAAGTTCAAAATGTACTGATTCTGGAGGAATACAAAACACGGCAAATGATATCAAAAAATTTACAGACTAAATGTAATTCAAATGTAGATTCACTTCATTCCACTAGCCACAACAATTCATACAATAAAAAACATGGACACCATGCAAGATACACTAAACAGAATTTGCTACAAAATAAAACAGGGATGTAATAGACTTACTGTACAACAAAGTGCACAGAACAGAAAAATGGAGGCAACAGGAATGAATCAGGAGCAGGATAAATGATCAAACAAATAATTCAAAATATACCAAATGAAAGATATGTACGGTAACAACAAATATACACAGTGGTTACAAGATATTTATAATGCAATGGAAGAGAGTGAAAAGTTTCTCCCTCACGGAGCATGAGCATGGGGAAATGACAGAAAAACCCAAAGAAGACACAAAAGTGTCAGATGCACCACATTTGCGAAGGTATAGTATGGCACATAAAAGAGGAAAACTTACTTCCGAACTACCTCCTTCCAACCCTCTTCTCTCTTGCCTCCCTGTTTTGGACTTGTAGAAGACACCACTGAGTTCCTGCCAGCGCATGAGCCTGCATTTGATTCATTCTCACAGTAATGATTTCTAAAAAGAATAAAAAAAAACACTCCAACAGAATATTATATAAACAACTGGCAGTTCTGTTTCAGATTTTATTCAATGAAACTAACCTTTGTAGCTGACACTGCATAATCCAATCACAAAACTACGATCTTGAGAAGCATAAAAATTATAAACTGCACCAAAAGTGGAAAGTTTACTAAAACAGTGTGCTTATAGTTTAAAAATGCATTCTTTGCTACAATGCATAGCCAATAACATGCAAATACTAATTACATTTATATAATGAGACTATTTTTCTTGTGTGTTGTTCAGCATGCTACATACATAAAAAATGTTTTACATAAAAGCTGTATGTGTGTGTGTGTGTATATACACATATATATATATATCTGGATAAGATATGTAACATCTTTTGTACAATGAGCTGTACTCAATAAAACATGAAGTTCAAATTGGGCGTCATGTACGAGGGTGAGTAAAATGAAAACCTTAAATATTTTTTATCTCGTAATTTACTGAACACAAAAGGTACACATGATTTCATTTTTCTATTTATTCTCCACTGCATTTCATACAAGTGTTCCAGCACTCTGGAAGTGCATGAATACCTCTAGAAAAAAATTCTTTTGGCTGACAGCGCAGCCACTTGTGCACCACCTGCTGCACCTCTTTGTCGGACCTGAAAGACTTTCTCCCATCGCCTCTTTGAGCGGTCCAAGGACACGAAAGTCATTGGGGGCGAGGTCTGGTGGGTACCGCGGTTGTGGAAGACACTTGAAGGACAGATCTTGGATTGTTGCAACAGTTGAACAAGCAGTATGTGGCCGAGCACTGTCATGTTGGAGCAAAGCACCCATACTCAGATATCCACGTCGTTTGGACTTGATTGCAGGACGCAGGTGATTCTTTAGGAGATCTGCATACATTGCACTGGTCACAGTGTTCCCCCTGGGCATGTAGTGCTCCAAAATTACCCCTCGTTCATCCCAAAAGAGTCTGCATAACCTTCCCTGCAGATGGTTGTGTGTGGAAATTTTCTGGTTTTGGTGAGGAGGTATGGCGCTATTCCTTGCTTGCTTTCTTGGTTTCTGGCTGATGGTAGTGGACCTAGGTTTCATCTCCCATAACAATTCTACCTAGAAAGCCATCACCTTCTGCTTCAAAGTGTTTCAAAAGTTCCTGGCAAGCATCAACATGTCATTCTTTCAATTCTGCAGTCAGCTGGCATGGCAAACACCTTTCACACATTTTACAGAACTGCAGAACATCATGGAGGATATGGTGTGCTGATCCATGACTCATATCCAGATGTGCGGCCATTTCATTCACCATTACGTGGCGATTTTCCTTCACGATGGCTTCAACTGCTGCAATGGCCTCTGGTGTCACTACTTGGTGTGCCTGACCAGGTCGAGAAGAGTCTGTTACAGAACTAATGCCGTTCATGAACTTCCTAGTCCACTCGTACACTTGCTGTAGTAACAGGCATGCATCACCATACTGAACTTTCATTTGTCAACGAATTTCGATGGGTTTCAACCATTCGCTACTGAAAAAAATGGATGACAGAACGCTGTTCTTCTTTGGTGCATGTTGCAAGCTGGGCAGCCATCTTTACACTACTGCTGCACCATCCTGTTGCATTCCTGCATTGTACTGCCACCCATTGGCCACTCTTCAAACCATGAGTCTCATTGTTGTCAACTTACAAGACAATAGAGCTGCGTTTCAAATTTTTATCACACATTTAAGGCTTTCATTTGACTCTCCCTCATACATCAGGGTATGTAAAGTACTAATATAGACCCAAACTAAATTTGGTAACTACTTTTCAAAAGTTTTACGCATGATTTTCGCATCATGTACAAAGAATGCATAATAAACTGACATCAAGATGTACTGTCAAGTAAAATAAGCTCCAATGAATGTCGATCAATGAGTGACAAGTGAGCACCACAGTAGAAAAATGTGAATGATTCGTGACAGTCCTTCACTCATCATGACTGCTAAGGAAATAAACAACAGGGTGGGGTGGGGAAGGCAGAGTAGAACAAACAATCCTTCATGTACACAACATCAAAGACTAAATATTCAGACCAATATGTGTAAATCACTGTACAAACTCTGAAGAAAGGGCGAACTATTGACATTAAATACTTCACAACAATTGTACAACTTTCTTTAACATGGAGAATTGGTTGTTTTTAAAGTGTATCCATGGGACACAACAACTGTGATTGAAGGACAGAACTGCTACATCAATTCCCATTTGTTACCAAACACAAATAATTAAATTGACTTCTCACAACCTGAGGTTACTTTAAGCTTAAGCACCTCATGAAGATATTACAGAGAATGGTGTTATCAAATCATGTATTCTTAACCTTTGCACTAGATGGAGAAAGAAAGAAAGAAAGAAAGAGAAAGAAAAAAGAACGGAGGAGGAGGAAACAGGGCAGACCCCACAGGTGGTCCACATGCAGCTGTAAACAGAAAAACTCCTGCCACTTACATTAATTGAACCTTGGTCATACAGCTTGTAACATAGTCACCATACTGAATGAGCTACCCTCAGACCCTCACAATGATCAATTAGTAACAATTAAGTTCAGCAGGTGGTGTAAAAACACCATCAAACACAGGACAGATGGAGATAACGTAAGATTATTTACAAAAAAAGAGTTGTGTTTGGTGGTGTAATAGTATTACTGGTTCACTGGTTGAGTATTTACAAAATCTCAGGCATTCAATGCAGCTTGACGGCAATGCTGATCCTTTTTCTGGATAATGGCACCCTGTATAAGTTGACTCCACTGCCAGTGTTACAGAGATCTTCACTGTCTCAATCTTCAAGGTGAAAAGACAAACCCATGTCCATTGCTGTGACAGCACACACCCACCATTTCTGCAGCTCATTGGTTAGCACCAAACACACAATTGATGCATGCACTGTATAAATGCCACTGACAGCAATAAGGCAGTCACTTCACCCTGAAGATGGTAACAGCCAGGAACTCTTGAAAGAGCCATAAATATTATGCCAAAAGTTAATAAGCCCTCCAAATAACAAGAAATACTAACACACTAGGACAAGCCCACCAGAACCATGCACATGCTGCAGGAGAACTGAAATACACACTTACATGTAGCTCTTCTTTCCTTTTGTGGCAGGTATATAAGTATCATTTCCAGTTGCTTCAAAGTCTTCCCTTTCTGCTGGATGCGGTCTTGAAGCTTCAAACACAAGGTGGCCTTTGAGCTTTCTCTCTCCTGTTACAATTCCCCGGCTGGTGAGCTTGCCACTACTGACAGCAATAGTGTTATTCTCACTGCAAATCTGTGAACTGGTATGAACGGCAGGAACATCCATCTCACTGCGACCACGCTTATCTTTAACCTCAGCCAGCACTTGGACATCATGGGACTTACTGCTCACTGGGACCACCATTCGGGTTACAGGGGTATCAACTCCTGGTGAGCAAGCTGATGAGCACTCCTTATCACCATTCTTGCTGCTGCCTGCTCCACTACTGATGTTACTTTTCTTCTTTTTCTTGTCTTTACGTTTCTCCTTTGATTTCACATCGTTACTGCTACAACTACCCTGACTGTTGGCATCAATCCCACTATCTCCCTCTTCCTTGTCCATTGGATCTCCATTTTGAACTGGAGAGTCAGCACGAGGAGAACTGCCTCCACAGTGAGCTTCAGACACTTCTAGAAAAGCACACAAAACAAACAGGACATTCAACGAAAGTCACAAAAATGGAAAAGTAGAACATCGTAAAGCAACGACTACAAATTGGTCCAACACTGTGCATGTACTTATACAGTCATGCTATATTCTGACATGTTTTGGTGGTCGCCAACAAAACATGTCAGAATGTAAGTATAGACTGATTATATAAGTATGTGCATAGTGTAGGACCAATATGTAGACAATAACTGGACAGCCATGCACAGTACAAACAACATTCTGAAATGATACAGTATGTCTGAATCCTGAGTTGATGAGTGATGCTACATCAAACATGGACATTACACTGTCAAACAAAATAAAAAGATGATCACGAATGGCAAGTAAAGATTTGAAAAAGGGTGGGCATGGCCTGATTGAGAGTACAGTACTGGCATCAGCATGGAAAGGATGATGAAACTACTAAGAACTGAAGAGCCTGTAACCGTTCATTAAAATATTTTTAATGTGGCAAATACTGTCACACAATATACTGAAACGTACTTTATGAGTATAGGCTGTAACATTTGTATCATTACCACACTGAACAAGAAATTTATATGGCTAATAGATTTATATGAGGCCCAACTTTGGGTGCAAAACTACATAATAAGGTGCTGCCATTTTTATTTACTTATATCAATCAAGGCCTCCCCACCTGAGATTTAACAGTTTTTCTTCACTGGGATATGACAAACATATGCAATGTGGTCATTATGTCCTAAACAATTTGCATGAAAAATGGAAAACCATGCTCAACCTTCATTGCCATGGAACAGGGCTTTAAAAAGTTGATGACACTATAGGACTGCTAGCCATATTTTAATTTGTCAGTATCAGTAATGTTCAGCAATAGGAGGATTTAAAATCTCCCATTTCTCACAGGCTGATGGCCATATTCTCAGGTAATAATGTTAAGATAAAAAATGCAGTGCTCAACCAGGTGGACCATAAAATACACTGATGCAAAGGTTCAAGGTCCTCAGTAAGGCGATGATACAATACCAAAGTTCTGCAACACAGTGCAGCTCTGTTTTGCAAATGATTAATGTAACGCAAATCATGGGATCCTAAGCCCTATATATCATGTGCTCCTTTACACATAACCCGCCATACGGGAATGTAGGGGTTAGATAATCTAGTATGACAGCAGAACAGGCAAGACCTGTTTAGTTCAAAAACCAGGGTCTTAAATAACCAACATCAAACACCAGAGGGTGAAGATATCATAACATGTGTTAAAGGCAATTTTGTTATGATGCATCCCTAAAAAATAAAAGAAGAAAGTTCATTCATTGTATTTTCTGGTGATGTGAAAAGAGTACCCCGCACTCACATGACATTAAAAATATTAACACATACATACTACAAGACTTTAACACTAGGCACTATATAAAATGCAGATTTCTGTAATTTTAACCAACAAGTGCACACACTTGTCATTAGATTCACAATAACATTTTTAAAAACACTGAATTCCTACATGTTTCAGACCTTACTGGCCCAGAATCAGAGAGAAATTAATTGTTGTTGTGTAAAACAATTACTTAAAATTATTTTCATCTAATGTATGTGTAGAAGAACTGATGAAATACTTCCATATGGAGTGAATATGTGCAGTAGACAGAACTGTAACACTGAAAGCTAAAATATAGAAATATATAAAATATAAACAATTGTAAAAAATATTTAGTATTTGGTTAAACTGAGAAACACACATATATTATGAAAATATGAATGAAAGATGCAAAGTACATACCACTAAATTGGAGCTGTGTGTGGATGTGTTGGAAGTGTTCGTTGTATTACATTATGCTAAGTAGGCAGGATGTACTGTGAACACCTCCAACACACCCACAAAGCGCTCTGATTTACCAGTATGTACTCTGCAACTATCGTTATATATTTTCATACTATATTTGTATTTCTCAGTTTAACCGAACACAATTTACATTCTTCTTCATGTATGTAATAATGCTATAAATGACCTGCCAGTGCAACAATAATGTCATATTCACTCTACACAGATGAATTTCCATCAGCTCTTCTACGTATGCAATAGATCAAAATAACGCTAAGTAATTATTTTACGCAACAACAAATAATGTACTTCCTGATGACAGACCAGTAAGTCCTGAAACATGTATGAGTTTAGTGTTTTTAAAAATATTACTGTGAATCTAATGACAACTGTGTGCACTTGTTGGTTACAATTACAGAAATTAAAATACAATGCATGAAATAGAAAATATTAAAAAAAGTATATCAAATGAAGAGTTTATTTCACCAAGGTACAGTATTGTTGTCCAGAACAATTTTTGATTCTGAATGGGATATTTGTAAAATTAAGTCTACCCTCATCAAACATGACTGGCCCAAATTATCCACTTACCCTGAAATACTAGTATGGGCTTCAGAACTATTAAACCTTCCCCATCTGCAAAGCACCCGCAATTCATGATGTTGATTATGTTATACCTGCAATGATCTGATCTGTCCTATGTTCACAGGTTGGTTTTCAACTTATTCATACAGTTTTTCATAAGTTTGTTACCACATTTGCAAAGATAATTCATTTGCACTTGTGAAGAATGAGGAATGTGGTTATGTGGCAGACATTAACACATTGGAAGGTTACAGCTGCTCCAACCAAAGTGTACACACGTGCAATGACTGTTCACTGATCACTCGAGGAAGAGGCGTCCAAGTTGGTCTACTATTCGAAGAATAAATGTAAAGTATGCACAGACTGTGGCTGTCATGGATGCAATGCATACTGAACATGCTGCGTGACCCAACCACCTTCATACTAATGCAAACAATTGCAACATATGAAAAGATTACACACTGGCTTCCGAAGTAAGTCACTTCCTGCCTGTACCGCAAGAGGGCCTTATCACTGATGACAACAGGAAAAATTCTCAGTCATGACCATTGTTAAAGGCAGTGTTACAGGGCCACAACACAATCTGTGAATGCAAAACACTGTATGCTCTCACAAGGCCACATTCTATGTTAAAGGAAGAGTAAATTGGCACAAATGCATCATCCAGAGTACTGAAAGCCCTCACTCTGTGGAACAGCAGGAAATATATTCACCACAAATGAATTAACTGGCATGCAGTAAAATATTATGTTGTGCCAAGCCTTTTGTTCTTCAAAAGAACAAAAACGAAGACTACGATGTATGATTAGGAAGTATGGCTTGTACAAGCTCTTCTATCAATCACTAGGTCCAGGTAGGTAATTTCAGCAAGTTGGAGTGCAGCTCATAACATACACGACATATAGTATCGTGTGGACAGTCTTTAGACATTGAGTCACTGTGATATCCAGGGCACCTGATCTCACACACAATTTTGGCTGTTCAGAAAGGTGGAGACCAGGTATACTAGAGTAAATCTTGAGACAAGAACTTGACAGAAGGATTACCACTATCATACAATAAATCTCAGTGCAAAGGGTCATGTAGCAGAAACATAACAGAAGGAAAAAGTCAACAAACATTCCTCTTCTTTCTCCATGTACGTGGTAACAAAGTTAGGAAAAGAAGAGTAATGAAATGCTCCACATTTCAAATTTTCTGCCTTTTACCCTGGGCACAGAAATCTCTGTATCTTAGTAGTCAGTTTATATGACAAAGCCTGGAAATTTAAACACAGTCTATAAAACTGCAAGTGGCAGTAAGAAGACAAGAGTCCCAATTGTCATTAAAATCTGGATACAAGAAACAGACACTTCATAGTAAAAGTACTGTCAACAATGTGTATTATGGACCAGATCTTATACAGATACACACAGACCACAGAACATAAATATTATTCAAAGCCCTATTATGGACATGGAACATAGTGAAAAGGGCAGAATCATCCCGAATGACCCTAACACTAATCATTAATATGCAATACTACCTCTTTCGCTTTCTCCTGGTCTATCAACTTCATGCTCAGTGCATGTGTTGCTGGTCTGCTCATTCTCTTGACATACAATTTCATTCTTTTTATTCTCCTCATGAAGCTTTCTTTTTTCTTCCCTCTTCTCAAGTTTTTTCTTCTTTTTTCTTTCTCGCCTTCTGGCAGCTGCTGCCTTCTTGGACTCTTCCCGTGTCTTCTCCATGTCTAGTTCCTCTAGAAGTATACTAGCATTCTTGTTGGCCTTGGCTGCTTGCTGATCTTTGGCAGCTCTGATAATTTTTACACAGTCATGGCACTTTTCAAGAAGTTCCTGCAGACAGAAATTAGCATTATAGCAACAAAAATTCAA
>Ga0123354_10012435_pt1 | contig 13192 bp, 6 predicted proteins | sample TergutLab28metaG_2_FD_97872 | JGI IMG/M metagenome (GOLD analysis project Ga0123354, IMG submission 97872) | Labiotermes labralis P4 segment gut microbial communities from Petit-Saut dam, French Guiana - Lab288 P4 | ecosystem: Host-associated > Arthropoda: Insects > Digestive system > Gut ...
GTGTGTGTGTGTGTGTGGTGTGTGTGTGTGTGTGTATGTGTGTGGTGTGTGTGTGTGTGTGTGTGTTTGAACAGAAAGAACGAACGCTAACTGTTCAGTTTTCATTACACAACTACTACTGCAACTGACGTACTGCGAAAGGCATGCCATCTGATTGTCATAAGGGCACTTGGGTAAGCAGTTTAATTCGGGAATTGTAAAGCGCTTTGTCCAATGTCACGTATTCGCCCATTCACCACCAGACTGCCATCTCAGTGACAAATATCCAGTCAACACTTCGCAGCGCTCCCGATTTCTGTAAAAATGCTTCACTGCAGTGTTATTTGTGAGCAACGGTAATTACTACATGAGTTCTACGCAGTCAGAAAGGCGTACAAATAAATAAATAAATGAATAAATAAATATATATATATATATATACACACGAACACACGCATTCTTCTAAATATAGGAGCACTTCTCGGACAAAAGAAATAAAGTTAATGGGGCAGCAATGAGTGCGCTTTCCACATAAATATTTCCGCGTGCCAAAGGGTCGTTAGCTCTGTTATACGGGCTCGCTCTAAACTGTCGGTCTCCTGTATTAATTCTGATTCGGTACAAGAATGTGATTGCACAAAGCAATAGTAATGTTAACACCCAGCAACATGTTATGTTACAATAAACCTTTGTGTTTGGCCTTTCGCTAACACCACTGTGCTTTAGTTCCGTTAGAAATTTTGGTTTTACATATTCCCATTATGCAGACCAGATATCTAGCACCCGAACTGCCCGAACAACGCAGAACTGCTATTAATTTCTGGCGGAAACAAGGTTGGTTTGTATGTGCAATCACCGACCCAGGTAACACACACTGACATTCTCTTGTTACTGGGAGCAAGCCTCCCAACTAACAGCAACGTCCGCACCTTTTCCTACTTTTTAGATAGTGCGGATCAGTAGACAAACATCCAGATCAACTTATCTGTCTCGGGCTGCATTACGCCGGGGTTTGTACCTAATGGTTACCGGTCACACGACAGTGTCCAGAAGGACTGTGGCAACAGCACCACTACACATACGCACTCTCCCACTATTCTCGTGTGTCTTAAATCTTACATACGCGTGATGATGAATATCATTCACTGGTTAGCGTTACTGCTTGATTAAGAAAATATGTTGTGTCACTTGCGGATTATAATTTGATTTTATACATAGACGGACTGAAAGGTTGCCGCTGTCATTGTTTCAACGTACGGGTAGGTCAAATGCGTGTTTGTGCTATGTTGATTTGTGTGCACTGCTGATGGCTGCCTACATTACGACGCCGATGCAATTACTCTGGCCGTAAAATCATCCTGCGGGGAAATAATTTGGAAACCTCATGACGACAGACAATTTGGAAGTAGCTTGTTTCCCGTACACGCTAGGAGTAACAAGCCAGATCGCTATTGCAAAGGTTCCTGTAGTGGTTCAAGCAGAGGATAAGGTAAAGAAGAAGAGGCTCACCATCGTGCAGCACTGAACATTACACCAGGAGGATACTGATGTCCAGACTTGCATAGTCGCATTTCGACGTACTATCGGACAGTAAATGCAAAGTGCGTATAGCGCTGTTGTCTTCAGTGGACTGGTCATCGTAATCGGCTGTTTGGATGAGGACAGGGTGCTCTTCGCAGCTAGTCACTGTGTGTCACTGCAATAATGTGAACAGTGTCACTATAGCTGTCTTAGTGCGTGTCATTCCAGTGGGTGCTTATTATTAATGCTATTTATAAAAGTGAAAAAACTTAATTTGTAGAAAAACTGTCAAAACTTACTTGTTACTAGAGCTTCATGGTATTCATTTTTCGCCCCAGTGTGCGGCCAGTGGGTGCTACATGCTGCATTTGTCCGGATTTCATTGACTATTTCAAATGCCACTAATGTGGGCCTATTCCACGTTATATGGTCATTTTAATTGTATTTTTCTAGATCCCTTGTCGTCTGTTGTGTGCACGGTGAATACGGCACTTCTAGACGGACATGCACCGACTTCCTCAACCCATGTATGTTTAGTTGTTGTGTGTGATACAATAGTGCATTGAAGGAGCTGAGGCCATGTGTAGTGGCGTTTTTCTTTGTACACATAAACATGAATTTCGTGGTATTTAGTTTGAAATTCCATAAATATGAACAGTTAAATAAATCTTCATGGATGAGCCGTGCATTGATAATATCAAATATTTTATTTGTCCAACCAATGGACACAAATGTTATTAAATAATTATTAAAACATTTAGAAAACAAAATTTTTCCAACATGTTTCGGTTTACATAAACCATCATCAGGGAGCTACATCCTGTGTTTAGCTAACCGTCATATTCATTCGGATTAGAATCCTCGGTACTATCTGAAGGGGAGAGTGGTTAGTTGGGTCCCAGAGACGATATGGACGCTATGCAAAAGCGCTTACCGAGAATCGAACCCAGATTATCATGTCCATTAATTATACTGACTCACGTACCGCACAGAATTCTTCTAAGTTATTTTATTGTAATATTTTTTTGTTTTAATCTTCTAAGTTAGTTTTATGTAGACAACTTAAGCTATGAAAATAATATTAAAACAATTTGTTACATCCCGCATTTTTTTGTGCTACTTCCTTATTCGAACTTTGATTATACTCTCCATATTTCATTGTTTGAGCTTATGGATTCTGAATTTGTATGGCAGAAGGAATTCCTGGAATTTAATCTGCTCGGAATAACTTTAGGAACGTAAATTTGATTTGTTGCTTTGTTCACTACGACTTGAACTTGATGGCAGATTCGAGGGATTTTTCTTAGCTGAAGATTCGCGTCTTCTGTGATGTTAGGCCCTTTAGTCTGGTAGTTAAGACGTTTCGAAGGCACTGCACGCTGCTAGACAAGTGCCACTTGCGAAACGTAACGCTGCCTTCAGCTGCTACTGTGCTTAGCAGGAATAAGTGTCCTGTCCCATCTAAATTTAGTTTCCTCAGTACTGCAGTTAGTCCGTTACATTATATACATAATGTAATTACATATATATATATATATAATGTGACGGACTAACTGCAGTACATTATATATGTACATATGCAGTTGTTCTACAGCTTCATTCTCCTGATTAGATTCGGTAAATCGTGACGGTAAGTTTTTTTTTATATTTCTATAGTTTCACGACCATTGCCAACAACATTTCCGAGTGAGACCCTTTATTTTCGGAATATCATTATTAAAGAGCAACTGGCAACGCTCCTTGTTATACTGACTGCCAATAGCGTACTACTAACTTTATAATACTAGCAGCAGCGAACTAATTTGTTCATAAACATGACGAGTCAGATTATCATATTTACCATCTCTTATCACAATTTAGTAAAATCTTCTGTCACAAGCATCAGAATTGACAACTTAGTGTCTGATGATGGAGGCAGCAATTACACCCCAAAGTTAGCAATATAGCTGATGTCTGCTAGACGCGATCAGTTGCACTCCAAAGTTAGCTTGACGCCATTAGTGAAAGCAGAAATATCGCGAGTGAATCGCCGTTGAAGGACAAAGTTACAGAACTGTAGACGTGGCCAACAGGACTGTTGTGTCCTCCAGATGTACACTGCTGGCTTCTGCACACTCTTAATTTCTGTAACAACTTCCCTAATAATTTTCCTTCCTATGCCTAGTAGGGATGTGTGTGCGCTGAGGTGGAGGTGAGAGGTGGGTAGACGGTACAGGGATGGTTCTTGTTTGGAGGAAGTTACTTTGTGCAGCACCAAACGACTCTTTTCCCCCCACCCGTATTTCATGCCATATTAGTATCATCTTTCTTGATTCAGTTACATAAAGGTATAATGTGAACAGCAGTTTGTTGTACTTTTGGTTGTTAATATGACGATGGTTACTACCTACTACTACTATTACTACTACTACTACCACCACTACTACTACTAATACTACCACCACCACCACTACTACTACTAATACTACCACCACCACCACCACTACTACTACTACCACCACCACCACTACTACTACTACCACTACTACTGTTTTACTACCACTACTACTGTTTTTACTACCACTATCACCACTACTACTACCACCACCACCACCACTACTACTACTACTGCCACCACCACCACCACCACCACCACCACTACTACTACTACTACCACCACCACTACCACTACTACCACCACTACCACTACTACCACCACCACTACTACTGTTTATACTACCACCAATACTACCACCACCACCACCACCACCACTACTACTACCACAACTACTACTACTGTTTTTACTACCACTACTACTACCACCACCACCACAACCACTACCACTACTACTACTACCACCACCACCACCATCACCACCACCACTACTACTATTACTACTACTACAACCACTACTACTACTGCTTTTACTACCACTACTACTACTACCACCACCACCACTACTACTACTACTACTACTGATGCTACTGCTACTACTGCTTCTACTGTTATTCCTATTACTACATTTACTACTAGCAGTAATAATAGTAAAAATAGTACTGTTAACAGTAGTAATATCAGTACCACTTCTTATCTACTAATACTACTGCTTCTACTACTACTACTGCTACTAGTGCTACTAGTACAGCAACCCAATTGGTATTATAGTGTTTCCTATTAAAGTATTACAGTTCTACAATAATACCATTCGGAGACATTTCATTTTTCAGGTAGAAAAGGAGGAAAGCCTAATCTTCGAATCGATTAAATGGAATAAGTCTCCTTCAGCGACTCATAATGTTGTCTTCTGTAAAACCAGATATTCTCCTTAACATAAATGTTCACATATTTTATATCTATAATTCAAGAATAATACACTTCCGCAACCAAATTTATTTTACCGCGTTGCAACCAGAGACGCAGACCCATCTGGCTTACTGCAAGATAGACAAAGTGTCAAAAAACTCCCCATTTTAAGGAACAGAAAATGACTCAACCCACCGCCCATTCTCGCACCGAAACCCTTTAAGATCCATATTAATAACATTTTCCCATCTGCCCCCACTTTTATTTAGCGGTTTCTTTCCTTAAGATTTAGCGAATGACATGTATTCATTCTTCACCTCCCGCCAATCGAAAACGCTTTCACGAGAACAGCCGATGATATCTGATAAGAACAAAATTGCTTGTCTCCACCATTCTGTTATTCGCTCCTTCGCAATCCACGTCAGTTCAAATAGACAGTGACTTAATTAGAACATACAAGCAGCAAGGAGAATTTTGCCGGAGGCCCTCCTGTCCTAACCCAACAACACAAAATAGCAGTGGACACCAGCATTGACGTCCTCCCATTAGCTGTCGTACTGTGTTGTGTGTTCGATCTGTACTCTGGTAATGGCGTAGCAATCGATTTGCGATGGGACATTCCTGAGGGGATTCACCGGTTACTGATGCTGGTCGCACGAGGTAGTTTCTAGGGATGTGCTGCGAGAGGTCCGAACATCACATGGCTGCAACACTGCCGTTGGACATGTGCAGGCATCGGACATGTGTTATTCAAGTTTCGAATTTAATATTTTTTTTTGGCTTATGACAACATGTAACCTGGTACAACTTCGTAATACTTATTGAAGAGCATGACTGAGGATTTTCCAGAACAAAGTGTTGAGAAAGATATTTACGTGTAAGAGAGAGTAAGAGCAGGCTACAGGAGGATAGAGGAAACAAGGCTTTGATCGGCTTCATGAAGTGTAACCTACAGCAAACACTCTTAGAAAGATCACGTCAGGAAGGGGGGACCGCGGTGGCACAGTGGTTAAGGTGCTGTGCTACAAATCGGAAGGTCGCTGATTCGATCCCAGTTGGTGTCACTGGAAATTTTCAGTGACATAAAATCCTTCCGATACCACTATTGCCCTGGGGTCGACTCAACCTTTAACGGAAATGATTACCAGGAGCATTTCCTGGGGGTAAAGGCGGCCGGTGCGTAAGGCTTACAACCCTACCACCATGCTGTGCCGTTGTCATGAAATCTGGGAACCCTAACTTCCTGGAACCCTCTAGGCCACTACAGGCCTGTAACGGGACTGCTTTACCATATATCAGGAAGGACGAGATCGTGGATATGTGGCACGTATAGGGTGAATTGGTGGCGAAATTTGAAGGATGGTTGCCCCTTGACAGAAGTAGACGTAGATGGGAGAATATTAAACTGGATTTTGAAAAAAAATATTGTGGGTGATGTAGACTGGATTAATCCGTCTCAGGAGAGGGACAAGCTGTAGGACATTGTAAACACGGTAATGAAACTTGGGCTCCACAAAGCGCTAGTTATTTCTTGACTAGAAGTAAAAATGTTTTATTCTCAGGAAGGACTTTGTCTGTCGAATCGATTACAATCAATCTCTTAGTAGTCTGGCGTTACGTAGGTTTGTGTGATCCTGTTACATGTCGCGTAAAATTCAAACCACACCATTACCACCTGCTGCACGGTCCCTAAAATATTATCCTCACATGTATACTGTAATAATTCCAATAATTTCTACACTTCACTGTACGTACCGTCTTCTGTTATACTAAGAGTCTCTGCATTTTGCCCATCAGATATTTTTGTGTGTTTGGTTGTTTTTCTAAACGGCATTAACTCTCCAGTCACGTAATGAAAATGTGGTGTTTGGTAGCGAAGTAGTGCATGTCTTCAAACAAAACGGGTTTTTAACCCGCGAAAAACTGAATTTCCGAAGATACAAAGGAGTATAGCTCCACTCATTCTTAACCTTGGCACTAGATAGATATGTGTAGTGAACTTGACACCCCGGTCGTCATACTTCTAGGATACAAAGACACTATAAATAGGAATGTGGGTGAGCCAAAAGCCAGTCTGCAAGGTTTTGGAGAACAAACTTTTTGTGTCTGTTGGGTTTCGAACCTTGAATCGACCAACCTGTAGCCTAGTTGCAGTATTGACTACGGTTTTCCTGATCCCCGAAATAAATCTCCAATCCATATTATTTAAATATAATATTAAATTTTACTTTCCATACGCACCAATAAGTTAAATACTTGAATTACCAAATGCACCTAACTTTTCTCTAAAGAAAATTATAGATCTACCCATTGATAATTCTGTAGGCAAAATGCCGACTCAGTGATAAACAGTTACACCTGCCATTACGCGACACACCTCCCACAAAAGACTTATCTTAAGACATGAGAGGGCCTCGTAAAATATAGTGTCGCATATGTATTGCAGGTAATTACAACGAAATGAAGGGTGTGGGTGGTGGAATGTAGAAATGGGGGTGTGGGTGGAGGGATGTAGAAATGGGGTGTGGGTGGAGGGATGTAGAAATGGGGGGTGTGGGTGGAGGGATGTAGAAATTGGGTGTGGATGGAGGGATGTAGAAATGGGGGGTGTGGGTGGAGGGATGTAGAAATGGGGGGTGTGGGTGGAGGGATGTAGAAATGGGGTGTGGATGGAGGGATGTAGAAACCCCCCTCCCCGCCTGCGGAAAAGGCTGTATTTACTCTTTCAGCGAGTCGTTGAATAATTTAATGCCTTTAACTCATTGCAGTCACTCGCCAGCTATTTCACTCTTTACAGATTCTAACTCAACTCTCTTTTCACCCATTCAGCGTTTTAGCTCACTTAATGCCTTTTATCCGTGACATTCGCATATCAGATAGTTTAACTCACCTCTTAGCATATTCAGTAACTCTTTCAAATTATTTCACTTACTCTTTGAACTCCACCCACTTAGCTCACTTCTGTCTTGACATTAAATTAACTCGCTAATTTCTTTCAAATCACTTAATCATTTAACTCCTTTACTCCATCAACCCCTTTGCTAGCTTGTTGACGCACTGCACACGTGCATTTTACCCAGCTGCTTGTTCATTAAATTTCATTCATTCAATCATTCATTCAGAGTATTTTTAGCTCCTTTAACTATCTCCATTCACTGCACTTATTCATTAGCAACACAATTAGTTGGCTCTATTCATCTCCTTTAACTCACTGTGAACTAATCAATTCACTTGTTAGTTGCAACTTGTTACCTCTAACTCCATTCTTTAAGTTTATTTCTTCGCTTCTTTATTTTCTTTTCCTTTGGTTCGGTAAATTACTGCACCCCCTCTTTCTCCATCTTGTTCCGTTGCCAACATTCATGCACTAAATAAATTTAGTGCAGGACCGGTTATGCTGTTTCTTTCCGTAACGTGAGTGTTGGTCGTAAGATGCGCTGTTAAGGTAGGGAACACAGGCGGAATTAGTAATTTTATTACCCCATTGATGTATTAACCACAGCTCACTGTATTATGAGACATGTAAATGAGCAAGATAATTGTAGTTCTGTCATGGAAAACAAGGACAAATTGTTTTAGGGTTAGTAACACCGATTGTTAGCAGTGAAGGTAACTTTTAAGTAGCCATGCTTTACAGAGATAACCTCTGATTTTGCAGGGTGGTGAAATGTGATTTATGAGATCAGCTACAGTCTGCACGTACTGTGAAAGTTTATACTACGTTCAGTGTCTGTCTGTCTCTATCTAGCGGAAAGTTATTTCCTTTAATTCATTTTCTCTACAGGGTTTACCCAAAGCAGAAAATTGCGGTATTGTGAAATAAAAGAGAAGTTGGCTCAGACCACACCACCAGCGCTTATAGGGGCAGTTGGTGCATAGCAGCACTCATTCTTAACCTCGGCGTAAATTGGTGGTGAGTGGTTAACTTCACGTCCAGGTCGCCTTACCCCAGGGAAATAACGACAGAACCCATTGAACAGGAAGCTGGGTGGGTCACAGAGTCGGTCTGGGTGTTTGGAGAAGAGAAAATCTGTTTCCATTTGTCGGAATTCGAACCCCAGAATGTCCAGCGTTTAGCGGGTCGCTGTTTCGACTACGATCTTCCGACTCCATACACTATGCTTGTGATAGGAACAAATTTGTGTTACGATTATTCTTACATCGCTGTCATCAGCATCTGATGTCAACAAAAGCTGGAGTCATTAATTCTCGCGTTTTTTTTGGCGCCACAACGTAACTGGTGCCTAGACCGCCTGACTGTTGACGTTTCTTGACCACACACACACACACACACACACACATACACACACACACACACACACACACACACACGCACACAGAGGACTGCTCCGAACGAGTGGTCAGTTCGTCGCAGAGGCCTCTACCTACACAATGCACAACGAACACAAGACGAATATCCATGTTCTCAGCGGGATTCGAACCAGCGATTTCAGCAATCAAGCTACTGCAGACCCACTCCTTTGACGGCGCGGCCTCTGGGATCGGCGTCTCGCATAATATAGAGACCAGTTTGGTATTCTAGAAAGCGTAATGGTAAGTACGTGACACCTAACCTTATTCTGTATTTTTATTACTTCGTTCTCTGTGTTTGCATTTCTCGTTATTTACACAATAAACAGCGATTGTTTCCTGAACAAGATTAACGTATTGGTCATTGTATAGGAAAATGTTACCTGTAGGGTACAATATGGATTTCCAAGCGTTATTTATTTAAATCTCCGACTTCAGAAGGTTAAATAACAGTGACTACCATACATACCATCGGCTTTAACAGTAACAAATATTTGTTTTTACACTAAACTTTTTGAACTAACTCCATACAGAAATTTAACATGTTCCATTGCCAACTCCCCAGTTCACCAGACCCTAGTTGTTGCACAATCACCAGTCCTTGCTTTACTGTCTGCAATGTGAGGAGTTATGACCTTTCAACTCCCCTTGCACGACAGGAATTCCGGTTTCCGGCACAGTAGAACGGGAGAGAGGCGGTTCAGTATTGGAACTCTTTTTCCTGTGTGCGTGCACCCGGGGAGGCTGTCCTACCCCCCCTCCCGCTCCCCAAACTACACAGATATGACATGAAAGTACCAGGAATTTAAGGGAGCATTGCTCATCGCGCAGTAAGAGTCCGTTAGCTGTGTGTTTGGGATGTTGACTGCTACAGGAACCGCGATGACATAGCTGACTGAAGTTTATTTTGAAGCATCCTGTTGTGTTCGCATAAACAAACGAAAATATGGCGTCCAACGCAACACTTTAACATCAAATCACAACGCTACACGTTGCGGTTCGCATGAACCGTCATCAGGCACTTCTGTTTACGAAAGTTTAAAAACGTAAATACATTTGAGCACGCGTGAACTTTGATTGCGTGCTCGAATGTGCCTATTTTTGAACTGTCGTAAAAAAATGCCTAATGATGGTTCATGCAAACCGAAACATGTAGCGTTGTGACGTGATGTTAAAGTGTTGTGTTGGACGGCATATTTTCGTACAAATAAATACTATACGTCAGTCAATAACACAGCATTTACTTTGTATACACAATGGTATATATGTCAGGGCGACATGTTTCGACCTAGTCTGTCTTCCTCAGGCCCTCCAAGAAAACAGATCCAAGAGTTGTTTAGTTTTTCTGCATTGTGGGATCCCAAATGCTCACAACTTGTGAGCATTTGGGATCCCACAATGCATAAATGTCGTGCTATTGACTGATGCGTGGTATTTATTTGTACATCGTAACACTTCGGGATGGAAAACTTAAAAAAAGGCATATTTTCCTTTGTTTATACCTTAATTTTCTTTCTTTCTTTCTTCTTCTTTTTTTTCTTCTTCTTCTTCTTCTTCTTATTATTATTATAAAGCGCTACAACCTATATAACATTCTGGCTTGCTCAACCACTTTCTTCCAACTATCTCTATTCTGTGCTACTTTCTTCCTATTGTGTATGCTCTTTATATCTTCCAAAAGTCATCTTCCCAACGTGTTTTAGGTCTTCCAATTGGTCTTTTTGACATGGGTTTCCATCTCTTAATCTTCTGCACAATATTATCCTCAGCCATGCGCTCAACATGGCCTAACCAATTTAATCTTTGTTTTTTAATAAATTTAATAAACCCAATTTAATTTTCTTTAGCGCTAGTAATCTGCACAGCACTTTAAATGCAATTTAATCTTCTCAGAAGACACACTGAAGCTCTATTACAAGGAAACATCAGTTAATGCTGTTCATGGAAATAATGTTTACTTGTTGTGAACAACACACGAAACATGTAAATACCTTCTAAGGACAAATTGCGGAATTTCAGACATTAAATTAGACGATACATATACTTTGGAGCAGGTGCAGCTCAGTCGGTATGGCGACTTACTACACTCTGGACGGTCCTGGTTTCGAATCCTGCAGAAAGCAAGAACTTTTCTTTATGCTGATAACATCCAGACCGGCTGTGTGGTACACCCATCCCCCTAGTCGGTAGGTACTGGGGAGGGGCATGAATTTGACCGCTGGGCCTCCATATAGCGCCCAGGTTAAAAATGAGTAGAATTATACCCCTGTTCCTTTTTAAGCATTCATGGCGTGGAGAGACATGTATACAATTTTAAACATAGACCTGCTTATCCTTGGACTTGAAGGGCTTAAAATTTTGTGATGACAACAAGCGAGAAACATACTTTGTACTTTCTGTTTAGCGCAGGTCGTTTGACCAGAAATAGACGTTAAAAGTCACATACGCCTGTCTTGCTGCAGGCTCAGCTTTCTGGAAACACAGTTAATGATAATCTGAAGAAAACGTCCGGAATTCTAACACCCCAATTTCAAAGACGTAGAAGCAGATAACAATGAAACTTTTTTCTTTGTTAAAAACATGAAGAAAATATGATGGTACGAGATTCCTATTCAAAGGCGTTTGTCCTCAAATCCTATTCAGGGTGTTTTCCAGGAATGGCAAGAAAAAATCCCTCTACAGCCATCGTGTCTTTCCCTATTTCGCCGCTACCATGTTTTGAGTCTTATGAGCATTTTAGCAAACGTGGGTTACAGTGTTACAAATAGCTGGGTTCTCTTGTGGGTGCTGACAGCGCGTTGCGGACATTCGCGTTTACGAAGCCTGATATTACATTCATTTGAGATGCGGAGCTGTACAATTTGGTACATACGTACTGTACCACCTGCAGAGAAATGTACTGCTTTCATCTTCAGGTAGTAGAAGTGATGGCTCACTTATCCCTTTCCTATAGCAGACGGCAAAAGATTTTACGTGCTCAGCAGGAGCCGGTTTGTTCAGTCGGTATATTGACTAAAGTCGAGGAATCGTGGCTCGATTACCGGTAATATCAAGAGATGTTTCTCTACTCATAAATGTCTGTGCTTACTGTGTGTCCTCCTGTTCAGTGGGTACAGGGAGTCACTGTCATGGGTTAAAAGTTCCGGGGCGTGAATCTGACCACGCAAATACTCTACACTTACAGCACCACGGAAGACTGAAATGTCCATTCAAATGCCGTTCATTGCTGTCATCTTACGTTCCTGTCCGTAACTACAACCAAATCTGCGACATTGTGCTACCCCTACTCTTGTAACGAAAAAATGTTTAGCCTTTGATTTCATCTTCTTCTCCTATTCATAAACATGTGTGAACGTACCGAACATGCATGAAACAGACATAAGGACATAAAAATAACGAAAAAATGAAATAAAAAATAACAATAAAAACAGGCTTTTAGTCTTTTCTCATAAGGATACTAATTGTGCTGCAAATAGCACCATGCCTGATCTTTCATTATTTCTTTCGCTCTTTTTTTGTGTCTATTGTGTACATATACTGTTATTGGAATACAGACACGAAAAAAAAGGTAAAGGAAGTCTCCAGTGGTTATTATAAATCAAAGAATAAGGAAGGCAGAAAGTAACTGTGAGTTGTGGTTTATGAACTGTGAATTCTGTTGGACCATTCGTACTTGATATAACCTTGAATGTAAACTATTACTTGCAGATGCGGCAGATTATGTTACTGCTGCTAAGTGAACAAAAAGTTCCGTATATTTTAGAGAAGATTCCGCCCAGCCACTTTATCACTGGCACAGTGGGGGGTATCCAGGGCAGTGATTGGTAGAAAGTTGCTATTTTGTCTGGCTCCGAGTGTCCAATTTGTATGGACTTGTCGTTAGTTCCTGAGGCTTTAGGCAAAGTGACGGGGGAATGAGATGGGCTAGGCATGTGGCGCGTATGGGTGAGAAGAGTGGGATGTGTAGAGTCTTGCTGGGGAAACCGGAGGTAAAGAGACCACTGGGGAGACCTAGGCGTAGATGGGTGGATAATATTAGGATGGATCTCCAGGAGGTGGGATGTGGGTATATGGACTGGATTGGGCTGGCCCAGGATA
>Ga0123354_10012438_pt1 | contig 13190 bp, 16 predicted proteins | sample TergutLab28metaG_2_FD_97872 | JGI IMG/M metagenome (GOLD analysis project Ga0123354, IMG submission 97872) | Labiotermes labralis P4 segment gut microbial communities from Petit-Saut dam, French Guiana - Lab288 P4 | ecosystem: Host-associated > Arthropoda: Insects > Digestive system > Gut ...
TACCGCTGATGCGCACACCTCGGCTGCCAGTAGTCGACTGAACTGACGCCCCCGCCGATTTAAATGGACTCGTCCGTTTCGCCGAAAGACGAAATCTGGTTTCTGCGCGTGTGCCATCACATTCCAACTGGCCTCTACCTCACGCTTATTGATTTTTCCTGCAGCTTTAAAAATGTAACCGTTGTTTTGTGCGTAGGTTATTGTCTAAGGTTGTTACTTAAGTATAGAATTTATAGTTGGTACGTTTTTTCGCACTTAAGTACCATTAGATTTTGTAGTGGCGTAAAATTTCTTTGAGTGGGGAAGACATTTCGATCTGTGGGACTGGTTAAGCTTTATAAAGTAGGAGGTAAATGGAAATTAATTTTCTTTTTACAGATTTTCGCCTTGTGGGCAGATTTAGAGGAATGAATTGAGATCTTAAACCTAGGACTTGCCGCGTTCCTTTATCTGCTCTAAACCTCGTAAAAGTTTAATGAAGGAACTTTTGACATATAATTGGAAAAGTCAAAATAAAGAGTGACATATCTAACATATTTCGTGTACGATTCTTTTATTCCTTCTTACAAACGAAAGCGTCCGGTGCGCAGGCAAACTGTGCACACCGGACGGCCATCTACAGAGCACGATGATACCAGATGCTGTATAATACAATTTGACCTCCTGATGATGAGCACAGCAGTGCTCGAAACATATAGAGGAATATAATAAACTTATTATAAAACAAGAATTTGTGCATTACGTTGGTTAATCACTAAGAAAGCTCACTTCTCTTGTAACTGTCACTTTAAACATGGCCGCCTACTTTATACTAGCCTGATACTCCAAACCCTTAATTCCAGACGATAAAGGCTAATAGCAGTGCCATGCTGATGATATATGTTAATGCGTGTCGGTCTGCTATGCCTGTCACTACTGTCTCAGACTGACTGTGACATAGAACCGATTTTTTTTGTGTGTCTTTAGGCCATAAAAAATCGACCCCCTGTCCGGGCACTCGGCCCACCGTGGTGTATACGACAGGCGGCCATGAGAGACGAAGTTTCAAAATTTCAATACGACTTACTATAGAATTTTTACGTTTTGTTAACCTGCATCCGAATATAATGATAGTCTTTTTTGTACCAACTTGATGCACAAATTATTTATTTTAATACATATTTTACATTCCTATGCATGTTTCGAGCACTATTTTGCTCATCTTCAGGAGGACAATTGTATTAGTACAGCTTCTGGTATCGTCACTGTCTGTAGGTGACTGTTCAGTACACAGGTTACGAGAGGACTCCTCTCGTAACCTGTGTACTGAACAGTCACCTACAGACAGTGACGATACCAGAAGCTGTACTAATACAATTGTCCTCCTGAAGATGAGCACAGTAGTGCTCGAAACATGTTGAGGAATACACTAAATGTATTAAAATAAAGAATTTGTTCATCAAGTTGGTAATAAAAGACTATCGTTACTGTAGAATGTTTGCAGTTTTTGAGGTTATCGCAGCGGTGTGATCGAGGTGCCTGTTCTTCTAGGTTGCGGCATTCGTCGATTGGTAATTCGTTCTTAGCGTTTAGGAGAAATGTAAGGTTCAAAATCCATTCTTTATGGATCTTGAACTTGTGAATATGGAAGCGACGCGTTCCCTCGAGACGTCGGACACCATTTGTTCATCGTCGCAGTGGTTCATTCCAAATGACTGGAATCTTTGAACGGTTTTTATTACTTAGTCGTACCAAGTCAACAGGCTACTTCATTTTTTTTACTTTATTTTTTAGGCTACTCCGTTTTGATGCCGGTCCCAGTGGCCGTTCGCCTGATGTGATTGTGGGTTCGAATCCCACCGGGGGCATAGATGTTTGTCTGTTGTGGGTGTTGTGTGTTGTCAGTTAGAGGACTCAGCGACGAGGTGATTACTTGTCCAGAGGAGTCCTACCGACTGTGGTGCGTCGTTGTGTGTGATCTAGAAACCTCGCCCAGAAACCTCATGAGTGAGGAGGGATGTCCTGGCCCACTGGTGGTTGTTGCGCCAAACAGAAACAAACGAACGTCATTTAGATAGTCATCGACATCATAATTTATTCCGCACTTTGCGTAACCACAGGTCCATAGACCTTTCCAAAGCCAGTCCTCCACATAGAATACAATTTTCAGTATTCTCTCGTTTTCCTTAAGGTCACTCAGTAGCTGCTACTTTTTCTTACTCGTCTGTCTGTTACTTCTCTACTCTGTTTTCAATAACACGTTTCAGAAGGCAGTCCCTAGTCAAGATGTGCCCAAACCAGTAAGCCTTCCTTATTTTCACTGTCTGTAGCATGTTCCTTTCCTCCTTGACCCAATGTAATTTTTTTTTCTTTTTTGACTCGATCGCTCCGACCTGACCTTAATCCTTCTCCAGCGACACATTTTAAAACTTCCCAGGTATTTCTGATCGCCCTTCCGAAGTATCCAATTTTAAGCACTAATCAATCTGTGCCCAAAATGAGGAACACCAAACTTCTGCATCCAAATGCCGACTCTTGATTATGTACTCAATAAATAATTACAGAGCCCTAAGTACTTTCCAAAGGATCCTTTTGGAGTATAAATTATGTAACTATAGTGCTGTTTATTGCAGCTATAGTGCTGCTATTGTAACTATAGTGCTGTTTATTGTAACTATAGTGCTGTTTATTGCAGCTATAGTGCTGCTATTGTAAATATAGTGCTGTTTATTTTAGCTATAGTGCTGTTTATTGTAGTTATATTGCTGTTTATTTTAGCTATAATGCCGTTTATTTTAGCTATAGTGCTGTTTATTGTAGTTATATTGCTGTTTATTTTAGCTATATTGCTGTTTATTGTAGCTATAGTGTTGTTTATTTTAGCTATAGTGCGGTTTATTTTAGCTATAGTGCTGTTTATTGTAGATATAGTGCTGTTTATTGTAGTTATATTGCTGTTTATTTTAGCTATAGTGCTGTTTATTGTAGTTATCTTGCTTTTTATTTCCACTCTTTTTTATCAACGTGTTTAAATAAAATCGCGCAAGTAATGCACTTAAAATATTTGGTTATGCGTGAAAAAATAGCAGACTTTTGAAATTTTGGCTTCTTATTAGAATGTGTTTTAGGGTATTATTAAATCTTTTGCCCAATTTTATAATCCCCCCCCTCCCAAAGTTCTGTATGTCTGCTTTATAACAGTCTGTCTTGATTGCGAGAAACGTTGTTCGGTTTATTGCTCTGTTTTATAGGAGACTTTGAGCGTAACTTCCTTTATAATTGTATATTGTTCTACGGCCTTCATAAAACTGCTACAATATCGGTGTATGAAAACCTATAACGACATCTTTTATATGTGACAATTCTATGTGCACTGTTATTACTTCCAGTCGTTTCTGTAACGCAGCCATTCTCCCTCTTGTTGATTTGATCACCGCTGTGTTATGTGGTGATCACAGTGACCGCCCAATTTAAGACCCGAGCTCCCTTCTGCTGCTGGGTCCAAATTTCGTTTCCGTACCTGGATGCATCTCTGGGTATTGCCTGGGTTAGTTGTGTTGAAGGCGAGGCCTTGCGAGGGACAAATATCGTCTGAAAAATGTGTCAAATGTCTGCAAGGAGCACAATTCTGCAGGGTTCTGACGGTGGTGTGTGACGTCTGAACTCATTGAATTTATGGAACTTTCCATCGTATGTATTGGTACTTCACACGCCACGGTTCGGGAACACGACCCTTTTTATTTTCAATGAGACTGTATGATAATTATGTGATATCATTTTGTTTAGGAAGAGGCAGGCCTTATATCGATAATCGAAATGCAGTTTGATGAATATTAGTACGTACTGTGGTCAAGTTCAGATGTATACAAACAGATTTAGAAACGAAAAATTTGAGGCATTTGGAAAGGATTTTGGTATAGGCGCCACTGAAAATGGGATCACATTTGGCGAAAAGTACAACTTATGAAGCTTCCTTTAACGGGGGCGGGGAGGGGGGACTCCAATTTCCCAGTCATGAAAAGCCAATTACATTTTAATAGCCTCTAGTGTTTACATTGTTTACAGGAGGCTTACTTACTTACTTTACTTACTTACTTAGTTACTTACTTACTTTACTTACTTATTTACTTACTTACTTACTCTACTTACTTGCTTGCATACTTACTTACTCTACTTACTTACTTACTCTACTTGCTTGCTTACTTACTTGCTTGCTTACTTACTTACTTATTTACTCCATGGTGCAGAGTCCTCCTTGAGAAGCTAACTGGTTTGCAGCTAGTCAAGAAATTCCCCGCATTTCACGGAACCCGAAGGTTCATTACCGCACTCACAAGCGTCCGCTATCTGTCTCTATCCTGGGCCAACCCAATCCAGTCCATATACCCACATCCCACCTCCTGGAGATCCATCCTAATATTATCCACCCTTCTACGCCTACAGGAGGCTAGAAGACAAAAAACATTATGAACTAAATTTCAGAAAGCATTCTCAGATTTAATCCTGTCTTGAATATTGCGTGAGCGTAATTTTGGTGTATTATTATAATTCCCAAATCACTAAGCTTTGCTGTGTTTTCGCAGGGTTTACTGTCTATAAATGTCAATTAATGAAGTCCAAAATAGAATTCTGTTACAATTGTGTGTATTTCCATTAGCCGTGCGCGCACACACTGCTCCGTGCAGTGAGCGATTCCTGACGCATTACACATTCAATCGGATTATGCCGTTCATATTTCGGTGACTGATGTAGTTTAAACACAGGGAAATCCCCTGAGAGTTGCAAACCGTAAGCGCGGTAACGTATTGTCCCATTCATAGTACCACGTTAATGATACGCAAACAGAGGGAAAACAGAAAGCGGTGGCATTTACAAGTGGATTGTCTAACTCTGTCGCTGTGTTGGCGGCCCTGTTAGGTTTCATCAAGCAAATTAATGCGATGAATCGTAGGTTAATTGAGTTGCAGCTCTGCAAGCGACGATGTACTCGGAGAATCTGGAACTGCAGAGGCAACTCTGGTACAGTAGCAACCAAAAAGCCTGAAACGAAATGTGTGTTTTCTTGGTTTTATTTACACGAAGAGGATGAAATGGATTAATTTTATGGAAATTATGGCATCTGATCGAGTGTAATACAGAGAGAGTTTTCTTGAAAAGTGTTACTTACTTACTTACTTACTGCATGGAGCAGAGTCCTTCTTGAGAAGCTAACCGGTTCTAAACTGGTCAAGAAATTTCTCGCGTTTTATAGAACCCGAAGGTTCAGTACTTCATTCACAAGTGCCTGCCACCTGTCCCTATCCTGAGCCGGATCGATCCAGTCCATACCCCTACATCCCACTTGCTGAAGATCCATCTTAATATTATCTTCCCATCTACGCCTGGGTCTCCCAAGTGGTCTCTCACAAGTTTCCCCACCAAAACACTCTATACACATTCTGCTGTCCCCCATACTTGCTACATGCCCCGCTAATCTCATTATCCTCGATTTGATCACTCGAACAATATTGAATGAGCAGTACAGATCATTAATCTCGTCATTATGCAGTTTTCTCCACTCTCCTGTTACGTCGTCCCTCTTAGGCCTAAATAAGAAAGAAGTTACAGTGTTTCAATTTCTGTAGGTGTCAATCCAGTGTACATTCACTGTCCCTACATCTTTATGGTGTGATGCCTAATTAAGTGCATGCTTACATCTTCATATCGCTATTCCAACTAATTAACCACGCGGATAACTTGTTAGTCCGAATAACCCAGAATTTATGTGAAGCTGTAAGCTAAAGGTATAGCAATCCCATGACAGGCCTGGACAGGCCCTGAGGGTTCCAGGAGGTTGAGGCTCCCAGATTTCAAGACAGTCAGCACATGAACGTGGTAAGGTTGTCAGCCCTACGCACCGGCCTGATGTATGCACACACGATTTCGCGCACTCGTCCGAATTGTGACATCAACCTAGACCCGCTAATTTTACGTGCGCTTGAAGCAGGAGACTTTATGGAATTAAACCAGCTGTACATCGAAACGTGAAGATATACCAACACTTAGCAATTTATACGGTGACCAGCGACGTGTTCAAACAGGGTCGTAAGGATCTGTTGCCGTGTGAGTGTGAAATTGTGCACTTTAGTGAGTTTATTAGCCATCTAGAGACCGAAATACCTCTAATTACCGCTCTTGCACCGGTGACTATATTGCCACCTAGCGGTGGAGCCACGTGTGACAAAGTAACAGCTTGCTTCGATACTATTACAGTCATAACATAGGGAAACTGACTCTGACTTAATCTCGTATATACACATTTTAATATTTTAGGTCAGGTACATTATCCGGAAGGCTTGTCTGCTAAAGTCTCATCGCGTGGGAAGCATAACCAGGTTCACAGAGTAATCTTCAGTTCTCTCGACTTAATGGACTATTCTGTGTCGAGACGACTGTTCAGAAAATGAAACTGCGTGACTCCGTCAGGTTATGTGCAAATGGAAAACATCTGGAGTGGTGGTATAAATAGGAAAACATCTGGAGTGGTGGTGTAAATAAAACATCTGGAGCGATGGTGTAAATAGAAAATATCTGGAGTGGTGGTGCAGATAAAAACATCTGGAGCGGTGGTGTGAAAAGGAAAAAAATCTGGAGCCGTGGTGTAAATAGGAAAACCATTTGGAACTGTGGTGTAAATAGGGAAAAACGTCTTGAGCGGTGGTGTAAATAGGAAAAAATCTGGAGCGGTGGTGTAAATAAAACATCTGGAGCGATGGTGTAAATAGAAAAAAATCTGGAGCGGTGGTGTAAATAGGAAAAACATTTGGAGCTGTGGTGTAAATAGGAAAAAAGTCTTGTGCGGTGGTGTAAATAGGAAAAAATCTGGAGAGGTGGTGTAAATTGGAAAAAAACATCTGGAGCGGTGACGTAATTAGGAAAAAATGTGGAGCGGTGATGTAAGTTGTAAAAATATCTGGAGCGGTGATGTAAATAGGCAAAAGAAATTGGAGCGGTGATGTAAATTGGAAAAAAATATCTGGAGCGGTGGTGTAAATAGGATAAAAGCACCTGGAACTGTGGTGTAGATAGTTAAAACATGTTGAGCTGTGGTGTAATTAGGAAAAACAAAAGTGCAGGTGCATCTCATATTCTATGAACCAAAAAGACGTAAACAAATTCACTGTCGAAGATGCATGAAGAAACTTTCTCACTTTTCTGTCGATACGTTAGTTATTCTATCATTCCTTACATTGTTTATATCTACATCTTAATGTATTTCTTTTTTCTTTCCTTCTTTATCGTAAGTCGTCTCGTTCCTTCGCTTTCCTTCCATTTTCTTTCCCAGTTTCTTCCCTTCTTGCTAGCAAAGCAAGTCTTATCATGTGTTCCCTGCAAATGGCTGAGTTTTTGGGCCGCGATTATGAATTCTGAATTCATCTGTTCTTTGACACAGTTTTAGAACTTCGAAGTCACCGGGATTGCAAAATTACAACAATATATTCTGCTATACGCTCATAAATCGACCAGTCAGCTGACATGACTACGGCAATTTAAGTTTCCGACCTTTATTTCTGTGTTCCATTTCGTCTTCAGATATACAAGCAAATCCTCTGCAGCTGACGGAATCCACAGTTGTCGGATTATTAATTAGCTACATTGATTTTTTCATCACGTAGTCTGCCTTACGACAGTTCGTAGATCGCTCTACTCCTTGTGTCTCCTTTTTTCCTCTTAGGTTATCCCGTAGCTGCTTACGTCTTATTCCTCGTCTTCTCGCCCCTCCTGTCTTTCCTTCAATAACGTGTTTTAGAAGGCAGTTCCTACGCAAGATGTGACCAATATAGTTAACTTTCCTTCTTTGTATTGTAGGCAGGATTTCCTCTTTCGTCCTTGCCTCTTTGTAACAATTCATTTATCACACTTACTTACTTACCTATTTACTTACTCCTTCTTGAGAAGCTAACCGGTTCTCAGCTGGTCAAGAAATTCCCCGCATTTTATGGAACCGGAAGGTTCATTGCCGCATTCAAAAGCGCCCGCCGCCTATCCCTATCCTGAGCCAGCTCGATCCAGTCCATGCCCCCCACATCATACTTCCTGAATTTCCATATTAATATTATCTTCCCATCTACGCCTGGGTCTTCCAATGGGTCTCTTGCCCTCAAGTTCCCCCCCACCAAAACCCTGTATACACATCTCCTGTCCCCCATAGGTGCTCATTTCTCACACGATAAGTCCAAATGATATAAATCCTTCCACAGCACCACATTTTAAAACTTTCGAAGTATTTCTGATCTGTTTTCCAAAGTATCAAAGTTTTAGCATCGTACAAAGCTATGCTGCAAGTGAAGCATTTCATTACTTCATTCCCTTACATTTAAGTCCAGTTTCCTGTTGCAAAGCGTCTCCTTCTTGTTGAATGCCGCATTTAGCGATGGCAGTCCTGGCTTTGATTTTACGTTCTGCTTTATATTCTTGACAATTCCTAGATTCCTTATTGGTGAAGAAGTTTTTGAACATCGTGAATACTACAGTGAGTGGGCGGGGGGGGGGGGATTTGTAACTGTTCCCAACTTTGGTGAAAAGACTAATTAGGAGTACAGGAATTACACTGAGTTTCAGATTGTGTGCACTCGTGTTCAGGAAGTCGACGAAAAATAGACGACACAGAGACTTGTTTACTTTTTCGTTCGGTTTGCCTACATAACAGCGATAAGTACGGAGCATGAAACTGTAAATCTGTACACACAGCTAATCTCATTACTGCTAATTAAGGTTTTTAATTATACGTGCAATAATCAGATGTGTTTTCTACCATAATGACAGTGCTGACTGCGACATAGTTTATTCATGTGTATATAACTGGCTTTGGGCACCGCGGTGGCACAGTGGTTAAGGCGCTGTGCTACAAATCGGTAGGTCGCTGGTTCGATTTCAGATGGTGTCATTGGCATTTTTAATTGACATAATCCTTCCGATCGTACTATGGCCCTGGTGTCGACTTAGCCTCTAACAGAAATGAGTACCAGGAGCATTTCCTGGTGGTAAAGGCGGCCGGTGCGTAAGGCTGACAACCTACCACCATCCTGGGCCATTGTCACGTAATCTGGGAGCCTTAACTTCCTGCAAACCTCTGGGCACCTCGGGCCGGTAATGGGACTGATTTACCGTTACCTTTACCTTTACCTACGTAACTGGCTTTATTGTGTTTTAAATATTGGTGCTGCACTTTGAGAATGGCGGTCGACTGCCGAAACATGTAGCGGAGGAGACTATATATATATATATATATACTTACTTACTTATATGCTTTGTATTGGTATATTGTTGGTTTTACAATAAGCATCATATCATATCGCACGTATTGTACGTTCCAATACAACATCAAAATAACTCCATCCACCAGTTTGTGACTTCTGAATGACGTCAGAAATTAAATGTGTGGATCTCCCCACCACATAGTGAAGTGTATTTGTAGTGTCAGTCAGTCAGTCCCTTTAAGCCCAGTGCACTGTACTTGTCGCCAGGGCTAAAACTGCCAAAGCTGCGTTTCACTCGCACTGTATTTACGTGATTCTTGTGATTCAATACCACATTAATTTAATTTTGTAAATTATATATTCTTATGGTTATGTTTGTGTATTCTTATTGTTATGTATTCTTACTATGTCTATGTATTCTTATTGTTATAGTATGTATTTTTATTGTTATGTTTATGTATTCTGGTTAAGTTTATGTATTCTTATTGGTATGTTATGTATTCTTATTATGTTTATGTATTCTTATTCTTATATTGTATATTCTTATTGTTATGTATGTTCCGTTCTAGGTGTTCTGTTTCATTTTGTTGTTCTGTGTATTGTTGTATGTAAATATGTACTGTACTACTCCCACCGGATATCAACCCAATTGCAGTTAACAAATATATCGTATCATATCATGCATCATATATATATATATATATCATATCATACCATATATATCATGTCATATCATCTTATATCATATCATCGTATATCATATATCATATGAACAGCAACTCTGTCCCTATACAGCATTTACCGCTCGGTCTTGATAATGGAAGCGCACCGTGTTCTCTGTGAGTTACGAAATGAGTTTTTATGACCACTGTAATGTATACCCATTCACCCGCCTATCACTACGGAAGCGCGGGTTCGAACACTCTGTCCATGCGAGATATATATGCATGTAGTTAAAATGGCCCCCGTTTGCCTCAGAATAATTCAGTTTGCCGCCCTCTACCATTCCACCAGTGCTCAATTCCATAATTGGCCATAATAGTCCATTTATCAGAAAGACAAGTGGGCACGAGCTTCAAACAGTGCGACACTGGGGAAACACTGAACAGAAAACTGTTCTCATGTTGTCTTTTGTCCCTGCGATTTCGGCTTTCCCCTGTCAGTATCAATCCACCAATGCTCTGTACTAATCTCCATTAACCTTCTTACGAGAGCCAGCTGGCAAAGCCTGGGAACCTTAAAAACGTTGAGTCTGTAGGATATCGGGGAGCACTGAATAGGAAAGTGCTTTTGTGTGTTCAGGCGATAATAGTCATCGTGTGAAAAAGAGACGCGTATAGTTTTCAGTCTGGTCAGTTAAGCCCAGCGCCTTGAAGGTGCATGGGGAAATGGCGGTAAAGATCCACTAATTTTTACCCGTGACTTTACGTACAAGTGAGTGGTTAGCTTCACGCTCCGGCAGCGTGATCCCCGTGGAGCAGCCCCTGGTACTATTTTATAGGCAGCTCGATGCCTTGGAGAAGCAATATCGCTTCTGACGGGAACGAAACCCGGATGTTTCGGTCGTTTAGCTGAAGACATTTGGTTCGCATCTCGGCTACCGTGACTGAATTTTGTTTGAATTTTACCCATATTATCCATGCAAAATTTAACCCAGATTTTCCGTGCCAAATTTAACCCGGATTATCCATGCCAAAATTTACCCAGAATATCCATTACAAATTTTACCCAGATTATCTATGTCAACTTTTACCCAGATCATCCATGCCAAAATCTGCTTAGATTATCCATGTCGAATTTTACCCAGATTATCCGCGCCAAATTTAACCCCGATTATCCATGCCGAATTTAACCCAGATCATCCATGCCAAAATCTAACCAGACTATGCATGCCGAATTTTACCGAGATTATCCATGCCAAAATCTACCCAGATTATCAGTGTCAAATTTTACCCAGATTAACCATGCCAAATTCGAAATATCCTATTTTAGTAAGACCCGATATTTGTTATTCCGTACACCGTGCACAATTATCTGTCGTTTTTCTCGATGCACTTTTGTGCAGTGTGTGCAGCCGCCTGTGGGTTGCAATGCCTTGGTGTAACAGAATGTTGCAAGGAAAACGAGATACTTGACTTGCACAGTGCCACTGCACCGAGAACAATTAACGGGCAAAATTTTGTAGTTTGTAGTCATTATTTTGCGTCCCGTAACACGGCGCATATCACGGTAGGTAAAAGATAATCCTATGTTTCTGGCACGCAAAGCTGTGGAAACTCTCCAAACTCAGTAAGTGTGACTTAAGCCACTGTGCCTTTCATTAGCTTATGTAATAGACATTGACTTTTGGTTCTATCCTGAAAAAGACGTTAACCATGTAGGTTGTGAAGTGAATTTTTCCAGGATTCTGCATCATACATTTTGTCAGAGCAGGTTAATATTATGCCATTTCTTTTATATGCGAATATCCAACAGTGAATTACTTGCCTGTTCTCTTTAAGTCCTGTGTAGGTTGTCATGTCTAGTGGGGATTTTCATCCTCATTCATATTTCACCTGTCCAGGCTCAAGATGGTGACATCTGTCCTCGTCCTTTGTAAAAGAAGGAAGTACGTCGAGATATATCTGCTTCATTTCTGTCGTAAGGTAGAAAAATGTTACTAATTTTCCTAAGAACTCTTCAGCGTCGTCTTTGCAGTGTCTGAGCCTTTGTTTCAGACAGCCTTCCATTTACATGACGTTGCATTGAGTTCATCTTCTAAAAGTATTTCTACAGGTAGAGAGTCTACACAATTCACACGAACATCTGTGTATAGAAAGCAACATTACAGATCACCGACCAAGTCGGTTAAATCGGAAAATATTCTGGCTTGCATTCTGTAGGCAGTGTCCTACAAGCCGGAAGGCCTCCAGCTCGATTCCCGTTGGTGTCATTTGAATATTTTTGTTGATACGATCCTTCCGGCCGCACTATGGCCCGGGAGTCGACTCAGTCTCTAACAGAAATGACCACCAGGAGTATTTTCTGGAGGGTAAAGGCAGCCGGTGCGTAGGGTTGACAGACTGACCACCTTCATGTGCCCGATCGTATTGAAAGCTGGGAGCCTGAAGCTTCTGGAAACCTCAGGGCCCTGTCCAGGCCTGTACAGGGATTGCTGTACCTCCGTCTTTGTAGTTCGGATATAACCATTTCGAATCTCGCCTGAGGTTTCTATTAACTCTCCTCAATCTCGGCAGACAATTTATGGGATGGTACCTTAAATTATATACTATTACCTCCTTCCGCGTCGTTTCCAGTCCGTTAATCGCCACTATCCAATCATCAAATACTATAAAGGAGTGTTTCCCAGACAGGGTAACCCGGGATATCGTCAGGGTTTCCGTGAGATTTCGTGGGATGAATAAGTACATATTTTGAAATAGGGCGAAAGTTTTCGAATATTCCTCGAAATATCTCGGGGAATTTTTGTCCGGAAATTGGCAGTGCTGGAGTAATCCACGTGCGCTAAAAACTAGCTCCTTGTATTGTTGTCGTGTTCATACGTTGGAATTCCCCTGCATATGACAAATTATTGTAGGAGTTTGTCCATGTTAGAAAAAGGTTGGGAAATGCTGCTATGTAGTCTGCGAATTACTTAGAGCGTCATTCAATAAACCGTAAATAAATAAGTAGCAAAGTGCAAAGGTGTAACATTTCAGACCATGTGACATTTTCATTCATGTTTTTAGCTCAAACACACGGTGTTTCAGAAACTGGAACTTCTTCCGTCATCCAGGTACAGGGATTGTGTCAGTTGAATCGGCCCAACAGTGTGTGTTCCAATTTCTCTGTTTTTGACAGAAAAAGGAACCAAAACAAGGCAGTGGAAGAATTCCGTTGCGTTTTTCAGCTGATCCTCGTCCTTTGGTCTTCACGTAACCAGAGAGACCAATTTTCACACCCACACAAAACAACAGATTTAATTTCTTGTAA
>Ga0123354_10012441_pt1 | contig 13190 bp, 9 predicted proteins | sample TergutLab28metaG_2_FD_97872 | JGI IMG/M metagenome (GOLD analysis project Ga0123354, IMG submission 97872) | Labiotermes labralis P4 segment gut microbial communities from Petit-Saut dam, French Guiana - Lab288 P4 | ecosystem: Host-associated > Arthropoda: Insects > Digestive system > Gut ...
ATCAAGATGCGGGAAAACGCCAAGGACGGGCTCTCCGCTCTGCCCCCTCACCTCAACCTGCCTGCCTGACGCCGCTTTTCCGCGTGTCTGAATTTTTTTCACGGCCTGCCGCTTCTGTCTCCGCATGATTTCAGGGGCAGGCCCGGCGCCCCCATTGCCTCACTGCGGCGCCAATAGTGGGCAGAACGGCCGCTGGTCCGCTGCCCACAGGCGCGGCTGAACCGCTGCCCACGGGCGCGGCTGAACCGCTGCCCAATAACTGCACGGGGCGCGCGCGCGCGCCCGTCAGAAATCGCCGGACGGTCTGGGTGCGGACCACCTCACAATGCCCTGACACCGCAATCAGGGCGCCTTCTTTTCAAGGAAAAGCGCCGGGCCCGACCCTGACGCTTTCAACCCTGCGCGTGACGAGGGCCCATCCGCCGCCCTTCGTTAAAAGAGCAACACTAGAAAGGCCCGCCGTTCATGCTGTTCAGAAACTGCACGGTGGTGTTGTACGCACTCGTCATCTGACTGACCTTGGCTGCGAAATCGCGGCTTCCCGCCTTCTTCCCGCCGAGCTTGAGTTCACGGTAGCTCGTCATCATTGCGTTGATGCCAGGGGTCATCAGCTCAAGCTGGATAAAACCGGGTTCCTTGCCATGCAACGCACGCGCCTCCTCCATCGCCTTTTCCATCGCGGCCACTTCCGCATCACCGCGCGTAAAGATCGACGTGTCGCCTTCGCCCTCCGCGCCTTTCAACAGACTCAACAGTTTTCCTGCATGAAGGAGCGCTACCTTGATGTGATATTCCTCTTCCTGCCCTTCGTTCTTCAGTGCTTCCAGCTGCGCCAGATCGCGGCGTTCAACCTCCTGCTCAAGCAGGACGTTGAAGCGCCTCAGATCGTCCGATGCGGCCTTGAATTCCGCCAACATCGCGGCATCCTCAGCCCTGCCGCGCGCCAGATTGTCCTCAAGGTATTTCTTGCTCTCGTAATAGATACTCAGTGAGGCGAGGTGTGTCTGCACCTTTTTCATCGAACCGAGCAGTGCGGCTGCCGCAGCGTTGAGCTCGTTATTTGGTTCAAGATCTGGACTGGCCTGAAAAAGTATATCGACGCCTTTCCCGATCCAGCCATCCCTCACCCAGAAATTGCCCTTCACGGAAGCGCGAGCGATATTGGAGTTCTGATAGGCTTTGTACTGCTCGGTAAAGCCGAACGTGCCGATGAACAGATTATAGGCCTTGATATAGGCGTTCAGTTTGGGATTGATCGCCTGCCCCTGCCCTTCTTCCGCGGCAACGGCCGAGGCCCCCATCAAAAACAACGCAAGCACCACAAAAAGACGCTTCACAACGATACTCCGCGATCACGATGAAAAAAAAACGGCCCCGGCAACCAATGGCAGCGCTCAAGAGCGTCGGCGCCAACATAGCGCTATCGGCGATCGCCAGGCAATGTCGCACGCTGCCAGTCGCGCGCCTTCCCGACCTTGTGACCGCCCCCGCGACTGTCCCCGATCAATCCTGGCTGGCCATCGCACCGCCAGGTGAGGCTCCATGAATTGGCGGTGACGCTGGTCGGGAATCCGCTGCCGTCCGCCGGCACCGCTCCGCTCCACGGGCCGGCGTTTCAAAACCGTGTGATCTCTTTTGCCGCGGTCCTGCCGCAGGCTCGCGTTTCCAGACTTTTGTCAGGCATTCCAATGTCTTGACAGAACCTTGAAAGGAAAAGAACAATGTTCATATTTTTCTTGAACATTGTTCTTTTTCTGTTAAGAAGCTTCCCGTGAGCGAGACGAAAGAGAGGAAGCAACGAATGTTGAAAACGGTTTTGACTCTGTTCCGGGGGGCCGTGAACCGCACCGGCGAGGAGCTGGAGGATCGCACCGCGCTCCTCCTCCTCGATCAGCAGATGCGCGATTCCGCCGCCGCCGTGGAGCGGTGCAAGCGGACGCTGGCGTTGGCGATCGCCGGCGACAAGCAGGAGGGAAAACGACTGGACGTGACCAACGCCCAGATCGCCGATCTCGAACAACGCGCCACGGCCGCGCTCAAAGCCGGCCGCGAGGACCTGGCGCAGGAGGCCGCGCAGGCGATCGCCAGACTCGAGACCGAGCGCGACGCCGCAATGACCGCGCGCGCGCTCTTTGCTTCCGAGATCACGCGACTGACGCGGCATGTCACCGATGCGGAAGCCAAGATCGCCGAACTCAACCACGGCCGGCGGGTTGCGCGCGCCGCCGAAGCGGTCCGTTCATTGCGCAAAAGCAGTATCGAGGCTGCCCTGCCCACCCAATCCACCCTCTCGGAAGCGGAGCAGACGCTGCACCGCCTGCGTGACAGGCAGTCGGAGATCCAGGCCGCGGATGACGCACTGAAAGAGATCGATGCCGCGAGCGCTCCACGCGCAACCGCCGAGAAACTCGCCGAACTCGGTTTTGGACCGCGCCTGAAATCCACCGCCGATGACGTCCTGGCGCGGCTCAAGGCCGGCTCCGCGCCCTCGCCATGAATCACCCACCACCAGCAAACTCTCGGGAAAAAACCATGAATCAGAACGTTCAACCGCACAGCAGTGCCTGGGTCAGTTTCACCTATGCATCCTTCATTGCCGCCGCCGGCCTCGTATCGGCCGGCATCTTCTATCTCCCGGTCGACCTCTGGAGCAAAGGCTATCTGACCATGGGCATCGTCATGCTGATCCAGACCTGCGTGACGCTGACCAAGACCATGCGCGACGTGCATGAAGGCACCAGGTTCGTCAACCGCATCGAGGATGCCAAGGCCGAGCGTCTGCTCATGGAAGTCTCCAAAACACCATAAAAGACGCCATGAAAAGAAGGGCCACAAAGCGGCTCACCGAGGAAGGACTTCGCGGATAGCGAGATCCGCGAAAGTCCCCCTCCTTCCGCCGCGACTTCGCGCCAACTTCCGCAAGGACCCCGGCGAAACATTCAAACGACGCTTCACCCCGGCCACCATCCGACATCGGCGCCATAGCGTGTCCGCTGTTGCCGCCCGGATTATGATGTAAACACCGGCGCCCGACGAAAGCCCGCAGCCATCGTCGTTTCTGCCCGGCCCAATCCTGCCCGTGCGACAGGCTGCAATCAGAAGCCTCACACTTGTCCGCGAAATTCCGCAAAAGAAACCGCTCGCACGCAGATCGACGCCGCAGGATAAGCCCAATGGCGAGACAATCCACCTCACGGATCAACCAAAGGCCAGGTCGGTTATCGTGCGCTGCCACAATGGCGCAACCAACAGAATGACCCATTCCAGTGACCAGGCCCCACTCCTTTGAGCCCCCCATGACCAACCGAACCGCAGGATGGACTTCATCCTTCTCACCGCTTCACTGGATTATTCTGGCGCTCCTGTTGCTCGCACTGCAGGCATCCATCCTCTACGCCATGGGCCGGCTGCCGATCTGCAGCTGCGGCACCGTTAAACTCTGGCACGGCGCGCTCAATTCCGAGAACTCGCAGCACATCGCCGACTGGTACAGTTTTACCCACATCATCCATGGCTTCCTGTTCTATCTGGCTGCCTTTCTGCTTTTCCCACGTCTGCCCTGGCCGGCCCGGCTGCTCATCGCTATGCTGTTCGAAGGTTCCTGGGAGGTTCTGGAAAATTCCAACTTTATCATTGAGCGCTATCGCAGCACCGGAATCGCGCTGCAGTATTTCGGCGACAGCATCGTCAATTCGATCTCGGACACTCTGTTCATGGTGCTGGGTTTCCTGATCGCCCGACGCCTGCCGGTGGCGGCGACCATTGCCCTGGCACTGGCCTTCGAGATCGGGCTCGGACTTCACATCCGCGACAATCTGACGCTCAATATAATCATGCTGCTCCACCCATTCGACGCCATCAACACCTGGCAGGCCGGGCCACCCATCATCTGACCCTCGCCTTTTCCGCCAACCGGCTGGAACTGCCGCATCATTACGGCCGCAAAGGAGAAGGCAAAGCTCAAACCCTCAGGCACAAGGGACACGCAACTGCGGCTTTCCGCACATGCCGGCCTTAACGAATGGAATTGTCAGCCATCGCTGCCAGCTCGGTGATTGGCCATAATCCGCAGGCGCCAACATCCTGCGCCACCACCAGCCATGCCAGCTGACGCAAGAGCTGCACCTGTCATGCCTGCTCCTGCCATGCCTGCACCTGCCATGCCTGCACCTGCGCATTCCGAATGCGATCCGCCGTGTCAGGCAGTCCCAATTGCCAGCCAGAGGCGCATTATTGTAGCTGGCGCTGCCAACGGCACCGGACGGGAAATCGAAAACCACAAGCCTGCGCCTGACAATCTGCTCATGGCAGGGAAAGCGCGCCTGTCATCAAGGCCGCTAATCTGCCCTCTCGGACGTTGTCGTCCCTGTGCCGCAAATACTTCCGCCGCAAGCGGCGGAAGAGCTAAAAAAATTCGCCTCCCCCGGGCTGCTCACCCTCACGTGCAGGACAGCCATCGCCCTTTCTGCAAGCGACCGGGCCGCAGTTTTTCGCAATTCCGCCCCGATTCTCTTTTCCCCCTCCCCCCTCTCCAGCGCCAGCCAAAATCCGGGGGGGCGAGGTTCCAGACAAAAGCGGCGCGCTCTCTCTGCGCCAAACCACTGCGCGACAGGTTAAACCCACCCAACCCCGACGCCCCCTGGCTTCTCGCAAGGCCCAATGCGGGCACTCCATCTCCAGATCAACCAGCCTGATGCGGCGCCGCGCGTTCGACCTTACAGTTCCAGCCAAACACGACCGGCTTTTTCAGACAAAGAAGCGAACCGGTCGGCGCCATATTGTCGGGCGGCATTTGCCGCATCTTCAGAATATAGAGGTTGCGCTTGCATTCCATCGCCTTTTCCTCGCTGCAGCAGAACATACTGATCCATGCCTGATTCGTCGCCTGCGAGCTTCCCGAAAAGGCATTCAAAAAGCCGCAAATCTTGATTCTGTTACACGCTTCCGTCATCGCAATTCTCCTGACTGTTCCTTCAAACAGATCATTCGTCAACTTGCTATCAACGATATCGCGTCACCGATACCTTAAAAGCTCCAGCACGCCGATGTACCCAACTTTAACCATTCAATCCATCCTCCTCAGGCTGCCGCCGACCCTCGCCGAAATCTCGAAATCAGCTCCGCCGTCTCCGCGAACGGACGCGGCCTGGAGAACACGTAACCCTGGACGGTGCCAACTCCCTCCGCGCGCAGCTGCTCAAGCTGCATCTCAGTCTCGACGCCCTCGGCCGTCAGCGCTATTGACAGATCCCCACTGAGACCCCTCACAGCGCGGATGATCGCCAGCGAACTGGCGTCCTCCGCCATCGTGCGCACGAAGGAACCATCGATCTTGATGCGATCGAAGGGAAACCGGCTCAGATAGCTCAGGCTGGAATAACCGACCCCGAAATCGTCCATCGCAATGCGAATGCCGAAGCCACGCAACGTCTCCAGCACCGACAGTGTGCTCTCCGTATTGGCAAGAAGCACCCCCTCGGTGATCTCGAGTTCAAGCCGGTTTGCCGGCAGCTTTGAAGCGGCAAGTGCGTTAATTACGTCCTGGAGCAGATAGGGGCTCTTGAACTGTGCGGGCGACAGATTGACCGCGATGGTGATGTTCCCGGGCCATGACATGGCGTCGCAACAGGCCCGCCGCAGAACCCAGGCGCCGATTCGCCCGATGAGCCAGCACTCTTCTGCGAGCGCAATGAACTCGCCCGGCATGATCAGGCCTCGCTCCGGGTGCCGCCAACGCAACAGCGCCTCGAAGCACGTCACTTCGTTGCGCGTGATGTCGACCACGGGCTGGTAATGCAGTTCAAACTGCTCCTGTGCAATCGCGTTACGCAATTCCTTTTCGAGCATGCGCCGCTTCTGCAAGCGGTCATTCATCTCCGGGTTGAAGAAGCGGACCGCCCCCCGATTTTCAGCTTTTGCCGAATAGAGGGCCAGATCGCTGTTTCTGATCAACAGATCCGGCTCATTGCCATCCTCTGGCGCAACCGCAATTCCGGCGCTGGCACCGATGACGATCCCGTGGCCATCCACTTCATAGGGCGCTCCGACAACGTCGAGAATGTCCTGCGCCAACCCGATGACCTGTTGCGAATCAGTCACGCCGGACTGAATGACGGCAAACTCATCCCCACCGAAGCGGGCAGCGATCCCGCGGCCTTCAACACATTTTCGCAAACGCTCGGCGACCTGTCGCAACAGGCCGTCTCCGAGCGGGTGTCCGAGACTGTCGTTGACATCCTTGAAACGGTCGAGGTCGAAGCAGATCATCGCCACCGACTCACCGGGACGCCGGTATTTCAGCGCCTCTTCCAACTGTTCCTTGAACAGCACACGATTTGGCAGGTCCGTGAGCGCATCATAGCGCGCCATGTGGGCGATCCGCTCTTCGGCGCGCCGCCGTTCGGTGATGTCCTCATGGATCGCCACCCAGCCGCCAGCCGAAAGCGCCTGTACGCTGACGCTGATCGTTCGGCCCTCCGGGAGATCCACCAGCCCGCAAACACACCGAGTGTTCGCTGCGCTGTCAGCGATCGCCTTGCGGTAATCCGAGAAATAGTCGTGCGATACGTTCTTGAACGGCTCGCAGGAGCGGAAGAGATCCTGAAACAGCACCCCGGGTTTGCACATCTCAGGCTCCAGCCGATAGATGTGCCGGTAGGCGTCGTTGCAGGTGATCAGGCGCTCATAATCGTCAAACATCGACAGGCCGATCGGCATGTTGGAAACCGCCGCCTGCAGGCGCTCCCGCTTCTGCTCGGCAAGCCTGGCAAATTCCTGACCGTACATCAGCGCGCCGCGGAATTTCTCCGCCGCCGTTATCAGAATGCCGATTTCGTCCTGCGCATTCGCATGATTGGGCATCGCAATGGCTTCGCCCCCGGTGATGAGCGACTCCATGCTCCGGCTGACCTGCATCAGGGGCGTACCGATCCTGGAGCGCGTCCAAATCAGAAGACCGACAATTAATACCGTCCCGAGGATGCTGCCAACCGACGCAATAAAGACCGCGGAATTCAGGCCATGCTCAAAACGACCGGCAACCCCCCCCTGCGCGAGTGCGGCCATCGCCGCAGCCTCGGATTTCACGCTGTGCTCAATCTCGACAACCATGTCCCGGCTTGCGGTCAGATGCCTGATGACCACGATGTGGGACACAGCAAAACAGAGCAGGACAGCGAGAAAAGTAATCGACAGCCGCGTCCGCGCGGACAACGGAAAACAGCTGGCAAAGTATTTAATCGCACGCTTCAGCATGGGAAGAACAATCCGCTGCCTCTCTGACAATCCAAATACAATGCGATATTGCAACTGGAAACGACACCTGCCGGCACTTTAACACTCGGTCTCCGCACCTGCAGGCACGGTGATCCAAACCAACATAAGCCATTGTAGTACAATTAACCAGCCGCGCACCGCAACAGCAGGCAAACGGACTTTATATCGCATTGCAGCAAAACCTTCAATTTGAACTTGGTTTGACGCCACACGCGAACCTCCCTTGCATCCGCGCAGCCCGCCCAAAACATTATCTGATTTCTTGCTGGCGCCGGCGTGGTAAACAAAGAGTTCAAGGATATAGCGGGCCGTAACACGCTGCTGATAACTTCTCCTTCACGTCGCGAAAAAGCGCGCACCGCACGGGTTCAGCCGGGCGTCTCGAACCTGCCCGTGATTGCTGCGAGCGAATTGGCGCATAGGAGGCCGAGACCAACGTCTCCGGTTCGCTCGCGCATTGTCCGTATTCGCGAAAAATCGGCAACCTCAAGGGCTTGACCCACACCGCCTGAATGGCGGCGCCTGGTTTCCCGCCGAAGGCGTGAGACATCGACCCCGCCCGCATCTTTTTCCCACTCAATCATCATCTGACATCAGAAGGCCGCAGACCGCTCAAGCGTCCGTGCCGGATGCAACCACTTTTTGCGCATCTCGCAACATTCGCGGCAGAATTCCACATTTCTGATGCTCAGGCGCTGTCCCCGCTCGATATTGCCCGACAATTTTGGAGGCTATTTACTACAATTATCCTGTCCGTTGGCTCACCCTTGCCCTCTCAACGAGGATGCCACCGCCCCCTTGCCGGGACACAGCCCTAACCGGTGCTCCAGCCGCAGCCTTTGACCCGCGGATGTCAGCATTTGCGCAGAGCTTCCGGTTCGTTTGAATACCGGAGCCGGGATCGGGACGCAGGACGCGGGACCAGGGCAAAATTCCGCCTCCTCCGCCCCGGTTGCAAACCGAAATCTCCGCCAGCGGCTGCTCCCTGGTCGCAGCGCCATTCTTCGCTGATGACCGCTCTCAGCCATCCCGCCTGACTTGGGGATTGCGATTTCGGCCCGATCCTCCCTCACCATCTGCTCCCCTTCTGAAATTTCGCAGCCCGGTCGCGATTACCCGGAGCTGCTCAAGCCCGCCTGTGCATCTAAGCCACGTCGAGCTGGGAATGCCCACCGACCATCGCTCACCTGAGCCCAGTTTTTGAAGCCTCTCTTCACATTCTCAATTATCCGTGACGCAACAGCCGAGACAATTGTTAAAAGCTGCCGCCAAGAACCTGATTTCGTTAACCAAACTGCAATTCCCAACCGCCTCGCAAGCCAGCGGAAAGCCCCCTCTGATGTGGGGAAAGTTGTGAATGCTGTTCCAGCCCGCTATAGCACTGATCATGACGGACGCAGCTATCATGGCGACGTCGTCGGAACAGGCTTCGAGAGAGAGCCGCAAAGGATGCCTGCGTTCCGCTAATCGACGCGCCGGCGGTTACTTCACTCCCGTCCCTGCGCGATCAGGCTGACATTCTCACGAGAAAAAGGCGCTAACCACGATGTCGGGGCCGACAGCGGCGCGCGGTTGATGTCGGGGTTTCACGCGTGGCGTCACGGATACGTCACGCCTACCGTTCACCAACGATTTCCCTCACTCCAGATCTGCTTCTACACGAGAAATCTCTGATGAAAAGCACAGCCTCCATCCTCCTGCTCACTCTCTGTCTCGCCCAAACCGCAAGCGCCCAGACCATAACCAACCACGAGTCCCCCGGAAATCTTGGTTCGACTCATGAACTCGGCTGCGTCGGAATGGAGAAGCTGGCGAATATCTACACCCCCGCGGATCTCTATCCGGCGTTTGGACAATGCCTTGTCCAATCCAATTACACCGATGCCGTTGCGATCGCCATGGTCGCGGGCGCTTACGCCCGTTTCGATACACTCCGCGTTGCCGACAAGACCGCCCACGACGCAGGGAAGCTGTTGTTTATCAAGGCCGCGGCTGGCTCCACGGAGGAGCAGAAGAAGGCTTTTCAGCAGAAGATGCTGGAGACAACCAAAAATCCCGAAACCCTCAAAGTCGCTTGCGCGCAAATCGAAAAAATCGGTCCCCCCGACTACGTTCCAAACTACATGATGAAGCATGGAATGTCGGCATTTACTGGTCAGGCAGGCGGATTGGTTGAGGGTTTTGATGCAAAGGCGGCCTGGAAGTCGACATTGGATACCTACCTTCATTGTCCGCTTGCAGGCTCTGCAGCGACGAGCGGAGGCGTTTTCCAGTTCCAGGGCCAGGACTACGTCCTGCGTCAGGCAACCGACATGACTTTCACTTTCACGCCGACTGATCAGACCGACGTGGCCAGGAGAACGGATGCGTTAGTGGTCATTGTCTATCACAACGTGAACAGCTTTGAGCAATTGCAGGCGCAGAAAAACCGTGTTCTCGAAGGATATCGCAAGCCCGGGGCAGTCGTGCTCGAAAAGTCCCTCAAGGATACGCCGCCATCCGCAGGATCGAGCGGAGAATGCGTATTTGCTGCGGCGCAGCGAATTGGCGACTACCAGGATGCGCTCTTCGCCCGATTTTTCCTGCAGGACGGCATCGGTTATGCGTATGTCTACACGCGCAGCTTTTATGATGGGGTTTCGCCTGAAGGTGCGCTCCTCAAATGGATCAACAGTCATGGGTTCGAAACCTTGGACGCCATGCAAAACCTCAAGCTCGTCCTCAATGACACGGTCCTCGCCACATGGAAGAAGAGTGTTCCTGAAAGTGGCAAATGAGCTTGATCCCTTAATCCCGCTTTTTCCGGGCTTTGAGCTGATGCGCAAGGCTGGCCAACCAATAAGGCGCGTCGGCCTGCCATGATCGGTGGATCCGCGGGCGGCGCGACATATCAGGTCGCCGCCCCGCGTTTTTGCTCATCGCGATCTCGAAGCAGTTGCTGTTCCAAGCCTGTGATCAGGGAGATGATGGCTGATTGCCCTCCCTGGCGGGACCACCACATCATCCTGGGCTGCCTTGGCGGATTTTCTGCTCCATCACCCCTTGGTGGCGTTTGAAGCGGGAACCGGACGCAGGCCCCGAACAAAGTCCTCCTGGGCGTCGTTTTCGATCGCGCCCTCCCCCCTTGCCTTGCGTACCTCCCTGATCGCCGTCTCCGGCTCCATTCCGAGTTCGATCAGCAGACGCGCCGCAATTGTCCCCGCCCGGCCAAGCCCTCCTTTGCAGTGCACAAGCACGTCCGAGCCGCCACGAAGAAGCGTTCGCAGCTCCTCGCCTGCCTTCTTCCAGGCGACTTCGAAAGCCCTGTCAGGGGTCGACATGTCTTCAATCGGCAGATGAAACCATTTCATCCCCCGCCTTTTGACCTCCTGACCCATATTCGGTACCTTCAAATAGACCAGTTCCCTGATTTGAACGAGTGTCACCACGGCAGCCGCGCCCCATGCGCTGATAGCATCGAGATCAAGATCGAGGTCCCGGTTCTGTGCTCCTGCCATGGCCTCGGGATGCTTTTTCCCAGGACAGAACGTGATGCCGATCCGGCCAAAACCTTCGCCAGGGGACACCTCTCCAATCCGAAGGGGATCGCTGACCGATGTTCTCTCTTTCATGCTCCACTCCTGTGCGATTAAAGATTAAAGTACTCATTTGGACCGGCAAACACCCCCGGGACGGCGTCCATTCATAAGCAAGCCTTGGCGCGAGGGGACCTTGCTCGACTGAGACAACCACCCGTTCCGGTCCGGACCAGCCAGGAAGGATCGACGGTCGGCATCCAAAAGACACTGATCCGCCATTGAATCAACCCACAATCACGCGCGAAACTGGCAATAGTCACGATCTTCGCAGCCCCACGATGGCGTTTGTCGCGGACATAACCAAGCCTCTTGCCTTCGCAGGCCATCTGGGTCCAGCCGCTGCCTGTCGCGACGACAGGGACCAGTTTGACCTGCTCTCAGCTGCGAAATTGTCCCTGCGCTACCACTGGCACCGGTCTTCACATCGACCGCAGTGACGCACAACTTGCCACGTTCTTGTCGCAATTGCCGTCGCGACCTCCGCCTCAGCCGATGCGGGCATGCCAGAACGGCGGGTTTCCGCACCTGCGAAGAGTTGCCCCGCATTGATCGTTGCCGATCTGTCGCTGCCCGAACGCCTCAAGGGAAATGTCCAGCACCTTTTTGTCAGGATCGGCGGCAAGACCGCAGACCTCGACCAGTCCGTCATGCCTGGACAGTGCATGGGCTGATCCATTGCGGATCCATTGGTGAGCACGCAGTCGTCACGAGAGCCTTCCTGAGCAGCAGCAGCATCGGCGGTCGCGGTGAGCAGATTGCGCGTGGCGCGCGCCATGCGGTTGACCGCGCCCCGGCGCTCTTCAATATCGCTGCCCGCCGATGCCGGCTCCCGTTTGTTGATCCGCGCTCACCTCTGCAACCGGCGACACTTTGATGCTGAAATTGCCCGGCCACGCGGCGTCAATTGCTGCAGTTATGGGGTCATGGCCAGAGCCCCAAAATCCCGGATGGCAGCAGTTGGATCTTCGGATCAAGAGGTTTGCCCCCCAGGGAAAGAAGAGGAAAAGAGCCCCCTTCTCGAGCCAAAGCTGCTATCAGGCGTTCCACGCTCCGCGACCATGACCACAATCATGATCGTCCGGGCTCGATCAAGGTCTGAGGATGAGGCGTAATGAACGTCGAAGCCGTTATCGCCAGCCTGCGCCGGCCGGTGCTTGTCATCTGCGCCATGACCGCAACCATCATGCTCCCCTTTTCCATCGCCATGGTTAGGCCCGCCTTGCCCTATATCCAGGGCGCGCTTCAGGCCAACCCGGTCCAGATCGGCTGGGTCGCGACGGCCCTCATCTTCCCAGCCGCGATCCTGACCGTGCCGATGGGCGCCATTGCCGATCGTCTGGGAAAGAAACCTGTCCTCGTCGTCTCGATCGTCGGTTTCACACTCGGCGCGCTGTTATGCGCGCTCACCCCAGATCTCCACCTGTTCTTGCTGGGGCGCCTGTTGCAGGGCGCATTCGGCGCTGCGCTGGTGTCCGTACCGCATGCCATCCTGCGCGATGCTGTGGCGCCTCATCGCCACCGCGCCGCAACGCTGAGCTGGCTCATCGTCGTTCTTTTTGCAGGGCTGATGGCTCCAGTGCTCGCAATGTGGTTTAACGAAACTTGGTCGTGGGTCATGATCTTCTTCATCCAGCTGCCGCTTGGCGCCATCGCTGCGCTCGGCCTGATGATCTTCATGAACGAAACCCGCAACGAGCGCCCTCTGCCATTCGACTGGATCGCATTCGCACCACTCGCACTCACCATCGCGGCACGGCTGCTACCCGTGAGTGATCTTGACCCTATCCTTGTGGCCGCCGTCCCCTTCGGGTTGTTCGTCGCCCGCTCCTTCACCACCGCGCCTTTGAACCTGTCCGAGGACCGCGACTTTATGTTCGATTGGATCGGCTTCATGGCCCTCATCATCGGAATTTTCAGCCTGCTGTGGCTATTACGCCGAGACGTCGTACTGGGCTGGACCGACTCGAGCGACACCTTCATCGCAATCATTGCCATGGCACTCGGCTTCGCCGTCTTTGTGGTCCAGTCCGCCATCCTCAGGATCTTCGCATCCACCGAGCACGTCATCACCTTCGACTGGATCGCCTTCATCCCATTGGCCGCAGCGATCGCCCTGCTGGCACTGGCCTTCGCCCAAAGCAGGGCGCTCGGCTTATCGCCGTCAACCGAAATCACCCTTGCCGCCGCCGCCTTCTGTGTGTTTCTCGTCCGCTCATTTGCGACCGCTCCGCGAAACCTGATCGACAACAATTTCCTGGTCAGCTGGATCGCCCTCATCTCACTGACCATCGCGACCGGTGCGCTCGCGGTGCTCGTCATTCGGGGCTGTCAAATGGG
>Ga0123354_10012442_pt1 | contig 13190 bp, 5 predicted proteins | sample TergutLab28metaG_2_FD_97872 | JGI IMG/M metagenome (GOLD analysis project Ga0123354, IMG submission 97872) | Labiotermes labralis P4 segment gut microbial communities from Petit-Saut dam, French Guiana - Lab288 P4 | ecosystem: Host-associated > Arthropoda: Insects > Digestive system > Gut ...
ATATACCATGTTTAAAATATTCAGTACCTATATTTGTTGAATAAATATATAAAATGCAACTTTAGAGGTTAGCGGTGCGGTACGACCACTATAGTTGACATTAGGCGTCTAAAGGTTAATGAACTTATCATACGCACACGTTAGTCCCTTCAGTGCAATTTCCTATCCGCCAGCTACGCACCGCTATATACAACCCTCCAGCCGTCGAATCATCCCCTGAAGTCATTTTGCCGCAGTCCTGTAAGTAACTCCGCCTTCTTCTCCACACACATCACGTAACGTATTTAAGGTTCCTGCGTCAGTTTTGTTCAGTTTCACAACACATTTGATCTACGCAGTTCACACACCAACAAATGCACTACTTATTAACTTGATTAAAAGTTTTAAATTTACATTACAATAACCAGTAATATCGCTCCTACATGTTTCGGTCTTTAATGACCATCACCAGGAAGCTTTATCTGTACCTGACTAAAAATATATTTATGTTAAAACACCCGGTAAAATTACGTCGTTATATAAATATAACTTTAGTCAGGTACAGATAAGGTTCCCTGATGATGGTCATTAAAGACCGAAACATGTAGGAGCGATATTATTGTGATATTTAATGTAAATTTAAAACTTTTAACCAAGTTAATAAATACTGCATTTGTTGGTGTGCGAACCGCGTAGATTTCAAAATGCACTGTGCAACGATAATAATAATAATAATAATAATAATAAATTTGATGTTTACTTCTTGCTCAATATTTTTCATCAATCATGATCATGGCAAGTGAAACAAAGATTATATAGACGTATTAATAGATACTACGTGAACATGACGGAGACTAGTTTGACTCGCGGGTGCGGGAAGTTTCAGGGGCAAATGGTATGTATTTACTACGGCGATAATGTCGCTGTCAGTACTTGGGCGCTCAGCTGCGTTATAGTTTCGTCATGCCCGTCTGTCCTTACAGAGCGAAATATTCATCGGGAGTTTTTATTAAGCCAATCGACTAAATTCAAGCTTGGTTAAAATCGGGAAAACACCAGTCACTTTACATGAAGACCTGCACACATTTATGTCACTGATCTATGGTCTCTTTCACATATGAGTTGAGGCCGAAGAAATATTTGACGATCTAAACATAAAAAATGGATCGGGATGGAGCCCTAGTCCAGTGAGCAGAGCAGTGCAGAGCAGAGCACACTGCTGCAACGATACCGAGAATGTTTATAAACGCAGAACAACAGAATGATGACGCCAGAAGTTGCACGCCCTGCGCACATTTCCCAACATACCTTAACTTACCGTCACGTTGCCGCTTTTTCATTTTTATTTTTATGTCTAATTTATAATTCAATACGCCGAGTTCAGTGGCCACCCGATTTTGGCGTGTGGCGATGTATCAGGCTCCAGTCCCGCCCGATGAATCTTCACGTCTTTCAGCGTTCCCTGCGCAGTCCTCGCGGTGGTCTAAATGTTCACGCAGCCATTTCGTGCTGCCCCACTTCAGAAGAATTTTGAAGACCTCTACACCAGAGGAACCAAAGGCTCCAATCGGACTGTTACGCCAAAAGGAAGAGGAATAGCACAAGGAGGGGAAGTAATGACGCGTTAAGTCCAAAGAAAAGTTCAACTCATTAATGACAAAACGTAATATGTTTTAGTCAAAGACCCAGTCCGTACCGCGCAGTAAACACACTGTCTCAGTTATAAAAACCAATTAATTAGGGTGTGATTTATGGCTCCCGCCGCGGTGTAAATGAGATGTGCCCTCTTCCGGGCTGTTACGCAGCCAGTAGTGGCAACTGCACACCGACGTTTCGGGACAGTCTATCGGTCCCATCTTCAAGGGTCAAGCAGTATAAGTAAAAGGCACAGACATAGACAAGTCACCCACAGAACGAATATCCTGCCAGTCGCATATAGAATGAGCAGCTCCACCAGCACACGCTAATAATAAAGTCCTGAACAAAGCAAGGGTTAACAAATGAAAAAAAGCAAAGCCGAATTAGAAAGGCGAAGAGAAACATTTATGTACAATAGACCTAACTGTCTCAATACAAAGAAATAATCTACCTTAAAAAGACTGCTTGGCTCATCAAGATACGACGGATAGGTTGTCCCGAAACGTCGGTAACAAACTGCTGCTGCTGCTACTACTATTTACTACTTACTACTACTACTACTACTACTATGCTGTATATAATCACAGAAAAGCGCAGATCTCAACCAGTTAAAGCTGTATAGAGAAATAGTCACTGTTTGTTCTGAGATCCAATACAGAACACATAAATACACTGAGTGGGCAGAACGTAGGATTTGTGAATGTTAATGTCCAGTCCGTACCGCGCAGTAAACACACTCCCTCTCGGTTACAAAAACCAGTCAGTTAATGCTGTGTAGGGAAATAATCGCTGTTTGTTCTGAGATCCACACAAAACACATAAATACACTGTGTGGACAGGACGAAGAGTTTGTGAATGTGAAACCTGGTGGTACCACTGGAGTTTAAAGGGTAGAGATTAAGACGTCGAATTATGTAGTATATGGCAGTGTACCCACAGACACAGATAGAAGCACCACAGGGCAGTGTTTTCTCTTAGAAAGGTAACTGTCAGTTTAATATACGTCACGCCCTTGTTCAGGAAACGGATGTAGCACGATATGTTTTGCCCCTAGATGACATACATGGCCAGGCTTTCAGAGGAAGAATAAAGAGATAAAATATCAACAGTTATACATCAGAATTATCATTTTTTCCACATAACACTGTTACAGCATCCTGGCCACTGTGTTTCAAACTAACGGACCCACAGCCAACAAAGGTACATCGGTCTGGAATGCGGCTTTATTATAAGCCGAAACATGTAGCTAAAATAAAAACATAGCAATTTGTTTTTTCTATAAAAATCTGTGTTCCAGTGCATTGCTCTTTCTTTAATCTTGTTTTGTAAACGTGACGGAATATATCGAATTGAAACGGCAGCGTACCTACTGGAATGAGAATTTGACATTTTGCTCTCCATTTAATACAACCTTGGAAAATGAACTGGTCACTTAATTGTCTAAAGCGTAATGGTAACTATATGTACCACCAAGTTTAACGTTCAGCATTCTACATTCTGTCCATAGAATAGTTTGCATGAATATCACAACAAACAGCGATTACTTCTCCTATACAGCGTCAACAGAGTGGTTTTGCCGAAACGCAGTGTGTTTACTGAGCGGTACGGGATGAATCTCAATATGCAAATCAGATTAATCTTAGTCTTTAAGTCGAGTCCGATCCCACGCCAGTCTATGTGGGATTTGTGGTGGACAAAGTGGCACTGCGACAGATCTTACTCCGATACCCCGGCTTTACCCTGTCAATATCATTCCACCGACGCTCCATACTCTTCATCTACACGTTGCTCTTACCAAAAGGACAACCGGGCGAAGCGTTGGAACCTTCCAAACAGCAATGCTCTTTTGGCAAACGGGAGAATTGGATAGGAAAGTACTTTCATTTAGTCTTTTAAATGGTTAAACAGGGGCAAGTATAGCAATACCTTTCCCGTTTACTGTTAACACACATTTTAAGGTCAAGTTGCGTACATGTCTAACCTCAACATTGGTGAAATACTGAAGTCTGCGGCGGTGCTTTAAGATATGGTCCTTTCCTATACCTAACCTTGTTCCGCTGCAGCCACAGAATGAATTAGTAAGCATTTTAGACTGGTCGCCATTAAGAACTTGTTTTGCTTTTAAACAATGTTGGATGAATGCCTCTAATGCAACATAATAAATGACAGTCCGATTATGAATGTTTTGTTGGAAAGAAAGCCAATGTGAATTGCATCGGAATGTGTCGATTGGATTTTGGGAGTTTTTTTTTTCTGTTCTGATTCCATATTGACTCGTGTCTTAATCAGTTTGTGCTCACAGTAGAATAGAGCCAACATTAATAGTCAAACTGGGCGACACGTAAATTATTTACTGTAAGTCAATGAAGGGAATGTTCAGACCTAGGCCACTTATACTGCCTACGCTTTTCCGGCTGCTGTTATTTTGATGTTAGAATTTCTGTAACTGCAGTAAGATGTTACACGTTAAACGAAATGGAGCGTAGGCATTATACGAAACTCGACAGTCGTTCAGACAGGAAACTCTCGTCCCTCTATGAAACCCGGTAGTCACAAGAACCAGTTAAACTTTAATGGGCCCTGTAGTGAGCCCATTTCATTCTGACATTGTGGTCTTTAAGAACTACTTCACTATTATCCAGCTCAGCAAATAAAATCTATACGAACAACACCATTGTACCATGTCGAGAAATATCATCATTGGCCTCTATGCTCCATTTTGAACTACCACGTTACTTACGATTTGCAAGCCGCGCAGCAGCAGACTAGACGCCGCCAGGTGCCAGGAGCTACTGACTTCTAGCGACCAACCCGTTGCCACAGGCGCAGAACCACAGGTGATCTGGCCGATAATAAATCGACTTCTGATCGACTTCCCTGATCCACGCTCGTTAATCTATGTCAGGAACTAATACGCGAATTGGTGAAAGTTGCGAAACGGAATGCTTTGTGTAGGATGTCAGAATTAGTTGGCACGAACCGACAGATGAACTACAGTGAAGTCTGGAAGATTAAAACTCGGAAATTTCAGCAACCGAGCGATTAATGTGTTCTGTTTAGTACTAACTGCTGCGACGATCAACTTTACTTCTAAAATTCTCGTTTTAGTATACCCTAATAGTACATACACGCATTATAAAAATTACACTTTTGATTTAATTTTTGGAATCCTAATTTAAACTAATAAAAATTTCCTACTTGTATTGCATATGTAACTTCACATAAATATGTGTATTACAAACTGTCACTCGAGAATTTTTAATGTGAACTTCACTTGTGGGAAGGATGACTTTATATTAAGTTTTCACTCTTGTGTGACATGCTCCCTACACAGACTATTTGATGTGATATTATTAATCACACAGCCTGTTGAATATACTGTACCTTTGAACCAAATGATTGGGTTGACTGCACTACAGTAATTTAAATTATTAGAAATGTGAAATCTGCCTCCAGTTTTCATATTTTACTGTTTGCCACACTGATATCCATCAATCTCTGCAGCTACTAGATGTGTGCTTAATAACATCAATGGGAGACTGTCTCCATAGTTGCATGCTTCCAGATCTCACACAATAACTATTTATTGGTCTACTGCCGCACAGATGTTTCAAGACAGTACTTACTACACTGCAGTTGCTAGACACAAGCTACCCTCAAGACTAGGGCCAGTGATTTTCCAATTTGTTCTAGCACCTTACCTGGCTGGTTACTGTTGTGTTTCAACATACAAGCCTACAATTTCTTATGAAACAAGTCACAATTTCAGTGATGTTTTGGCATTTCAGTGTATTATTCTGTAGGCAGTTTTGGGCAGTATTTACAGCACTGAACATAGGCATCAGGAAACTGTAGTAATTCTTATAAAGTGCTGCAGATCCCTCCAAAATGTGTGCTACAAGATGGAGTATGCCCCTAGTTAACTTCATCCTATGACTCCAACTTACCAGTGTGAAATTTGATTCTCCACTGATAACAGTTTCATATGCTTTCCAATTGATGCTCTTCTCTGTGTATCAGCAGCATATTTTGTACTAAAAGCACAAGAACTTCTTTGCATTTAAAAGCTTTAGGTAGGAAATGTAGATGGATGATTTCAGTCAGTTTAACATGAATCACATGTTAGTGTGCTGCAACCTCAGATCATCTGACAGTACTTACAGGATTATTACACTGCTGTTTCCTACACTTGAGGCAATATGTCTGTAAACCATATGGTATTTGACTGATAACTGAAGGAGGCTGAATGGGCAGGACCATTACATTTGGGAGAGAGAAGAAATGCTTACAAGGTTTTGGTAGGAAAACCTGAGGTACAACACTATCAAAACCTGTAAAGAAATAGGATGGGACAGTTTGGACTGGATTCATCTGGTTCAAAACAGGGACAAGTGGTACGCTGTTGTGAACATAGTTGAGTTACATAAAATGTGGGGAAATTTTGTGACTTGCTGAGGAACTGTTAACTTTTGAAGGACTCTTGATTCATGGGCTTTCAAAGTAAAAAAACACATAGCATGTTGCAACAGTTGATGCAATACAACAGGATTGCAGTGTAATCTTTGCAGGAATCTGGACATATGATACCTTACAAACCACCACAATGTATTACTACATTATAATAAATCAGGATTTCAACCCAGAAATTGTGTGTTGGAAACAAAAGTGATTCAAGTGAAAGTCATACTCAAGATTTTGAATGTAGGATTCTAGAAATTTGTATGATAGTAAACTGAAAAATGATAGAAAATTTTGTTAACATTATATTTACCGTCAAAACAGTGCAGCCACTTGCACCTAAACTGGACGGCTGTAACTCTGCACACGATGTGTGTACTATGTTCAAGCTCATTAGCAAGACAAATACAGTTGAAAGGATGCTGAGACCGCAAGTTGTCGCAGAGGAGGTGCTGAAGTTCCAAGTCTTCTCTCATGTGACACTCTGCAGATAGGGCTGTAGTTCCAGTGTTTTGAAGGCATTAAGATCCTTGAAACGTTGGGAACCACTCATCCAGTGACACAAAGTCATGTTAAGAAGAAGTCTTGAACCCATAGTTTTGATAAATGGACTTACTGACATTCAAGTGTCTTTTCAAGGTTTTTGTAAAAGGATGAGAGTAACATAGGTGAATATCTTAAAAGCTGCCAAATCTTACTCATATTTATTTATAACACATCATTTTCTGAACATTTCCTTCACTATTAAAGGAAAACTACCACAGTGTGGGAGATTCTGATTTTCCGCTGTGGTTGGGTAACGTATTCACTTTTCTGTGCTGCTAGTTGTTTACCCAAGTTTCGGGGCAGCCTGTCAGACTGTCAGGCTGTCCCAACTCTTGAACATGGGCCTGAGAGGCTGCCCCAAAACGTCAGTGAACTACCAACATACAGTGCATAACAATGTACACAACCAAGTCCTTACAAAAATGTGTCAAAGCTGTTGGTGTTTGAACTGTAGTTTGACCTTTTGTTACCTTAGAAGTGCACAAAATAACTTTGAATAAAGCATCACTTTCTGCAACAGTTACTACTTTAGTTTGTTACGTTCAAAATTTATGCTATAAATATGTCAATAATGTACAGTCACAGATGAAAGAAGTAGCATAACAGAGTAAAATATTTTCAGAGGACTCAGTGAGTAAAAATGTAGTTGTTTGAAGTGGATTAGAAGGACTAAAAATTAAAGATAATTACAGCACAGAATTTCCAAGTAGCAATGTACAAAAACATTGCTCAGCATATGAAACATACCAAAAAACATGACATCAACAGGAGTGATGCCAGGTTTCTTTTTTAAATTTGGGTGTGCATCAACTTGAAATGTAGCAAGGAAAAAACATGTGTGCCAAGGATTATGTTACTGACAGACGTATGACAGCCTGTATGTAAGACTGCATCACTGGTTAAATTAATTCACCTAAAAGACATGCCATTGCTGCATGCATTCAGTAGCGTAAGGAAAAGGAAAAGCTTCTGTCGAGAAAGTTTCTTTGAATCACTTGTAATGAAGAATAGAAGAAACTAATTAAAAGATGCATATTTGTAGTTTAATAAGAATTACTATAATTTGGATCATGAATTGACAGACATACCTTAACCATAAAAGTTGTCCCTCCGCACACCACAAAGGCATATGGGGAAATGGATGTATAACTCCACTCGTTCTTAAACTTGGCACTAGACTGGGGTCAGCTTCACGGCCTGGCTGCTTTACCCCCCAGGAGAGAGTTCCTGGTACCCTCTGAATAGCGGGCTGGGTGTGCCTCAAAACCAGTCTCGATGCCTTGAAAAGAAAAATCTCTTATTCTTGCCAGGGAATGAACCATGTCTCCTCACACATGCAGTCCACAGACTGGTCAATACCACCAAGTTATCCCTACATCCCCTAGCAATAATGTTAACCAACAGTATTTTTATGACACGTTTACCACATACATTGACTGAAGAACAGCTATGAGAGTAACGACACAAAATTAAAGCCATTATTTCCAGTTCATATCGACCAGCATGAACACTGCACTTTGCACAAGAATGAAAATGAAGCACTTTAGATTTCACATCTCTATCTATTTTTTATCATGCATATTTTTAAGATGGTATTTGAGATGTTCACCTCTTACAAATGCTTTTCCACAGTCGGGACACGCAAAGGTTCGACTACCAGAATGCGAAGTACAGTGGTCTTTCAAACGATCCTTTTTTGAAAAAGTCTTACCACACTCACCACAGAAGAATGGTTTATGCTCAGAATGGCATACAGCATGCACTGTGAGCTGCTGACTATGTGCAAAACTCTTCCCACAATCCATACACAAAAATGGTTTATCTTCTGAATGAATTTTCATGTGCTTTTTTAAGCTGTCTCTACGCCCAAACATCTTAGAACACAAAGAACACGTGAACGACTTCTCCTTTGTGTGACACACAAGATGACTCTGCATGTGTGACAAACGGGAAAATTTCTTGCCACAGTCAACACACGAGAATGGCTTCTGTCCTGAATGTGTTTTCAGGTGGCTACTTAATCCATTGTGTTGCCTGAAACACGCGCCACACTGTTCACACTCAAACGGTTTTTCTCCTGTGTGAACTCTGTAGTGTCTTTTCAGGTTCGTTTTGACCGAAAACCTTTTTTTGCAAACATCACACTCAAACGGTTTTTCGCCTGTATGGGTCACCATGTGTCGAACAAGATCTTTTCTGGAGTCAAAAAGTTTCCCACACACGTGACACACAAATGTTTTTTTCCGCACAACACGCTTTAAGACGCTGGTTCTGTCCTGATGATGCAGTGGACATGTTTCAGGGTCAATCAGCTGTTTATCGGACTCTCTGAGACTGGAACAAAAAGAAAAAAGTGACGTTTTCCCAGCTCATTGATGGCAATATTATGTATAACCAAGTTTCTTCATTAATATCAATAACCAACTATATCTGACACAAATGCAATGCTGTTGAAATAGTCTGAACCAGTTCTCACAATACTACTTATGACATGAGGCAAAGTGAGGCAGAACACACAGAGGCCAGGAAAAGAGTGAAGTGGATCCAGAAAAATGCTTACAGAATAAAGGTACAAGGATGGTGGCAAGACAGTTTGTAAGCCATGAAAGAATGAAGACTAAAACAATGCATTATGTGCAGATCATTCATAATTGGCTGAGATATGGCAGTATTGAAACCTTAAGGGCAGATCAGATCAGTGCTCCTACAGCAACCATAACATGGGCAAGGTAAGTGAGGCACTCATCTTGGATTCACAAATTTAAGGGGTGCATTTTTTAATAGAATGGTAAATGCTCACTTACTCATGCATTACTTGACCGTGCATGCAGATCTCATTACTGCCATAAATGTCATGTTGCTACTACTGTTTTATATAATTTATGCACTTCTCTTTTCACCAAAATAACTACTATAGAAGCACAGGTGGGGTGCAATTTTATATTCTGCTTTGGACACAAAATTAGCCAGTTACATTTCTGGTTTCTACAATTACATAACACCAAAACAATTCTGTAATCTGAAAGTCTTCCATTACATTAAAATGCCTAACACAAAGCAGCTTACACATTTAAAATGTAGGTAAGAGCTGTGCATGCAGCTATATTGTATATGAACAATGCAGACTCTTCACAGTGTTACCACATATCTACCTTTTTGACTTTATTATAAGGTAGGAAATGAGAATCAATGCCAGTTAACTCACCGAACTTAATCGTCTTGAAACACAACTTTTTTTGACTATCTCAGATTGGAACCAAACATGTTTTCTGTGATTTACATACCTTACATACAGAAGGTATGTAAATACACAGAAAACGATACGGTACTGAAAGTTTGTTCAGGCAAACTATACAACCTGAAGTCATCATCACTGCTGTCCTGCTTGACACCACAGTCTTCACCAGAAACCTCAAGCTCATCCTTCTTCGCTACAGACAGTAAGGCACATTCATTCGTAGCATTATCGACTTCTTCCTACACAAAACAGGCAAACCACACATGCTTTTAGATAGTTTCAAAAATATCCTTTAGAAAAGAGACTATTACATCAACAATATATTTAGAACTGCAAATTATTTTGGCCAATTTCATCGTGACAAACAGACTGTCCAAAAAATATTATGTCTTACACATCTGCTTCTCTCACAACAAAAGGTAACCTACCACAAGTGCACACAGGGGAAGCAGGCTACTGCTCTACTCTTTCTTTAACCTCGGTGCTAAATGGCGGATGGGTGGTTACTGACATGCCCCGGCCACTTTACCGCCAGGAATGACCAGGTACCCATTGTAGAGGAGGCTGGGTGGGCCCCAGGGCCATTCTGGACAGTTGCGAAAAATCTCGCCCCCCACCAGAGTTCGATCCCTGGACCATATAGCCCGTATTCAGTCAATATACCGGCTGAGCTATTCTACCCACTGACAACAACAGAAGTCACCAAAATTCAATTTGCAAGCAACTGTGCTAGAACACACTTTGGCATTTCCCTTTCAAAATCGCACTGTTTCCAGACAAGTTTGTGTTTCTCTTATACATGTTATATTGCAGTCTCCTTCATTTCAGTATTCAATATTTCCACATGAGATATTACTAGTCTCTCAACAGGTAAGTTTGGTGGTAGCATTGCTAACTTTCCGCCTCCAGACAGGCTGGTTATACTTAGGCATTTCCTCCACAGTAGAGAAAACCATTGTACCGCTGTGACTCAGTCAGCACATTACACATGGCAGGATTATAAAACCAATAAAGATATTTTAACAGAACTCAAAATTAACCCAGTTGTAGTGAAAACTCAAAATTACAGAAGGAAATAATGTTCGGAGAATGGACAGAGACAGACTACCACATTAAATTAAGAGAAAGGAAGCTAAGGATGACCTCTCAAAAGACTTCTAGACTGTTAATGGACCAGAACAGGTCATAAGACCTAAACCCTGCAAGCCCTATGATGATGATTCATTTCAGTCTCATAATATGGCCAAGTAAGGGGTAAAAATGTGTCATTTGTTGTTAACTTTCCCAATTTTTCCCATTTATTCATTCCTCTTGGACTAAATTATCTTTCATGTATTTTGTTTCCAAACACTACTAATTTCTATTAGCCCCTCACAGTATATGACATAACATCTTATATCTGTGTGCTTGTGCATATGTGTGTGTGTGTGTGTGTGTCTGCCTCTGTTAAAGTGTGCATGCTAAAGACACATATAAATGCAACCTCACAACCACAGAAGGAACACACTACATGCAGAATGTATAGGGAAGTATTAAATATATAACAAGTTGAGAATATTCATTGTTTAACACATGATCAAGATTCAAATCATAACTGACACAACAATGTAATAGCAATCCATGTTGAGTATCTATACGATAATTAAAATGTTAACCTGTGAAATCTGAGACTGCAAATTTCTGAGAGTGACATCAGAAGCTTCACACTGAAGCTTAAAACTGTAGCTTGCATTCACTTGTTCCACACAGCATGAACATACCTGAGAAGGCAGACCATCTCCATCATACAACTGAAACAAATAAGTAACACTACTACGTTATTGACGGGCATGATAATGTCTCAGATATACATTTAAAAGGTAAAGTCAGAAATTAAACTGTTTCAGCCTTAAAATGTAATCGTCGCTTGTAGTTTTGTATCAGAGAAGGAAAACACGAGTATAAAAACAGGCACGTAACTACAGTACCTGACATGGACTTCAAGATGACCAGGTATCAGATTCCATGACATGCTAAATGTATATTATTATTCTCACATCTAAAAACGTAAAAAAAAAATAAGGCTCTACACACTACCATAACAGAACATAACCCAATTTTTGTTGCTATAAAGAATCACTTATGGGCACATCCTCTCCTGCCTTCTCAAAACAATACTGGCACGAAATACATTGGCTGCCATCCAAGTGTGGACGGTTTTTGGAACTTCCACAAGCGTGCAGATACAGTACTCGTGGTACTATAAAGATAGTATTGAGAGGTTCCTATATAACACAACACTGTAATTAACTCTTTCTACAGTGGCTGTAATGAAAACATTCAAGATACATGTCCTTACTATTTGCTATCTGTATTGGTTTGGTATACATAACGGCAACTAAAATTTTGAATACCAAACATGTTTAGACAATTTTACTCTAATCGTTCATATCCCTGAATTATCAGAAAACGTAAACAATGCTTTCATACCAACCATTAACGTTGGCATAAGTGCCATAACTTTATTAGCAATTTTTGTCTCAGGAAAGAGGGGCAGCAAAACATCTGCTTCTTTCAAGCAAAATCGGCATATTTTATTAAAATCCGACGACATTACTGCATATCTCTTGATATTTATACTGCAACCCTACTCATAACCTCAATGTTTGTAAAACACTCTCACATCTGCCACGAACACCCGGTCTTCCCCTTCCGTACAGGACCAGAGAAGATTTAACGCCACTGAAACAGCCCACAGATCATCAACCAACGGTGAAAAAGTGTGCTGCCTACTATACCAGATAACCTGCATCGAACGTGCTGTCTACTTTGTCGGTATGTTTAATTTCTCCACCAGCTCTCATCCGTGCATGCGACGTCCAATGGTTGGTTAGTAATTGATTTGACTGTTTAGTTGATTCGATACTTCATTTGCAAAACTTATTTTTGTACCTGTGGGTTGACATGTCGAATGTTCACATATGTGACTGGATGGGTTAATAAACATACTACTACTATTAGGACAACATCCTAATAACCTTTCCGGAACTGTTCCCATCTAAGTGGAAATATAATAGAATATCTGAAGGAAGTCGCCGCAATTCCGTATACATGGTAGGGACCAAGATCGAAATGCTGTATGTTATCCGTGGTATGGGCCTTGTGTGGAATAGCGGGGCCTCGCCCCCCCCCCCCCCCCCCCCCCCCCCCCCCAAAAAAAAAAAAAAAAAAAAAAAAACCCAACTTTTTTTTTTTTTTTTTTTTTTTTTTTATTTCCACAAAGTTTAATAAATTCCATTTGTTTTTGAAAATTTTCTTTTTTTTTGGTTTAAATTGTTGAAACAAACAAAAT
>Ga0123354_10012443_pt1 | contig 13189 bp, 7 predicted proteins | sample TergutLab28metaG_2_FD_97872 | JGI IMG/M metagenome (GOLD analysis project Ga0123354, IMG submission 97872) | Labiotermes labralis P4 segment gut microbial communities from Petit-Saut dam, French Guiana - Lab288 P4 | ecosystem: Host-associated > Arthropoda: Insects > Digestive system > Gut ...
CCGTGCGCCCCGTGAGGGTGTCGATGAGGATCGCCTTGACGGGGATGTTGATGGTGGCCCTCACCGCCGAGCGCGCAAGTTGTGCGGTGATCTCGTTGTTGATCCCCACCATGTTCATGTCGAGGAATGGTATGTTGTGGGTGTTGTCGCGCTCGATCTCCTCCGCTACCCTTGTCATCGTGGCCACGGACTCCACCGGATAGTCGCCCGAGGCGGTCTCGCCGCTGAGCATCACGGCGTCCACCCGTTCGTAGATGGCGTTGGCCACGTCGCTCACCTCGGCGCGCGTGGGGCGGGGATTGGTGATCATCGTGTGGAGCATCTGCGTGGCGATGATCACGGGCGTCTTGCTCTCGATGCACTTGCGCACGATGTAACGCTGTACGACGGGTATCTTCTCGGCGGGGATCTCCACCCCCAAGTCGCCGCGCGCCACCATCACGCCGTAGGTTACATGCAATATCTCGTCGATGTTGTCCACCCCTTCCTTGTTCTCGATCTTGGATATAATTTTGATGGGGCTGTTGTACTCGTGGATGATCTTTTTGACCTCCAACACATCCTCCCTGGTGCGCACGAACGAATGGGCGATAAAGTCCAGATCGTTGTCGATGGCCCAGAGGATGAACTCGCGGTCTTTCTTAGAGATAGACGGAAGGTCGATGACAACGCCGGGGATATTGACACTCTTGTGCGAGCGGATCACCCCGGGGTTCTTCACCTCGCCGACAAGTTCGCCGTCGTCCTTGCCCACTATAACCAATTCTATTTCCCCGTCGTCGATGAGCACCGAAGCCCCTATGGGTACGTCGCGCACAAAGGTGGGGTCGTTCATGTAGAGCGCTTCGAGGGTGCAGGGCGTGCCCTCGGCGGTGCCGTGAATGCGCAGCCGGTCGCCCACGGCGACGGGAATACCCTCGCCGGCCGACTCGGCCATCGCCGTCAGGCGTATCTCGGGCCCCTTGGTGTCGATGATGATGGCGATGGAGTCCGACACGCGGCGCACGTTCTCCACTATGCGCATGGCGCTGTCGGTGGTAACGTGGGCGGAGTTGATGCGCACGGCGTTCATCCCCGCCTGGTAGAGCGAGCGGATGAAATCTTCGTCGCAGCGCTTGTCGGATATGGTGGCGACTATTTTGGTGCGTTTTTCCATTTGCCTTTACTCTAAAAAGCTCTCTATCCCCAACCGGTATGAGAGCAGGCCGAAACCCATTATCGAGCCGCGGCATTTGGGAGCGATGAGTGAGACATGGCGGAATTCTTCGCGCGCCAACACATTGGATATGTGCACCTCCACCACCCCCACCTTCACCGAGCCTATGGCGTCGGCGATGGCCACCGAGGTGTGGGTGTAGCCTCCGGCGTTGAGCACCACCCCGTCGTAGCGGCCGTCGGCGCGCTGGATGGCGTCGATCAGCTCCCCCTCGACGTTGGACTGGTAATAGTCGAGCTCCACCCCGCGGGGTTCGAAGCTGCCCTTGAGCCGCTCGAAGTAGGCCTCGAACGTCTGCGCCCCGTAAATCCCCGGCTCGCGCTTGCCGAGCAGGTTGAGGTTGGGGCCATTGATTATCAGAATTTTCATACTATGTGTTCATCGCCCCGTCCACCTGAAACACCTGCCCGCTGACGTATGACGACAGGTCGCTGGCCAGAAAGAGCGCCACGTTGGCCACGTCTTCGGGGGTGCCGCCGCGGCGCAGGGGGATGCGCTTGTTCCACTCGGCCTTGACCTCCTCCGAGAGGGCCTCGGTCATCTCGGTCATGATGAAACCCGGTGCGATGGCGTTGGCGCGTACCCCGCGCGGGCCCAGCTCCTGGGCTATCGACTTGGCCAAGCCGATCATACCCGCTTTCGAGGCGGAGTAGTTGGCCTGTCCGGCGTTGCCGTGCACGCCCACCACCGAGGACATGTTGATGATCGAACCGGCCCGCTGCTTGAGCATCACGGGCGTTAGGGCGTGGATGAAATTGAAGGCCGACTTGAGGTTCACCCCGATCACCATGTCCCACTGCTGCTCGCTCATGCGCATCATAAGGCCGTCGCGCGTGATGCCGGCGTTGTTGACCAGCACGTCCACGCGCCCGAAATCGGCCACTATCTGCGCCACGACCCTGGCCGTGTCTTCGAAATTGGCGGCGTTCGAGGCATAAGCCTTGCACTTCACCCCGAAGGCGAGGATCTCCTTCTCGGTGGCTTTCGCGTTGTTGACTATGGCCAGGTCGGTGAACGCTATCGCGGCCCCCTCCGAGGCCAGTTTGAGCGCCACGGCCTTGCCGATTCCGCGGGCGGCGCCGGTTACGAGGGCCACTTTTCCATCAAGCAGTTTCATATCTGATTATGTTAGGATTTACGCTTAAATATCTGCCGCAAAGATACGATTTTTATTATTATGATTATCTTTGTTAAAGAATCGCGCCGAAAAAAGGATTGGCCTATAACCGGAAAATGTTCAGAAACATATATTTATTTCTCGCCACTATTCTGCTGTTGCAGCCCCTCCGCGCCAACAACCCGTATATCATTAATATTCACCGCGAAGACTATCGAGCGGGCAACAAGAATTGGGCTATCGGGCAGGATGAGAGAGGTGTTATGTACTTCGGCAACGACACCGGCCTTTTGGAGTTCGACGGTATCGAATGGCGCCTGAACGAGCTGCCCAACAAGTTGGCGATCCGTTCGGTCGCCGTACTTTCGCATAAAACGTTGTTTACAGGCAGTTATGAAGAGTTCGGCAGATGGGACAGGGATGTTTCCGGACGGCTCGTCTACACTTCGCTGAGCGCGGGGAGCGACCGTTCGTTTTTCCATAACGACGATTTTTGGAAGATTTGGATAGCCGATTCGCTTGTCTATTTTCAGTCTTTCACATCGATCTATGTATATGACTATCACACAGTCCGAAAAATCCCCTCCAAGCTGAGTTTTCTTTTTCTGCAAAAGGTGCGGGACGAATTTCTGATCCAGCAGATGCTCGGGGCCGTCTGCCGTTTCGACGGCCGCGATCTGCGCTCGATCCCCGGCAGCGAATGTTTTCAGAACATGGATGTCAGAGTAATTCTGCCCCTCGGAAAAAGGGATTATCTGATGGGCACGGCCTCGAACGGCATCCGCCTCTACGACGGAAAAACGTTCACGGACTGGAACGCCTCGCTCTCGAAAATATTGGCAGACAAGGAATTGGCTTGCGGAATACTCACCTCGGGCGGGCTCTATTATTGGGGGACTATATCGGACGGCATCTATGTTACGGACGCGAAGGGGGCGGTCGTCAATCATATCTCTTCGGAAAACACCCTGCAAAACAACACGGTGCTTGCCATGTTCGAGGATGGTGCGGGCAATATCTGGGCGGCTTTGGACAGGGGCATCTCCTGCATCGGCTATTTGAACAATATGAGTTGCTATGTCGGCCCCGGCGGCGGGCCGGGGGCGGTATATGGCGCGGCCCTTTGGAACAACGCCTTGTATATAGCTACCAATCATGGGGTTTTGTATATCGAAAAAGACAATCTGAACAAACCCGGCGCGCTCCGGTATCTCAAACTGGTGGATGGCACGCAGGGGCAGGTCTGGAACCTGGAAACTGTCGACGGGCGCCTGTTCTGCTGCCACAACAAGGGGTTGAAAGAGATCCATGCGGGCCAACGCGTTACCGACATCGCAGGCGTCAACACGGGCGTTTACGATCTGACAAAGGTGGAATTCAAAGGGAGGGAACTGCTGTTTTTGGCAACCTATTACTCGTTGAAAACAATGGACATGAAAACCGGCAATGTGGCATCGCTCCTCCAAATCCCGGAGCCCATCCGCAATGTCGAGACCGATCATTTGGGAAACGTATGGCTCGAACACGCCAACAAGGGGATCTATCGCTGCAAGCTCAATGTCGATGGCTCGGGATTCGAGCATTTTACGCTTTACGGCGGCAACAGCGCCGACAGCTTGCCCTACAAGCTGAAAATGTTCAAGGTAGGCGGGCGTATCGAACTTTTCGGCAGCGACCGCTTCTATACCTACAGCGATGTGGAAGACAAGATTATGCCGGACAAGTCGCTCGAGCGGTGCTTGGGAAACGTAAAGAACATAAAACAGATTATAGCTGTGGGAGACAACACGTTCTGGGCGCTGACCGACCATTCGGTCTTCCGCTTCCTTTATGACGGCTACGACGCCTCTATCCTCGACAGTTATGATCTGGGGCTGAATATGAGGCTTGTGGATATGAATGAAAATATCTCCATCCTCAACGATTCCCTTCATCTCGTTTGTCTGGACGACGGCTTTTTGCTCTACACGCCGCCGCTTTCGCAGCAGCGCAGCGACACGGCCCAAAAGCCGCCTGTCCCCTATATCGAATCTTTGGAGGCCATGACCGCCTCGGGTAAAAGCAAATATGTGGATATTGCTTCCAAGTCGCGCATTCCATACAAATATAATGAGTTGACTTTTGAATTTGCCGCCAGGAATGCCTTTGCCGACCACCTTCTTTTTCAATACCGGTTGGGCGGGATCGACGAACAATGGTCGGTGCCGCAAAAGATCGACCAGATTGCATACGCCCGTCTGCCGAAAGGGAAATATACGTTCATGGTGCGGACAGTGGACCGGCTGGGAAATCCCTCAGACGCAGCAGTCTATACCTTTGAGATCACGCCTCCGTGGTATGCGAGCGCGTGGGCCTTTACGGGATATGCGCTGCTGTTTGTCGCCTTGGCGTGGTCCGGGCGGAAGATGGCGCTACGGCACTATCATAAAAAATATCTGCAAAGGATAAAGAATCTCGAGGCCAAGCGTCTGGAAATGTTGACGGAAGAGTTGCAGAATGAGGTCGATGTCAAAAATGCGGAACTGCTTTCCCAATCGTCGTTCATCATCACGAAAAACGAACTGATAGAGAAGATCAAAAATGCGGTCGACGAGTTTTACGCCAAAAACAGAAGCGTATCCCTAATCCCCTTATATCAGCGGATCAATGTTTTGCTGAGCCAGAGCATGGACTCCGAAAAAGACTGGAATCGCTTCCTGCTCAAATTCGAAGAAAAACACACCGGATTTTTTCGTAATTTGAAACAACTTTACCCGCAACTCACCAATCACGACCTGAGGCTTTGCGCCTGTCTTAAACTCAATATGGAAAGCAAAGACATCGCCTCCCTGATGAACCTGTCGGTGCGCGCCGTGGAGAACAGCCGCTATCGCCTGCGAAAAAAGCTCGGTCTTCAGCCCAACCAAAATCTCAACGAATTCTTTTTATGTTTGGAATAAAATTTGTTGTGATTTTTTGAGTGGTAAAAATGAGGTTGGCCGAATATGGCATTACGCCATGGCGTAATCAACGTGAATATACTGTTTAACAAAACTTTTTACCTTTGGTACGAATTTAGCGTCCAAGGAATATCATTCCACTTTAATTACGAAAAAATTATGCTGCGAAAAATTTACCTTATTTTGGCCCTGTGCGGGGTTTCGCTCGTGTTTGCCGGGCAGCCCCTCTCTGCCCAGCAGCAGGCCACACCCGGCAAAGTGGCGGGGAAGATCGTCGACAGCAAGACCGGCGAGGCCGTTGCGGGCGCGACCATACAGGAAAAGGGCAATCCATCCAACGCGGTTATCGGTTCGACAGGAGGGACCTTCACCATAGAAGTTCTCCCCGGCGCCACCCTTACCGTGCAGAGTCTGGGATATACCACGCAGGACGTCCCCGTCAACAATTCTTCGGAGTTGACTGTCCGCCTCAGCCCCGGCGACGATCTTCTGAACGAGGTTGTCGTGGTCGGCTACGGCACACAAAAGGTTAAAGACCTGACGGCGCCTATTTCTCTGGTCAAAGGATCAGATTTGACCAGGCAGCTGACCCCCAACCCGATGTCGGCCCTGCAAGGGAAAGTGGCCGGCGTCCAGGTCATCAACAGCGGAGTGCCGGGGGCCGGGCCGACCGTGAAAATACGCGGGGTGGGCTCCATAGGCGATTACGGGAAGCCGCTATATATAGTGGACGGGGTTTTCGTAGACGATATCGATTTTCTGAACAGCAGCGATATCGAATCCATGAACGTGCTGAAAGACGCCTCGGCAGCCTCCATCTATGGTGTCAAGGCGGCCAACGGTGTGGTGATGATCACCACCAAAAGAGGCTCCGTGGGCAAAACCTCCATCACCTATGACGGTTATGTCGGCGTGCAGGTGCCGGTCAACATCATGCCGCTGACCAACAAAGACCAATATATTGATTTGGTGAACGAGGCCAACCAGAATAAGACCGGTTACGTGATGAAGGACCCAGGTAATTATCCGACAAGCACCGACTGGTATAGCGAATTGACCCGCAACGCCGTCATGCACAACCATTCGCTCGACGTAACGGGGGCCACCGAGCGCACCAACTATGCGATGGGAGTGAATTATTTCTACCAGGACGGGATCATGAACAGTCGCAACGACAACAGTTTCGAGCGCCTGAACATTCGCGGCCGCTTCGACCAGGATGCCAACAAGTGGCTGAAAGTGGGCGTCTCGGCGGTGGTTTCCAACTATACCCAATATACGCCCGGCGACGCTGACATCAATGGGATATTCACCCAGGCGCTGGTCAATCCTCCGGTCTACCCCGTTTATGACGACAACAACACGGCCGCCTATCCGGTCAGGTTCGGCTCGCCGCAAAGTTTCGGCTTCAGCAACACTTACGGCAACCCCGTGGCCAAGGCCTACTACCTTAACAACAGGGAGAAAGGAATCAAAACCATCTTTTCCAGCTATGCCGAGATCACTCTCATTCCCGACAAGCTGAAATGGAAGACGGCCTATAACCTCAATTACAACCAATCGCAAACCCAACTCTATCAACCCGAATATTTCGTGGGGGGCTCGCAAGGCTTGACACAATCGCAACTGACCAAGACTTTCATCTCCGAAACCAAGAACATCGTAGATAACACACTCACATACAACGATAATATCGGTCGACACCGCTTCTCGGTGATGCTGGGACAGTCCTCGCGTAGCGAGAGGCGGAGCACCCTGACCGGCTCGGCCGTGAACGTGCCCGATTACGACGACCAATCCCTTTATCTGTCGAACGGCTCATATCTGAACCGGTCGGCGACCGACAATACTCCGGCACCATATCTTTACCGCGGCGTCTCCTTCTTCGGGCGCGGCACATACAACTACGCCGACAAATATTTGGCGACAGTTACTTTCCGTGCCGATGCTTCCTCCAAATATCAGCAAAAGTGGGGCTATTTCCCCTCCGTGGGTTTGGGTTGGGTGATGACGGGCGAAAATTTCATGCAAAACCAGCACTGGACCGATTACCTTAAACTGCGCGCCAGCTATGGAGCTATGGGTAACGATGCCGTGCCGTTCAACGACATTCAAATCCAAGGGGTGGCCGGCGCTGCAAGTTCGGGGATATTCGGACTCCAGCCCCAGATTAAGGATGGAGTGGGGGCCCAAACCGTAAATAAGGCATACCTGAAATGGGAGGTGGTGAAAGAGTTCAATATCGGCGCGGATGCCCGCTTTTTGAAAAACCGCCTGTCGGTGGAAGCGGACTATTATACCCGCACCACGTCCAGAGTGGTATTCAGCGCGCCGCTACTGAATGTCGCAGGCACACCCACCTTGCTGGGCAATAACGGAAAGGTGCGCAACCAGGGGGTCGAATTGACTGCTAATTGGGATCAGAAAGTTAACAGAAATTTCAGCTACCACGTCGGTCTCAATGCGACCACCATCAACAATAAAGTGCTGGCTTTGAACGGCACCAATTCTATTCCCGGGGCCCAGGTGGGGGGAGGCTGGACTACCAACACCCAAGTGGGTTATCCCATAGGCTCTTTCTGGGGTTACCAGGTAGCGGGGGTATATGCGAGCGATGCCGATTACGCGCGCGATCCCGTCAGGCAAACGGTCGGCGGCGCAGGATTTCTCAGATATAAAGACCAGAACGGCGACAAGGTGATCGACGATAAGGACAAGGTCTATCTGGGCAGCCCCATTCCCAAGTTGATCGGGGGCATCGATTTCGGGGCGACGTGGAAGAGGTTCGACTTCAGCCTCAACATCCAGGGACAGGCCGGCAACAAAATGCTCAATGCCAAGCGCATGAACCGCAGTGTATTCCCGGATGGCAACTATGATCTCGACTTTTTCAAGAACGCGTGGCGGCCCGACAGAATGTCCAACACCTACCCTTCGGCGGAGGCCTACAACAATGGATATACGCTGCAAGCCAACAGCTTCTTCGTGGAAGACGCCTCCTACATCCGCATTCAGAACATCCAGATCGGCTACACGTTCGGGAAATGGCGCGCATTGAACAACTTGCGGATCTACGTGTCGGCGCAGCGCCCGTTCACCTACTTCACCTACAACGGCTTTACGCCCGAGGTCGGGGGCGACCCCATCGCAAGCGGCATCGACAACGCCGTATATCCCATGCAGGCGGTATATGCATTCGGACTTAAAGCCAATTTCTAAAAAGCGACCATTATGAAAAAGTTTATAGCAATATCGATAATCGTTGCCAGCATGGCGGTGCTGGCGGGATGCAAGAAGTTTCTGGACATCCGCCAAGAGGGTACCGTGCCGTCGACCGGTTTGGATTACACCAAGCCCGAGAACATCTTTTTGCCCGTCAGCAACGCTTATGCGAGCATGCGCTCGGGCAACGCCCACGCTTTCCCGTATATCTGCGCCTTTGAGATCTCCTCCGACAACGCCGACAAGGGCAGCACGCCGGAAGACAATCCCGAGGCGGCCTCAATGGATAATTTCACCTGCATCCCGACCAACTCCCTGATAAATAATTTGTGGACGGGATATTTCGACATCGTCAGCGCCGCCAACAACGCCCTGTTCCAGATGCCCCTGTTCGAAGCGGCCATGCAGAGCGATGCCAACAAGCTACTCACGCGCCAAGGGGCCGCCGAGGCCAAGGTGATAAGGGCCTACGCCTATTTCAATCTCACGCGGCTCTTCGGCCGTGTGCCCATCGTCGACAGCATTATGACCGCCGACCAGTTGGGCAATCTGCCGCAGGCGAGCACGGACGACCTCTACAAGTTCATCATCAAAGATCTGTCGGAGGCCATTCCCGTGCTGCCCGCATCCTACACCAGCGATTGGGCCGGCCGCATCACTAAATATACGGCCATGGGCATAGACGCCAAGGTGCACATGTACCGCAACGACTGGGATTCGGTGGCCACGCTCACCGACCAGATCATCGCCTCGGGGAAATTCGCCCTGTTGCCCAACTTCCGCGACGAGTTCTCGATGGATGGCGAAAACAGCAAGGAGTCGCTGTTCGAGATTCAAAGTTCAACCTTGGGCAGGATCACCGGCGATATCACCTACCTGGAATATGCTTTCGATCAGGGGCCGCGCGGCAATTCGCCCGGCAATATGCAGGGATGGGGCTTTTGTGTGCCCAGCGACAGCCTGATCCACTTTTTCAAAGTCCGCGGCGACAGCGTGCGGGCCGCCGCCACCTTCTTATACCGCGGGACCAAGACCCCCGAAGGCGACAGCATCAAAATGGCGTGCACCAATCCGGTCTATAACGGGAAGGTTTACACTCCTTCTATCTACAACAACTGGAGTTTCAACGGCTACGGCTTCGACTACAACGTCCGCATCCTGCGCTATTCGGATATCCTGTTGATGTTCGCCGAGGCCAAGCTCCAGGGCGCCACGACCGGCAACACTTCGGGTTATACGGCGCTCACGGCTATAAACGAAGTGCGCACAAGGGTGAAGCTGGCCCCGTTGGCCACCGTAACCCTGCAGGACGTGTGGGACGAGCGCTGCGCCGAGCTGGCGCTGGAGGAGGACCGTTTCTTCGATCTGGTGCGCACCGGACAGGCTGCGACCCTGCTTGCAAAAAAAGGCTATGTGGACGGCAAGAACAATGTGTTCCCCATTCCCTCTACGCAATTGGCATTGAACCACAATCTGACGCAAAATCCCGGTTATTAACAGGATATACTAATGTTACACTAAATCTAACGTTCCACTAAAACCAATCAAAATGAAAAAGAGTATTGTTTCAATCGCGTTTATCGCGTTGGCTATCGGGGTATCGCTGAGCTCGTGCAGCAAGAAAACCGATACCGGCGGCGGCACCGACACGGGGAAAGTCGACCCGAACACGATCGCACCGGCTAATCTGGTCGCTTATTTCCCGCTCGAATCGGCAACAAATGCCATTGCCTTTGGCCAGGGAATTACCTTCGATCAACAAGGCGGCGCGGCCACATTCGTTACCGGCCGCAGAGGGAACGCCTATCAGGGTTCGAGCGACGGGGCTTATCTGACATTCGATTTAGCCTCCAACAATCCTTTCGTAAACATGAAGGCGTTCACTATTTCCGCATGGATCAAAACGCCGCCCGCAATAGTCAACGGAGCTAATGGCGCCGCGATCATTGCCCAGGTTGATGGCGGCGATGTTGCAACGATGGGAAGTCTCGCGTTTGTCCTCCAAAGCAACTCCAGTGCCGACTCATTGGATATTTCGGGGTATTTGTACAATTCCTCCACAGCTTGGCAAGGACAGGAAGTACGTATTTGGAACGCTGCTTTCTTGCCGAATCAATGGGTGCATTTAATTTATTCCTACGACAATGTCACTTCGACCATGTCCCTGTATGCTAACGGCATGCTGGTTGGATCCCAGATAAAATATGCCGGACCAGATCCGGGCGATGGCACTCCGCAACCTCTGCTGGGCGATCTTACTTTAGTTAATATGACCAAAATGTATATCGGCGCATGGTTCGAGCAGGTTGCCGGGGTTAATGCACAAGATTGGATGCGCTATTTCCCCGGCATGATCGACGAATTACGCGTCTATAACAGGGCTTTGACCGCTCAGGAAGTAACAGACCTGTACGCCGCCGAGGCTTCGCAAATAAACTAATATTTTGAATTTAGGGAAAGGAGCTGCTTGAAAGAGCTTTTCAGCAGCTCCTTTCTTTCTGTTACGACCTATGACAACAAATCGCCTATCTTAACACGCTGCAAAATGGCCAAATCCGGGAACAGGATATTTTTCGTGATGTTGCTCGCCTTGCTGTCCGCCTGCAAAAAAGCGGACACGCACGAGCAGGGAGGCGTAAGATCGGCCTCCATTCTATCGCTGCTGGTCAACGGCGCGCCGGTCGTCAACGGCGGGCACACCGCCGACCTGTCCCTCGACACGCCTGTGGCGGTGGATATAACATTCTCGGAGCCGATAGACACAGCCCTCTTGGACAGGACAAAAATATTCGTTATCGGCGTCAGTGCCACCTCCGTTGAAATTTCGCAGGGGGCGGGCGCCGACCACCTCGCTTTGACGATAGATAACAAGGCGCTCGGTTTCCTTTCATCATACCAACTGACCCTCACTTCGGGCAACAATCTGGGAGTTAACCTCGAGGACGGGTTCAAGTGCACCTTGCAGACCGGCATCGACCCCGCGCCCAAATTTCCGACCATCTCCGACGACTCGCTGCTGACACTCGTGGAGTCGCAGACATTCAAATATTTCTGGGATTTCGGCCATCCGGTTTCGGGCATGGCGCGCGAGCGCACCTCGTCGGGCGATATTGTTACAACCGGCGGCACGGGCTTCGGCGTCATGGCGACCATAGTGGCCGCCCAGCGCGGGTTCATCACCCGCGAGCAAGCCGCGGGGCGCATCCAGACCATCGTGAGCTTCCTGGGAACGCAATGCACCCGCTATCACGGGGCGTTCTCGCACTGGATAAACGGCCGCACGGGAGCGACGCAACCTTTCAGCACCTACGACGATGGGGGCGACCTGGTTGAAACGGCGCTGCTGATGCAGGGCCTGCTCGCCGCCCGCCAATATTTCAACTCTTCCGACCCCGCCGAGGCGACCCTGCGTTCGGACATCACCGCCCTATGGGAGGGGGTGGAGTGGGATTGGTATCGGCAAGGCGGCCAAAACGTTCTCTACTGGCACTGGAGCTCCGATTACGGCTGGAAAATGAACATGAAGATCGCCGGCTGGAACGAGGCCATGGCCATATATGTGCTGGCGGCCTCATCGCCCACGCACCCCATCCCGAAGGCGGTCTATGACCAGGGCTGGGCGCAAAACGGCAACATGCGGAACGGGAAAACATTCTACAACTATGTTTTGCCGTTAGGTCCGGACTACGGCGGGCCGCTCTTCTTCTCCCACTACTCGTTCCTCGGGCTCGATCCCCACAATCTGCAAGACCAATATGCCGATTATTGGCAGCAGAACCTGAACCACACACTCATAAATTATAACTACTGCGTAGCCAATCCCAAAGGCTTCTCGGGCTATGGCCCCGACTGCTGGGGCCTCACCGCCTCGGACGGGAACAACGGCTACAGCGCTTTCTCGCCCACCAACGATCAGGGGGTTATCGCCCCCACGGCGGCCCTCTCGGCGATGCCCTACACGCCCGAGGAGTCGATGCGGGCGCTGCACTTCTTCTACTACACCCTGGGCGACAAGCTGTGGACACAGTACGGCTTCCGGGACGCGTTCAACCTCACGGCGCGCTGGTTCGGCCCCGACTGCATAGCCATAAACCAGGGGCCTATCATAGTGATGATAGAAAATTACCGGACCGGGCTGCTCTGGAATCTGCTGATGCAAGACACTGAGATACAAGCAGGATTGACCGCCCTCGGCTTTACATATTAAGGAATGAAAAAACTGTTCGTTATCATATTGGCCTGCTGCTGCCTGCAAGCCTGCAGGAGTGGCAGGGGGGATGGTGCGCGCGAGCGGTTCATCGACCGCCTGATGAGCCGGATGACCCTCGACGAAAAGATAGGCCAGCTCAATCTGCCCGATTGGGGCGCCGTTACCACCGGCACGGCGCAAAGCAGCGGGGTGGCCGGCAAGATCAAGGCGGGGCAGGTGGGCGCGCTGTTCAACATCCGCGGGGTCGACAAGGTGCGGGAGATGCAGCGTATTGCCGTGGAGGAGAGCCGGTTGAAAATTCCGTTGATATTCGGGATGGACGTCATCCATGGCTACGAGACCATCTTTCCCATTCCGCTGGGGCTCTCCTGCACGTGGGATATCCCGGCCATCGAACGCACGGCGCAGATAGCGGCCAAAGAGGCGAGCGCCAACGGTATCTGCTGGACTTTTAGCCCGATGGTCGATATCGCCCGCGACCCGCG
>Ga0123354_10012444_pt1 | contig 13189 bp, 10 predicted proteins | sample TergutLab28metaG_2_FD_97872 | JGI IMG/M metagenome (GOLD analysis project Ga0123354, IMG submission 97872) | Labiotermes labralis P4 segment gut microbial communities from Petit-Saut dam, French Guiana - Lab288 P4 | ecosystem: Host-associated > Arthropoda: Insects > Digestive system > Gut ...
ACAGGTTTCTCTCCCAGTACTTCTGTTTTTTCCCTGTCCGCATCATTCCAACAATGCTTCGTACTCCTCTTCGTGTACATGTTGCTCTTACCAGAAGGACGAAGGGGCGAAGCCTGTGGACCTTCTTTCGGAAATCGGGGAGCTGTCGATAGCAAAGTGTCTTCAGTTATTGCTGTTTAAAGGCTTGCAAGTTTCCTCGAGCTAATTGAGCTCAGTTGAATAAAATTGGCGCGGGGTTTTTATGTACCGGCCTACGTTCCGCTACAGCAAGTCTGTGGGACTAGGGTCGGCGATGTTGAATGTGGGCGGGTCCTTGCGGCATACTCTTCTACCCTGCAGATTGAGGCAGAATATCCTTGCGAAACGTTGGTCGCTATATGAACTGTACGGCGCATATCCATCACAGCGTGTTTGTTGTCACCGCCGTGAGAACCTGCATTCTGCATTCCTCTGGCACTCCGTAACTGGCGCCAGTTGCAAATTCTTGCCTTCGCTACTAATTAACGATCTATCTCCTACAATCCATTTCTGCAGATTCGAACTGTGCGATGTGTTGTGTCAGTTCCGTAGTGCTATTATTTCGCCTGAGAAACCGTTTGCCACTTTCTACTGGCTCGCTTGTCGTATTACCACAGGCCATTCTTCCGACCGACCGCTTGCTGGGCGGTGGAGTAGCGAGAAGTGACAAGCGAAAATTGCCAAATATAGTAAGAATTCTGTGTAAATATTTTCCGCTGTCATACTCCTCCCGTAGCTTTTGGTATAGTGACGTCAGTTAGTTGCCAGTACTGGTGACCTCCCGGCAACACGTCAGTGACGTAGCGGCTGTAGGTGTGATGCAGCGCTACGTCAGTTGGCCCTGCGGGGTGTACGGGCGACAGGAAGTGGTCCTGTCAACCAAATGCGCGAGGTGGACTCCGTTATACGCGGTGATTGTTTCATCTGACAACACTAGTTGGTCACTTGCCGCCGCCACTCCCCCGCGCGTGTGGGCGGGCGGCCGAGTGGGCAGCATTGATACGATAAGCGAGCCGACAGAAATTGATCTTACACAGCGTGCATTTAACCCTTTAAAGATATATGGATTCATCTTAAGTATTCTAGTAGTTAAGGAACCAGTCCGTACCGCGCAGTAAACACACTCCATCTCAGTTATACACACCAACCAGTTAATGCTGTATAGGGAAATAATGGCTGTTTGTTCTGAGATCCACATAAAACACACGAACACACTGTGAGGGCAGAACGTAGAATATTTAACATTGAAACTGGTGGTACATATAGTGACCACTGGGTTTTAAAGGGGTTACGATTTGAGGTATTTGCTGCAACGAGTGTAGAGATTGTCGTCTTCCGGGTTGTGGCACCATGACGACGTTTCGGACAGGCATTGCCTCTCCGTTCAGGGCTGACAGCATGTATCCAGCTGCAAGAGTATGCGCACGTGTGTAATAGTTTAGTGTCGGAAGTTGCGTCACAGTGCCCTCTTACACTTCCGGTCCCACAGTTCTCTCCCGATTCTTGTCGTGAATGAGGCGACCAGCGTACTGGATCGCGTTGCTTCCTGTCCACTAAGCATGTCAGTATGAGCGTCTGTTCGTTATCTTGTTACATTTGACGACGGTGAAGTGACACCCTGTCGCCCGTATGACGCAATGCTCCAGCTCCCTGTTGTCGCACAGCAGCGGTATCCGGGACGGCGGCGCGTTTAGCGCGGCCCTGTCATAATGTGACGCGGCGCAGTGTTAAGTGTAAGCAGCGTCATAATGTTAGGACAGTAACCAATCGAACTGCACAAGAAAAGAGCAGATAATTCGCAGGCAGTGCCTGCCAACATCGGTCCACGAACAGTTTCCCCTCCGTTTCCTATCTGAGAATGTATTGAAAGCTACCGACTTGCAGTTCTGCCTGTTTATTTGTATGAGTGTGAAACATGGTCACTAAACATTAGGGTGTTCGATAATAGGGTACTGAGGAAGAGAGGGAAAGTGACTGGGGACGGGAGAAAACTGCATAATGAGGAGCTTCTTTGTTTTAGCTGATGACCACATTGTAAGGGTGATCAAATGAAGGAGAATAAGATGGGCCGGGCATGTGGCATGTAGGAGGAGAAGAGAAATGCATGCAGTATTTTGGTGGGAAGTGTGAAGGAAAGAGAGCGTTTGGAAGGTTTGTGCAGTGTTAAAGTGCGTCTGGAAGATACAGGGTGGGAAGGGGATGATCTGACGCAGGTCTGGGGCAGATGGCGGGCTGTTGTGAACAGTTACGTGAGGGGAATTTTGTGACTAGCTGAGGAACTGTTAGCTTCTGAAGAAGGACTGTGAAGCATGGTGTGATCAGTTAAGGACAGCCGTAGTGACACTTGATCCAGGACCGCGCGCTTGCAGTGCCAATCTACTTGTGCGACTAACTGGCACTGTCGGTCAGAACGGCGTGCGCTGTGGGAAGCTTGCCGTATCACAGCGCTCCGTACGGCACAGTCCCTGCAAGCTGTAATTAAGATATACTGTATGTTAATGCTATGTATCGGCGCCTCGGTCTTCAGAGCGGTTCTGTCCTGCACATTTACCCACCAAAACTCTGTATGAGTTCCTCTTCTCCGTCACACATGCCACATGCCCAGCCCATCACCCAAACAGTAGACACCAGTCTGCCGTCACCTCCCTTTGTGCACAACAGCCATGACAGTGCAGTTCCGCACATTGTAATGTAGGCAGTGCGAAGGCGCGAGGCTGTCGCCCTGTTAGCAGTTGCTGGACTGAAAGTTTTGTTGCTCAACGTATGATAATGTGAGGTAAAGCGTATATGAGCTGTACAGGACAAGCAGACGGTTGAACGTTTTAGGTGCGGTGGTTACTATATGTGCCACCAGTTTAACATTCACAAATCCCATGGTCTGCCCACACAGTATATTTACGTGTTTTGTACTAATGTCAGCAAACAGCGATAATTTCAATATACACAGTTAACTGACTGGTTTTTAGGCGTTCCCTAAGAGGTTAAAAAGAACGCCTGTTGTGGAGACCGGATCCGTGTGTCTGGCCGTGACAGAGTGCCAGAGATTCGGTGTAGTAGTTCTGTACGACAGTGAGCAGCCACTGGCGCGTCACATAAGGATGTGAATGAAGTTATGCCCATCGTGACCGCGTTGCAGCGTCACGTGACTGCGGAGCTGTGCGTGTCGGGTCGGTCGGCGCAGTGACCGCAGGTCCTAATGAAATTTTGCGTGTATTTTGTACATTTTTTTGCGGACTTGCTACAATTTGGTACATGTGATGTGGGTTATTGCGAGCGTCGTGAGGATTCATAGTTTTGAGCCGGAGTATCTCAGTCGGTATAGCGACTAGGTTACGGGCTGGACGGTCCGGGGATCGAATTGTCGTTCGGGCGGGAGATTTTGCACTTCTCCAAAACGTCCAGTCCGGCTCTGGAGCCCATCCATTGGGTGTGGGGTAAAGCGGTCGGGGCGTGAATTTAACCATTCCCCTCCATGTAGTGCAGAGGTGATGGCATGGGCACGGAGAATGTTACCTTTTTACCTTACTTGAGTAATTAATTTCTGTGCATATCATATGTCCTGAATGATTTTGGTGCCAGTCAGTTAGAGCAATGTGCACGTAATGCTGCTGAGCAGTTGTGAGGTTCAGGAAAATCGGCAGGTTGGAGGACACGCAGGCAGGGTGCGGAGCGTACAGTTTGCAGTCTTGCAGTGTCTACTGCGCGGTACGAACTGAGTCGTGAAACCTGATTCAGAGGGTTAAAAATCAGTCCCATTTTCCATCCCTCTATCCTCTGTACTTCCCATCGCATTACCATTCCCATAGTCTACGGGCGAGCGGGCACTGCCTGGTAACGTGCAGACTACATAAATTTTCTGTTTCTCCGTGTAATATTCGTAAGCAAAACCTTTCTTAAAATAATTCCAGTGTAAGGCTGACTCAGCAGGAATTGTGTCTTCCAGTTGTTGAATGAATGCGGGCGCTGACAGTGGCAGACCTTGATCGCTGCCCACACAGTGCTGACAGGTGTGCGGACCGTCGGACGGTTTGGTCGGTCGTACCAAATATGGCGATGGAGCACGGGGACCGGCGGACGGGCAGTAGAATGACTGTCACGGTCAGGCATTGCCTGAAGATTGCGGTCCGTATGCAGGCGACAACGTGTAGTTTGACTGTTGGCTAGCGTCTGTAGGGCAGAATATTGACTGGGCTTTGGCCTGGTCAGCTGAGGTACCTTAGTTTGATTCCCTGCCGAAGCAAGAGATTTAACTCGAGCTTCCAGACCGGCTCTGGGGCCAGTCCATTCTCCTGTACCAGGGGTACGAAAGACCCTTTTCCGGAAGTATAGCGGCTGGGACAGCATACCATTTACCTCCTTAATAGTGCCAAGGTTAAGAATGAGTGGAGCTGTGTCTTCATTCTTCCTTGCGTTTTTGTGACCTGCAAATGGGTAACTTTACAGCAGCGGCAGAGACGAATTACACGATATGCATTTTCCATAAATCGTATGGTGTTCGGGTATTTAAAGGTGAGTGAGGGCGTCAGATGTGCGAAGCCTCGCTACCTTACCTAATTACAGGCCCAAAGACTCGACAGTTCGGCGCATGAAGAGCAGTTTTTATTCCAGCTACATAAAGAAGAGTGGCTTTCTTACGCAGATAAACCGCGCGACGTCGACCTCAGGCTCTTCGTAAATGTTGGTCACTTCTGTTTAATCTTTTACAGCACAGTGGCCATTTTACGTACCGCCAGTTTAACACATACTCTACGTTCCGTCCACACTGTGTGTTTTGTGTGGATCTGAGAACACACAGCGATTATTTTCCCATACAACATTAACTGAATGGTTTGTGTAACCGAGACGGAGTGTTTACTGCGCGGTACGGATTAATTCTTTAAGTACTCGCATAATTCAGGTTAATCTCTGAAGCTTAAATGGTTAAAGGGTATCAGTTTCTGTAGTGTGTCGGCCCTGGTGATGGCATACCAAATGTCACCTGCGCTCGGAACTCTTGCCAGGCCCCCGGCAGACCAGTTCGTTTCCCCTCTGCCTCCATTACATGCCAATGAATTTTGAAATATTCGTACATTTCTGCCGCTTCCCGTCGCCTCTGTTTGTAAGTGATTATCTCCAAATTGTAACGCGAAACATTTATTTAGCACAGAATTTTTACCGAATTTTCACCCTCAGTTGTTCCCTTTAAAGTTATTTGCTCCGTTGAATATTTAGTGAGTTACACCGGACGTGCACCGGTTCCCTGTTAAGTGTCTGTTTTTGTTGTCGGATTTTAATAAAAATTAGAATATTTCACCAGATTCCGATACAGCACTTTCTCTTATTGTTGTTTGAGCAGCGCAGCTGTCACTGACTGTCTGTGTAACGATAAAAGATACATCATGTAGAACTGATGTACGGATTTATAATATCCGTTTTACTGTTCTCCATGTGAAGATGGACGGACTGGCGCAACTATTAGCGAACAGGTTCGCAAGTTTTCTGCAGGGCGTCAAAAATCTGTTGGTGACGTCGGACAGTCGCACGAAAATTCTGATATGATTTTACGTTTGCGCCGCATCGTTCTAATTAGAAGGCAGCTGCACTTCTTTTGCTGTTCCAGCTTGGAGAGGGTCTAAATATCGGACATGAGGTGGCAGTGAGCTGCCTGCCACTTGGGCTGGTACTGCATGTCCAGCGGTGAATGGAGGGATCCAACGCGCGACCCTCTGTGCGGCATTATTGTTACTACTGTGATATTACAGTGGCTGTGTTGGGTCAGAATATTGTGGAATGACAGACAAGTCGCCGGTTCGGCGGACCAACTGGTCGCATTCCGATGTGTCCCATCAGACCCCATATCTTCGGAGATTTGAGGTTCTCTCCGCGGGGACTTAAGACGCTGCGATTGTGTGTCGTCCGGCAGCTGTAGCTAAGCACACGGTGCATTTGGGAGTGCAGAAGAACTGAGAGCTCTTTCGTTGAAAATACAAATTTTTATTACTGGATCTTCTAGTACTTGTGTTTTTGTATGAGTGATTGATTGTCTTGGTGAAGAAACAAGAAATGAACTGTCATGCGCAAAATCGCTGAACAACACGGAGGATAATATTAAAACGGATGAGGTTTAAACCTATACTGAACTGATTCAGAATCCCTTCCGTTGGTGGTTTCAGATGGCAAAGGCGTTATGATTTTACTCAGCGCCAGCCACTGTTATCCCCTGAATTCAGGGCTGTACTGCTATTGTATCGGTTATGTACTATGGCCAGCTCACCAACATGTGTTACTGAATGACGTCGGTAAAATCATGCAAAACACTCCATAGGTTAATGTCGTACGTGTTTTAATGTACAGATGCAAAAATCTGAAGCCGACTGGAATCTACGTCAGGCCTACTCAGAGCGTTCGGACTGTCATTTCGTCAGGCATATTCAGAGCATCCGGTCTGTCATTTCTTTAGGCCTACTCAGAGCATCCGGCCTGTCATTTCGTCAGGCCTACTCAGTGCATTCGGCCTGCCATATCGTCAGGCCTACTCAGAGTATTCGGCCTGTCGTTTCGTCAGGCCCATTAAGAGCATTCGGCCTGTCATATCGTCAGCCCTACTAAGCATTCGGCCTGTCATTTCGTCAGGCCTATTCACAGCATCCCCCGTGATAGTATTCAGAACGACTTGTCACAGCAGTACGTCCGGCACTAAATTTCACTCATACATTCAAGTCTGAATTTCAGGTAAATTTTACAGGTCCATAAAATTGCAGTCGATGCCGCACAGAAAACATTCATTCACCATTATTACTGAGATCAGAGTAACTACGTGAGTCAAATTCTGAACCAAGCATTACCGCAGGCGCTGCTTAGTGATAAACTATGTAAGAGAAGGAAGGTGAAGCTGTCCCTGCCCACCCCGTGAAGGCATATGAGGGTAGTAGAGGTATGGCTCCACTTATTCATAACTGCAGCACTAGATGGATTGAGTGGTCAGCTTCACGCGCTGGCCGCTTTGCTTCCGTTGAAGAACCGCCACATCCATTGCACAGGAGGCTGGGTGGGCCCCAGAGCCGGTCTGGACGTTTCGGAGAAAAGTGTTTTTCTTCTGCTGGGACTCAAGCCCCGGCCGTCTGACCTTAGCGTACCTGCTGACAGATACCGGACAGTGTCGTAGCGCACACAACGTCCGTGGGGTTAATGTAATCAGAATCAGTAAATACGCGTGCCGGTGTGTGGCGCCACGCTATCAGTGCGCACGCGCTGTGAAGTATCGTGTGTAGACATTAGCTGCAGTGCCTGCTTGAACTTTTAACTTTATATCGTTTCACGTGCCTTGGGTGAAGATAAAACATGCTTTGTGTCACCAACAGATGGCAGGCATCTGGCTGCAGCAGGCTGACCGACAGACAGTGTCACAGTACTGCCCTGCCGAATGTTTCCAAATTTCCGAAAGAGCATTGCTTTTCGGAAGGTTCCCGAGCTTCGCCTGTTCGTCCTTCTGGTAGGAGCAACGTGTAGATGACATCGAGTTTGGAAAAACCGACGGAATGAGATTGACGGCAAAAGCGAAGTACTGGAAGAAAAGCCTGTTCCAGTGCCACTTTGTAGAACAAGAGAGAGAGAGAGAGAGAGAGAGAGAGAGAAAGAAAGAGAGAGAGAGACGTAAGATTTAGAGTAAGAGTAGGTGAAGAAAGGGTAAAACCAAGAGAGGAGAGAGAGTGACATCTAATTTGTGTGTGTGTGTGGGGGGGGGGGGGGGGGGGGGGAACCGGTTTTTTCTTGGGTTGGGCGCCCCCGCCCTGTTTGGGGGGGGGGGGGGAAAAAAAAGAGCCGGGGGGGTGAAAACAAGGTTAGGGGGTGGGGGGAATTGAACTTGGTGGTGTGTGTGGGGGGGGGGGAGAGCGTACCGTTTGTTTGCTGGGCTTGGCCCGCTCGCCCTTGTCGTGGCAGTGATGTGAAAATGAAGACGCCGGAATGTTGAAAGCAGTTGCTTGAAAGAAGGCCCGGGGAATTTTGGAAAGGTGGGTTGGTTTACATTTTAAACTAACGGTTGTTAATGTTGATGAACTTAGATCAGAAGGGCTGCATTAGAAACTTGCAGTGACATCTTGGACCTTGCGAAACGTCTGAGCACGTGCTTGAAAATAGAGGAAAACCAAGAAAAACCAACCGGTGTGACGATGGCCAGCCGGATGCATACTGACTTGTAGCCTGCAGCAGTCCGCAAACGCAAGAAGTAATGATCTTCCTGAAGATGTGTGTAACCAGTAGTCGAAACACGCAGGAGCAGTTGTCTCTCAGTCTGTGGGCAGTTGCATTGTGTTGCAGTGCATTCATCAAAAGGACAACTTCCGCTTCAGAACCTCAGATCCGCCATAGGGACTGTTACTGGACGTGAAGCTTTCCTTTGAGTAGCTTAAATTTCTACCTGCGAGAAAGTGAATCGTTTAATGTATTTTTGCTTACACGGCAGCTCCCACGGAGCGATAAGTTATCGTAGAGCTAATTTGAGAAACGACGTCACTGCCAGGCTGTTGTTATTTTGTGATACCGACTGTGCACGGCCAGCTCGTAGAAGTTCCTGTCGTGTGTCTAGTTTTAGGTTTTTATTTTTTGGCGGTGAGTAGTGGTAGCTACAGGCACGCGCGCACCCCGAATTTTTCAGTGGGCCCGGGGGGGAGGGGGTTTAACCGTGAGGCTAAATGTTTTGTAGCAGTCACGTTACACCTGCAACATATCGCTGTGCAGCTGCGTTTGTATACGTGTGAATGTAACACGTGGCGTGACGCACTAGCCGAATTTACATCATGGTGTCTAATGTTACGCGTTGGCTCAAGTTCATCTCAGGTACCCGAAGTGGCTGATTTCGGCTGAAGGGCCAGTCACGTGAAACTTTTCATAGTGTGTCTAAAAACTCCAGTTTTTTTTTTAAATTTCGGTTGGAGGGCCAGCAGATCGGCAGCCCCCCCCCCTCCCCGTGGATGCCCTCTTGAGAAGTTACGAGCGTGGAGTCTGCATAAACGCTAATAAAAACGTGAACTGTTTGCTGCCCACCGCTCTCCGATTTCCCAGGTTTCCTGCGTTTGTCCTTGTAAGAGCAACCTGTAGTTGAGGCTGAATATGGAGCATTGGTGGAATGGTATTGTTAGGGGATGCAACTGAAGTACTGGGAGAAAAGCCTGGCCCAGTGCTTCTTTTTGCCACGACAAATCTCACATGGATTGAGCCGGGATCGAACTCGGGCCTTTTCGCGGGGCCCGTTGTATTCCAAGGCCAACGTCCTGGGAAGCAGTCAGTGTGGCTGTAGGCAACCACAATAGCAAGAAATACGCAGTATTTATTTGACACCAGACATCTGCGAGACCCGAATTTGGTGGAACTTTTCGGGCGAGGGAAAGGATTATCTGTGATAGGAGGTCTGTGAGCTTGTGGGAAAAACACGCAAGTAGTCGCATAGAGGCAAAAATGATGCGAAGGTAATAAAGGTTAGGATTAACGTGAATTATATTTAAGGATCAGCTCTTACCGCGCAGTAAACAGAAGAAGACCTGTTGGTATATCTGGGTTTGTGGAACAATTGCGTTTGGTCATTTAGAACTGTAAGATAGTAAACGTGACGCAATCTGGCATTCCTATCATTATCGATATGTGGGCTGCTCAGACGAGATTTTAGTATCAGAACTCATAAAACCTACTCGTGTTGCAGAGCTGTCAAGTCCAACATATCTGGCACTGCTGTTGTTATTTCATGTCACTAAGTGCAGTTGTGTGTGTATATCGAATGTAGCAAATATGACCGTCGAAGTGTTATGTGTAGGCCTATGGGCTGTTTACCATATGTCGCATGTCATTGGTTAGTGCAGTCAGATGGACAGATGACAGTTTGTACTGTTACCGTGCTGTTACACAAACATTGCCTTGATAAGAGTTACATAGGCCTACTTCTACAATGAATTACATGACGTAAATTCAGTGGCGCTAGTCTTGTTCCCACCTCATAAGTTTTCGCATCCGCCATGTTGCTTGTGTGGGCTGTAAGAATTATAAAGTACCGTGTTGCCTTTCCGTGTCGCAATATTCATACCCAGTTTAGTGAAACTTAGTCATAAATGTATTTATAAATATATTTAAATAGTCAAGTGATTCGCAAATTGGATTAGGCGCAATGCACACGCAGGGGAACTTGCTTTACTTCCCTTTAAAGAAGTTACGTGGGTTCAGTATTATGTAACTAGCACTGCACTGACTGCCGTTACGTAACTAGTATTTGGGACCTGATGACCATTAAACCCCCACAACATGTTCAGTACCGAACGTACAGCAGCCCTGTGTATGCTGTGTGCAGTAGTGATGGATGGGCTAGCAGCACTGTGCACGAACCGACTGTTTTCCGTCCACTAAATCCGTGCAAAGGACCTGAAGCTATGAATGTATTGCCTGCCTGCCACCACAGTCGATGCTTTTGAGAGAGGCGTAAAGCTGCGTGGTCGTTGCGACGTGAGCCTAGCAGCTTACAGGCCAGTGTCTGCTGCCTTAACGTTGGGCCGCTGATTGGCAGGATCAGTGACAGGCATGATACAAGAGGGCAACTTTGACATACGTGGGATGATTGCCAACTGTCAGGGCTTTTTCGCCGTAAATTTACCAGTGAATTGCGTCTTCTGGTGTTGCTGTTGGTAAACAGTAAGGACACAATTGGTGTGCTGTGCGAACGCTGACTCTCAGTGGTGATGCGAAGTTACAAAATTGAGTTGCAAACAGCGCGCGTGTCTTTAAGCACTAGAAATTCAAGCAGATCGCCCAAACAGTTCTGAAATGCAAAAGTATTTAATGTTTTGTAAGGGAGTTCTGGAGTATTTACGTGAGAATAATACTGGCGATCAGTAGCGGACAGCAAACTGCTGGTTGTTAACTGGTCATTACGTCAGCAGCAGCCGCAGCATTACTGCTGCCAAGATATGGTGGGGGGGGGAGGGGTGGGGACGTGAGTCTAAAATGGCTGTAGCTGCGGGAGTTATCTGTCTGGGAGGTGTTGAGCACAGCAAGCGTTTGCCTCAGTCGTTTAATAGCTGTAGTGCTGTGGCGATGCCGTAAGTTGGCTGACTGCTGGCCCGTCGTACGATCGTAGGTGCTACGGTCACAGGAATACGCCTGTTTCAATGCTGTTCGTAATTGAAAACTCGTTTTCTGACGAAGTGGAGGCATATGCACGTGGGAGGAGTAAAAAAGCAAGTCGTGAAGAAAGTGGTGTCGAGTAGTGCCGAGCGATTTTTGAGAACCAGAACAGCGCCCTGCACATGGGTCCACCTCGCACCGCTTAGCTCTTGCGCCTGGCTGCTCCAGGGTTTGGGAATATGGAGGGCCTAGTGATCAAGTCTTCGCGATCTTCAGCCTCTCGTTTGCGCCTGCGCAGTGTTTGCGCACGTGCTGCTGCTGTGAAACGAGTGGCCAAAACGAGAAACAATAGAGCGAAGGGCGGTAGTGTTGCAGGGTCCGTGGCGCTAAGCGGGTTGGTATGGCAGCCGAACCGCAGCATCACTCGCCGAACAGCCAGAGTCGCCAGGTAATGACAGATAAGTGTACCACCAGATTGCACACAGGGCTGCTCGCCTGAGAGCGGACGACATCGTTGCTGCATAGTGAACGATGACGCCGCCCGTGTTCATTGCTCATGCCTGCTCAGTCCCGCGTAAAAAAAGAACATGGTTGCACCTGTTTTAGACTCCACCATGTGTCGATATTTATGTGACCAGCAGCAGAGAGACAACATTGAGTTTGTGTAGGAAGCTGCTGAAGTTCCATGTATTGTGGTGTTACAACACGTATTAACAGTCCAGTAAAAACAGACGCACATCAGAATATGTACTTTGATTTCACCAAAATCTTGCGTATCGGTTTTTCTCTGTAGGTTCATTTGACGCTGTTTGCAGTCTGTTATGAATGTTAATATTAATTGTATTGTGCATTTTGGTGGGGCTTCTTCAGGAAGTGCAGTTTTTCCATGTTGCTGAAAACGCAGGTAACAGAATCGCCAGTAATCGTTCAGATGTCTGAATGCAAAGCCGTAACATGGCTCTAAGATGTGTGCAGCATGTGACATGATCTGATCAGCATCGTGTTTGGACATCTGCTGCTGAGAAAATGTCGTTGTGCTGCCGTAACGTTCAGTCATGTTAAGGCCCGGCGGTTACTTCATGCCCCGCCAGTTCAACATTCACAGACTGTACGTTCGGCCGACACAGTGTATTTACTTTATGTGTTTTGTGTGGATCTCGGAGTAAACAGCCATTATTTCCATATACAGCATTAACTGACTGGTTTGTATAACCGAGACGGAGTGTGTTTACTGCGCGGTACGGACTGGGTCTGTAATTTTGATGTATGAGGGATGAAATCATACTAGTAAGTGCCAATTGAAATAAATCCGTGGCGTCATTTAATGTAAAACACCTAATTACATTTAACGATCGCCCCTTTTATTATGAGCGATCTCGCCATCAACTGAAGACATTCCTCAGGCACATCTTGCCTAGGCATCGTCTCGTTTCGCGTTAGTTGGATGTGCATTGTTTCTGGGATTGTGTCTGGTCTCTCAGTACCTGCTGTCGCACGTAACTTGACTGAGCTACTGCGACTGCACTCGGCATGACTGAGACTTGCAAAAGGAACTCTCATGCTTGAAACAGCGTCATTCATTTCGCGATAAGTAATGACGAATTGCGGAAACTTGCTGTACGTTTTGGGTGACGAGCTGCTGAAGAAGTTCCTGCCTAAAACAGTTCAGTCCGCCTTCAGTTTGTATCTCAGCGCTATTTCTGTCCAATAGAGCTGTCATGTCAGCTCCCAGGAACAGCTCAGCTGTCTCGTCAAATGTCCACTGACTTCTGCGCCACTTCACCTGACAACTTTGGGGACTCAGCCTGTGACGCTGTCGTGTACTGGCATCAAATTCAGTCCCGGGGTGCCGGTGATCCGATTGCTAGAATGGTACGACCCGTGAACAAGTGAGTTGGCCCGTCACAATGAAAACAGATTCCGATAGTTGAAGAATAAGAGACCAACTTGATGTCACTAGTTGTTAAGTTTTATTTCACTTCTTCTATGCTCAACATGTTTCGGACATATCCATCATCAGAAGCCTGCGACTTTCCTATTGAATCGCCACATTGGTCGTGTGTTCTTGTTTCGATGTGTGTTGGGA
>Ga0123354_10012445_pt1 | contig 13189 bp, 9 predicted proteins | sample TergutLab28metaG_2_FD_97872 | JGI IMG/M metagenome (GOLD analysis project Ga0123354, IMG submission 97872) | Labiotermes labralis P4 segment gut microbial communities from Petit-Saut dam, French Guiana - Lab288 P4 | ecosystem: Host-associated > Arthropoda: Insects > Digestive system > Gut ...
TATATATATTTTTATTTTTTTTTTTTCTCTATATTTTAGAGAGGCTCTTCTATATATGTATATATATATATATATATATATATATATATATATATATATATATATATATATAGGTACATAGATACTTTATATGAATTCAGTTTCAAAATTTAGTTATTACAAGTACAGTCGAACTGGTAATAACGCCATAAAAGGGACTGAATATGTTGTGTTGTTGTAGAAGAGTGTCGTTCTAACCGAGGAGCATAATATTACGGTTAACAGAGAGGAATTAATTGGTACCACGGGGTATCTGACACTGTAGACGAGGTGTCACATAAACCGATATCGTTATAAACGGGTTCGACTGTTTATAAGTTTTTCTAACAACTCATTCGCAGTTCCGTTTTAATTAAATAAGGTCAAAAATGATGAAGGGTTCTTGGAAGCACGGTAATGAATTATCGGGTCCCAAAATAGACGCGAAATTCCTTTATTGGCTGAGCAACGAATAGATTTGCAAGGGCGGTAATCAATTATTTTTTTATCCCACCGCGTCTTGAATCAACTCACTGAGCTTCTACGCATTCAGTAGATTTATTGTAATAAAATCTTTGGTTCCAGGTAAAGTCCTTTTGTAATGGAACTAATACAACAAAGCGCACATACTGGTGATTAGTTCGGTCTGTTGCACTTCATACGTTTTACAGAAATATCTGTGCTCCGGCAGTTGCCTGAGTTTGTCAAATTTCTATTCCTGCGATCCTAGTAATATCACCTCAGCTGCTTTTAGTCGCAAAAGCTGTTCCAGACCAATCTCCACGCCGTCAAAGGCGTCAATAGTTTTCCTCCATTCCCTTTGCCATTTTCCTTCTGGGTGCTTTGTAACAGCCAAAGGACGGTGCGTTAATAATTCGTTCAGTTGTTGTCGTTTTGGCAAGTTCACTTGCTTTTTTATTTCCTAGTAGACCGTCATATCCACTGGAAACCACATTTTCTGTTTCACGGAGTTAAAGTGACAACACTCCAAATTACAGCAGCAGCAGCAGCAGTGAAGCCAGAAAGCCTCATACTTTAATGCTTCTCCTTGAGACACTTGAAGCAAAACACTGGCCCGAAAACAGGTTCACACTACCTCAAATTTTCGTGGTTCCCTTTTGTACCGCCAGGCAGGGCCGCTGAGAGCGGGTTCGGGCCCCGGTGATACAACTTTCTGGGTGTCCCAGTACGGGCGGACCGGCTAAAAATAAAAAAAATGTGCAACATATTCGAACCCCAGTAATTTGCACCGGCTTCCTTCCCCTCTCGTCTCCACAGGATACCCGGATAAAGCCATAGAACAGAACACACACACAAACACACACACAAACACACACATAAACGCACAAGCCCGCTTTCGTCATAATTTATTACTCACAACCATTCTGCCATTTTTCTTCGGCCCTACACTATTCACAGCATGAAGATACAATTTAAGAGGCAGATGCAATATGCAGTTTGCCTGACGGCCATGCGGCACCTCATCCGTCATTCTTCAGTCATTAAGGGGCCTGAGGCCTTCATTGATTTGCGGTCGTCTGTAGCCACTCATTCATCTTGATTACCATCATATTGTAATTTTTAAATTAAGTGTACAGGATCTGTCATTAAACATTATTTTAATTTCAAATAATGAAGAAAGTTTACGTGTTTCAAGTTTAGCATTGAAAATTTTTCACGCAACTTTGAAACTACAAATTTCGACATAAAGGCTGGGAATAATACTGAACTCACCTTCCACTTCATCCAGTCTAACCCCATGGCTTGACGCTGGTGTTCTGATAGCGTCATATTCAACGGCTTAAACTCTGCAGATGCTGAAAGAGAGTCTTTTGTTGTGAAATGGCCTTACAATAATGTCAAGGTGCATCCCATTTATATCAGTACTCTGCTGGAATGTGTTTATTCTGTGACGAAGCCGACATTTTAGGCTACACACAACTCCGGAACATTGTATCTCCATTAAATGCTTCCTTCCCGTTTTAATGCGGGTTTTTTTTTAAATTGGGAGTCCCGTTTTTTGTCATTGATATGAACAAGTAAAATGATTATCAACACAACCATATTTACTAGCCAATAAAATCATCTAACTGAGCAGGTGAAGATGACTTAATTTAGGTCGAAACATGTAGTTCGTATGTCTCCTACAAGCCGTACATTTTGACACGTGACATCTCATTCTTTGTCAGCGATATTAATAAGTACAATCAATATGAGTGCCAACACGACTGTCTTTATTAGACAATATATTCTATTTGTCTGATCGAGCAACATGCTTCAACCTGTATCAGGTCATCTGCAGGCTCTTAATTTAAAAAAGCAAACTGTGGAAGATAATATACAATTAATCGTCACTCACTCATACAATTATTGGAAATGAGTAGAACAAAGTAAAAGTATGCAAAATAGAGTAATATTAAATAGAATAAAACAGAACAATATATGTTAATCAGAGGTACTAGATCAATTATTTACCAGTTACATTCTGTCTATTAATCTAAGTGTGAAAAGCATCAGTATTAGTTTACATAGGAATTCATAAGTTATACTTTTAATCCAGATATCGGAATTCCTTTCTTCTACGCATAATTTTAGTCCCTAGTAAGCAGAATTTTCAGCTTGGATGAATTAATGTGACATATGATCCTGTTCACGGTTGTACTTATATTACCTATAATATATATAATGATGATGTTATATAAACCACCCACATTTAGGAGATTCGATTATTTAAACGCCGGTCCCAGTGGCCGCGCGGTCTAAGTCGTAGGTCTACGACCGCTCGCCCGCTGAGATTTGGGTTGAATCCCGCCAGGGGCATGGATGTTTGTTGTGAGTGTTGTGTGTTGCCAGGTAGAGGTCTCTGCGACGAACTGGTCATTCGTCCAGAGGAGTCCTACCGACTGTGGTGCGTCGTTACGTGTGATCTAGAAACCTCGTGAATGAGGAGGCCCTGGCCCACGGGGGGCTGTTGCGCCAAATAAAAAAATTACGTATTCAGTACTTTTCAATACTGCACTTCTGCTCTCTGTGTAGGTCAACCTTGTATGCATCATGCGATGAGAGTAACCTTTTTTTTTAATGTAAAAGTACTGATCGTAATCGTTAGTATTATTACCAATAATCGGTTATTAATTATTATTATTAATTGGTTAATTCGTTGGACAAGTCTTAGTCATATTATTGTCTGTTTGTTAGGCATGTAGCTACATATTTGTTTATTTGGATATGCAGGTGATTACTTGGTTAAATCGCCAACCTAAACTTTAGTTACAGAATCTGTTTAATAAAGTAGCCTTTAATTTTAGATTTGTTAGTTCAGATCATCGGTCTTACTGGATGTTACGCAGCATAGACTGGTAGTTAGACGCGTCTGGACTGTTAGACTGTTGAAGGTAGGACCGCTAAGTTGTCCTGAAGCGCTGGTAACTATCCACCAATCTAGGTTGCATAACATCCCAGAAGAGGGAAGATCTCATTTACATTGCGGTGTAAGCCTGAAATCACGATATGTGATTTACATAAGTAAATTTTATGTTTATGGTTCCGTGCATCGTTGATCTATATTAATAACTGTCCAACGAGATGCAACACAAAGCAGTCTATTTATTATTCTGGAAGTTCACTCTACATGTTTCGGATGTCAACCACACCCATCGTCAGGAGTACACAAACTGTAACTACAGTCTCCTGTACTGGTCTTACCTCCCTCCAACGTGGCCAAGCTAGCTTGTCTACGTTGCACGTAGGTGCACAAAAAATATGACCAGTACCGGAGACTGTAGTTACAGTTTTGTGTACTCCTGACGATGGGTGTGAATGACACCCGAAACATGTAGAGTGAACTTGCAAAATAATAAATAGACTGCTTCGTGTTACATCTCGTTGGTCAATTATTAATATTACTTAAGTAAAGTTTATGTCAGTTAGGTACATATTGTTGGCTGGACGACACCTGGTATTAATACTTCCATATTTAGCTAGCCGGAGGTTTGGATTAATAGTAGTAGATTTTGGTATTTAGCTGACTTTTTGCCGTGCGATTCGAAAGGCATGTATTGTACAATAATTTTTATTTTGGTGGTGCCAGGCTCAACAGTTGACTAGTTTATAGCTGGGTTAGTTAGGTCGTTAGTCGTCTGACATGTCAGTTAATTAGTAAGGCGTATGACCATATGGTAACTTAGACAGGTGGTGGAGAGATACTTCGGTCAGTTAGACAGGAACATGCTGAAGTATTAAGTGGGTTAAGTAGGTATCTAATTGCTTGATATATCGTCAGGTACCTTCTGGCTGGTTTGATGGGAAACTTGGTAAATAACTCATTAGTTTATTGGACGGTTATTGAGTCATTGTGGGCCCGGATTACGTAGTTGGTATAGCGACTGGCTACGGGATGGGCGGTCCGGGAATCGAATCCCGATGGGAGGCGAGATTTTCTACGACCATCGAGACTGGCCCTGGAGTCCACCCAGCCTCTTATACGATGTGTACCGCGTATCTTTCCCGGTGGTAAAGCGGCCGAGGTTAAAGAAAGAGTAGAGCTCTAGCTCTACAAACCCCGTGGGCCTTCATGGCACGTTACAGGGTGAACTTTAATTTTACTTTTCTGCTTTTGTCATTGGTACGTTGACAGCCTGATTAGTTACATATTTGGTTAGGAGGTTACTGTGGTCAACAGTTGGCTAGTTGTGTGTTGTATCAATTAGGTGGTCGGTGCGGCAGGTTCATCGGTTAGCTGGTCACATGACCTAATCACCTGCTCTGTTACCGTTCGTGGTAGTATTCAGCGGGACTTCCGCATAATTACGACATACCTTGGGATTTTGTGCGCGAGTTTGAGAGAGGGCCCCACTCCCACCTGGCAGGCGCAGTGCTACACCGCACTTTCTTTGTGACGAACCAAGAGTGGCGTCTGCGTCTCGGCGTTCTGCGTTTGAGTGGCCGTCGTTACTGTCTGGTGGCTGACTGGAGCGTGCTGCCATCTCACAGGCTGCGCTTCAAACCGCACTGTCTCCTAATTACACAGACAAGGTGAGATCTGTAATTGCATCATCTCGAATAATGAAAGGTGGAAATAACCTACGTCCAATAAAGTTTATCACCACAAACGGCACTGCAGGAAACAAGTTTCATCGTTCGGTCTACCTGCAGGAGTAAAAGATGGGAGTTGTGAGCTGGCTGAAAACTACCCCGAGCTCCCTAATATTTTGAGCCTTGTATTACGTTACTGCAACAAGTTTTTGTATAATAAACTTTGATAGGACTTGGTCACCATTGATGTTGTAAAATACGTAAAAGGTACTACGTCTAACAGAGGTATCAGGCAAAGTCCGTACCGTATTGTCAACAGCATTTAGAGAGTATATTTACCTCTAAGTACTACAGTCTTACTTTAAAGCAATGCCTGGAAATGTTGATGGAAATAAGTTTCCGAACATTCTGCGTTACTGTAAACAAAACATTCTGAAAGTCTTCAAGCGATCATAATTAGAACCTTTAACAGAAACCTGTATAATCGGGAACGTGAAAACGTCAGACGGGAGAAACTCTAGGCAAGTGCAGTGTATTTTACATCACCGACGCGCGTTTCTTTAACAAAAATTACTCTATCGAAAGTTCCGTCTAGAAAGGAGCACAGTCGTGATGCGAAACCTACTTCTTCGGCCAATGATTTGTTTGCATTCGAAAAATGCGAGATCTTAAGATTTCCTGCATTGAAAGGGAGAATATTTAAATATTTGGTTGGCTTCTTTGAAGGAACAAATTCATAATAAATGTTCACTCTGAAAACAAAGTCAGGTATGTTGAGCATGGCTTCGACCTTTGATTTTAAAATCGAGTAATTTCGCGGTTTCAAGATATCCCAGCCTTTCGACTGAATATTTTCCACTGTTTTTTTTTCCTGGATAGTAACAACGAATTGACATCTCACTAAAAATAACTAATTTTTTAACTGTGAACGAATTTAATTTCACCACATTACTTAATGAACACAACAGTGACCTAACGAAACACTTACTGCAGCCATAGAACAAACCTTACCCTATCGACCGTCTTGTACAAAACAGAGAAGTCATATAGACAAGTGAACTAACGCGCTCCAACTGGTCAGTCATGTTACTGGTCGTACAGAAGCCGTTGATTTATGAGAACGTTACGGTCAAGGGTTGAAGCTAGAGAATCCTTACATAAGGCACGTGGCACGTTTTAGTGGTTTTCGATTAACGAAACAGAGCTTGAAGACAAGCATTTGAACTGTAATGTTAATGTGATGAAAATAAAATTGGTTTAAAATTTCAAATATTGCTAGGTTGTGTTGCTATTTGTGACGGGAATTTGAGTGGAGAAGAAGAAAGTTAACTGTTAAACTATAACTTTAAAAAAAGACCCTATATACTAATAATATCATACTTATAGAATGAATAAATATAGAAATATACCTTATTATGATTTCAAAAGTTGGAGAATGTAGACGTGTTCTGAAGAATAGTGGCTTTTTGAGGAAGTTTGAGGAAAGAGAGAACTGAGTGCTTCCATCCATCCATCCAGCCAGCCATAAACACACTCACGCACACACTCATCTCTCTGTCTTGTCTACCTATCTGTCTGTCTGTTTATACATATTATGTGTAGTGAGCTATCTATGTTTTAGTACGTGTAGCGTAGGTTTCAAAATACATGGTGCTTCCTGTGACAAAGGAGACAAGCTGTGAAACTTATCCAAAGAGCGAAAATAATGTAATTCCAGAATACAGAGTAATATTACACAAAACTGATATCATTCATGGGGTACAGGGATTCTGTTTCGAGATTTTGGAGCTGGGATCTCATTTCTACCGACATCCTGAGTGAAACAAAATCTGGCAAATATAAATACAGGATGTTAATCTGGTTTACGAACGACAAATGACGAGCATTATTTGTTGTAAATATGTGACAAATTAAGTGGTGAACTTACTGTGCTTGCTGTTCTGGAGTAGTGTGGAATATTCCCATAGCTTACAGACTTGGGAGGCTGGGTTTCTACACTAAACGACCTCCCTCCAGAATCTACACTAAGTTTGTCGTATGAGTTGTACTCCACACTGGGATATTCCAAATCTGTAAACACAAAAACAACAACTCTGTACTTGACACAGGCAAGGACTACTAGACTATGAGGCAGGGGACGGCACACACTGCTGGCAGCTTATAAACAACGTAAGGCCTTGGATAGTTTATCATATACTGAAGGTTCGAATCCTGTTTGCACCGTCTTTCCTGTTTGCGGCTTTCTGTGTTGTAACGTCATGTACAGGCATAGAACAGCACAATCAGTTGATATTGTGACTAATGAGCTACAATAAATGTCCTCATTCATGTCTCATAATTAATCCAGAATCGGTAATATCCAGATTGCCTGATAAATGGATGTCGATAAGAGCAAGTTCATGCTTTTCTTGGGGGCTTCTCATTTTGAATAAGGCAGAGAATTTCGTGTCCATCGCAAATTCATTCAGCGTAATTTTGGATAAGGCGTGAACACATTTTACAAGAAAAAAATTGATTACCCTTCATACCTTTACCTCAGTACACGGGCTACCATGGGCGTGTCTTTACTTTTGAAAAGCATAGTCAAAATATTCATCGATTTCATACAGGAAAGAGCAAAATATTAATAAGGTGGTGCACAATCTTGATCGAAAATAAGAGGTACGTCTAAATGACTTGTTACACTTTGATCTACCTAAATACTGGAACGAGAATTTCAATTTACCCACTACTGTGGCAATAAAACCATTATTTAAATAAATTCTGATACAAACGTTGTCTGCTGGATTTAATAAATAGAGGCTTTAGTGTAGATCCTAATATTTATAGAAACTAAAACACCCGGAAGTGTTGTAATGCAGTGTTGATGTCAGCATTCCGTCTGGTATTGCTTTAGTAAAGGGCAGTGGGTGGGGATAACCTATCAACACACAACACACACACTTTTAAAATGTGATGCCGCTTGCACTTCTGCATAGAAAGTGGAACTATTTATTTATTTGCTGCAAACCTGTGCGAATTAAAAGCAGCGCTACACTTACTTCCCCTCTCTTTTTATCAAATACTTAACACACAAAAACATCAACAGCAGCTGAGCACAATTTTTGCACCTGTCATATTTGTTCTTTCAAACCCCACGCAAGCAGTGAAATATTTTTGAGAAGAGTGGCGAAGGTGGTTTTCAGATTTGCATAACTGAAGCTACAATCTAATCATCACATTAAAATGTAAGGTTTCCAATTTCAATGCACTGAAATATATCCATTAGTTTTGGTAGTGTAAATATGAACACACATGACCTCCCTATTTGAAGTAAAATTTAGGCATCGTATGCAAACAACACGACAATACGTCACTCCGGTTTCAGCTAAATCATGCATGATGCTATTACTGACTCAGCTAGCGTCTCACCTGTTGTGTGTGGTATGACGTCGGGGTTTCTGTCGTCCATTTCCTCTGCAGTGACTACGACGGGACCCTTGACACCTTGCAGAGACACAGTCAACAAATTCCCCGTGCTGGCTGTTGACACTTTGGCTCCAGTCTCTGTGACGGACTCCGGTGAACCTGTGCTAGTGTGCTGGTCATCGTCGTCCTGCTCGAAACAATCACCACACATGCCGCCTCGCACACGGAGGGTGACCACTGCTGCCAACCCCACCACTCCGAGTGTTACCACAATACCTGCCAGCACCCACAGGACTGGAGTGACCTGGGGAAATGCTGGGAAAGAAGTGGCCGCTGCCACACAGCAGTGAATTAAAATTCATGTTTACAAAATGGTATATTCATCATAAACCTGCCTCCTGCTTTAGAGATATTAGTAATTACAAGGTATGCACGTGACCAAGTGCGACTGAGAAGGAATCCCCCAGTATCATTTCAGACTGTCCTGCACTTGTATGTCTAAACTCTCTTTTTATTTGTTTGTTAAAATTCTTCGACCGATTAGGGAAAATTTAAATGACCCTCCCTCCGTGTATTCAGTGGGAATTTTTAAAATCACATTAAATTTCGCATATTCATCTAAACGCAGAAACGAAACACCAAAAAAATTCTGAGGACGTAAGCGGAAAATGTCGGGTCTGAAAGTTCTTTCGAACCTGCCACTGTATGCACAGTTATATCATTTGTCTTCTGTTGCTAATTAAATCACGTCTGATGAGAAGCTGGTGCCTACTGAACTGTAAATTAAATTATTATCTGTGGAGTATTTAGACTGACCACATAAGCACACTTCACATTGTCCACACCTTGTTACGTGTTTTGTATATTTCACAAAATTAACAGCGATCATTGCTGTACACAATATTAGACGTTCTGCCTTGGTTATCGAGACGCAGTGTCATTTCCAAAAGTAAAGCACTGAAATTCTAAAAATTATTTAGACACAACACGCGTTTTAAAGTACCTTTGCATGCTAAGAAATTTTCTACGTCTTGTTTTTGTTTAATGAACAGTAAATGTATTTGTGCTGAGGCACGAAAAGTGAGAACACACTGATTTAGTAATATCTAATACCGTAGTATATAACTTCCTTCTTTCTAATAAAATTCTTTCATCCCATAATGTGCGGAACGGCATTTAAATGGCACATGGGTGGGAGTTTCATTAACAAACCTGGTCGGTATTGGTATACCAATAAACTGAAAATAATTTTAATAAAAATGTTTTCACATGAACAAAAGTAAATGGCTTAATATTTATCATATGACCTTGGTCTAATGTAACGCTACTTTTTCTAATGGTAAGAGTTGAAAGTGGAGCCATTAGCATGACAAAACGCGTGTTTCAAATTCACCTAACATTCAACTACTCATATATTCTGTGCATTAATTGCTGAGTATATCGCAGGTAAAATCAACGATAACATTTGACCAATGGTTTTAACATACAAGGTGGTATATACTTACGAAGAGATTAATGGGAAATATTCATGTATGTTAGAAAAGTACTTTCGTATTCTCTGCATGCAAGCACGCGATGATTGTTCAATAGGCCCACTTTCAAAAAGATGAAAAATTTTCTTCATTCAGGAACCCACTAATCAGTCATACGTTTGGAAGCTTTCACAGCGACAAAATTCAGAAAATTCTTCTCGGGCTGACAAAGGAGGGGTTCACATCAAACGACTTATCGGAGATAGACTGGGTAAACCTTCATCAGAGTAATGATAGGTCACGCATGCTCGTCGCGTACCTTACAGCCTGCAGATTTCAGAGGCCTTACGTTGAACATGTAAACTGGGGAGTGAAATTTTGTTTTGTTGACCGTGCATCACTCTATAATCTTTTTCAAATGAAGCCAACTAGGTGCACACAACTTCTTAGTATATTTATTTCAACTTCTCTACATGTTTCGGGCAACTATGTGCCCATCATCAGGAGAACTTACTGTATCTAAGCGACACTGGTATTTTTCGCTCTGTGTGGGTGGCCGTCTGGTCTGCACTTAGAGATGAAGTTTGCTGTAAAGACTTACAAAAAGTGTGCCACTTTGCCACCATCGTGCTTTGTGCGACATTCTACAAGCAGCTGTTTCCCTTATTTTTAAAATTTCACTGTGTTATGAATGTTGCAGTCTTTCTTTGGGCGATTCCCTGGCGTCTGAATTTTATGTGCCGACGTTTCGAAACAATGTCTTTTCCAACTTCGTGAGTGGTGTAAAATCCAGATGCTGAGCTCTCGTCCGGAAGAAAGACAACAAGATATTTCCGTTCCAAAAACCACTCAGTGTGTTAGTGTGGTGCGTATCACACATTTTCCAAGGGTCGTATTTTTCTCTAAAACATTCAAATAACCGAAGTACGTAAAAAATTAGTAGGATTAATATCACATGTTGCGCTATGTGAACACTTGATTTTAAAAACAAGTAGTGAATAAATTTTAAAATGTCTGTATCCTCGAGTACTTTGTAACATTACGTTTCCAAGTGACAGGATGTTAAATCAATTGTTCGGCAGAATGCTGAAGGTGTGGGAGGGAGAAGGGTGACGAAGCGTGGGAGGCGTATTACGTTGTTCGAGTTCTGTAAGTAAGTTGGGGGAAGTACCCATGCGCCTTCAGTATTAGTTATACAGCATATGCACTGTAACTTCATTCGTAGTTTGGTATGTTCTCTCCCCACATGGGGAGCTTTCCCTATCACATTCTAACACAGTACACTCGGTAGGACTCCTCTGGACGAGTGATCAGCCCGACGCAGAGACTACCTCATAACACTCACAAGAGACTGACATCCATGCCCCCGGCGGGATTCGAAACAGCAATCCCAGCAAGCGAGCGGCCGCAGACCTACGCCTAAGGTCTCATTCAAACTGCAAGCCGAGCCGAGCCGAACCGAACCGATTCGGCTTGGAAAACAAATCTACGTTATGAAATGGAAGCATTCACACTGCACGCCGAACCGAGCCGAGTCGAACCGGACCGAGCCTGACCGAGCGTGTTCACTGGCTGATGTTTGTTTTTACTCGCCAGCCGACGACCGATTCTGTTGCGCAATAGGTCTAACTTCCTGCGGTTGTAGTGCGTGTTTTTTGTTTACAATGAGAGCAAATAGGCCTACATTGGATTGCGAAGTTTTAATCAATGCGGTGCATTTAAGACCGGCTTTGTGGGAACAAAGTGACAAAAACTATCAAAACAGAGACCTTAAACTAAAACTGTGGGAAGACGTGGCTGCTGAATGTGACTGTCTTGTAAGCAAAAATATTATTTTTTTATTTATTGATTGCAATTCAGTCATGTCATGTGTTGAGGGAATAATACAAAAGTAAATTACGATTCATTATCATTTATTAGACATAGTACACGACCATAACGCATAATTTCGTCACTGTCTGTTACACATTCGTCTGCACTGTTATAATGAATGTCCGTTTTCAGGCAGTCGACCCACATCACTATTGAAATAGACAGTTAATGCATCTCCTACCCTTCTTGCCCTTATATCTGATCTGTTATTAGATCGCGTGACCTAACGTTCAGGTTCATCAAGACTGGTATTGAATGAATCTTCTTGGTTTTGTAATTCCAAGAGAGATGCCTCATCTACACCTTCTCTGTCTGTGACTGTGTTGTGCAAAACACGTATACATTTTACAATCCTGTCCGCCATATTAGGAGATGTTTCGATAGGCTTGTTTAATATTCTCCATTTACCTGCAAGTATTCCAAAGGCACTCTCAACTACTCTCCTACCCCTGCTTTGACGGTAATTAAAGAGTCTCCGAGACTCAGTAAGCTGTCTTCTGGGATATGGTCTCATAAGGTAACTAAGCAACGGATATGCTTCAGCCCCTAGTATCACAAACGGCAGTTCCACATCTGATAGTGGTAGTTTCCTAGCATTAGGCATATTTAAATTATTGCTGCTTAGAAACTGATACAGCGAACTGTGACGAAAAATCTCACCATCTGATTGCTTTCCATAAGTACCAACATCAATGGCAATAAATCTATACCGGGCATCAGCAAGCCCTTGAGGCACAATAGAGTAGTAATGCTTATAGTTGTAGTACAAGCTGCCTGAATTTGATGGACATTTCAGCCGTATATGTTTTCCATCAATACAGCCTACATAGCTCGGAAAATTTCACATAATATAGAACTCGTTTGATGTCGCAAGTAGCATTTCTGTTGTAGGTACAGGCATAAGAAGAGAGGCCATAGTTTTCCAAATAGGTTCACAAACCCCTTTGATTATGTAATGGACAACAGAAATTCCAAGTCTGAAGGAATCTGCCAGGGCTGCATAAGACGCACCCTTTGACAAAAACCTGCAATTATACACGCAGTGAAAACGCATTCCCATAATTTTTATTTTACAGGCAAAAATGTGAAGGACGAATGGAAACAACTCAGGGACAACTTCTGTGCAGAACTCAACAGAATGAATGCAAATAAATCCGGAGATCCTGGTTTATCTCCCAGCAAAAGGGAGTCTCAGTGGAGGTGGTTTAAGATGTTACTTTTTTTTTAAAAGTACTTCGAATGTTAGAAAAATGGAAAGCAACATGCAATTTCAATTTAAGCAACTTGATCGGGAATCAACAGATCCTGAAAAAGACAGCTGCACTAGTATTGACGACGATTTCGTTGCTGAATGCTCTTCTGCTGACAATTCAATACACACACCA
>Ga0123354_10012446_pt1 | contig 13188 bp, 7 predicted proteins | sample TergutLab28metaG_2_FD_97872 | JGI IMG/M metagenome (GOLD analysis project Ga0123354, IMG submission 97872) | Labiotermes labralis P4 segment gut microbial communities from Petit-Saut dam, French Guiana - Lab288 P4 | ecosystem: Host-associated > Arthropoda: Insects > Digestive system > Gut ...
ATTTTCCTTTAGAGTATGTATGCTTCCTCCCAGTATATTAACATCGTCGGCATAAGCCAGCAGCTGATGTGTACCATTTAGTTTCAAGCCATCCTGGTTTTCCTGAACCCTCCTAATGGCGTACTCTAAAGCAAAGTTAAAAAGCATTGGTGATAGAGCGTCTCCTTGTCGAGTTGTGGTACAGTACACCCTCAGAAAATACATTCCATACATTTGGGCAAAGTCACGCGGATGGACGAGTCCACTTGGTCGTACGATGAGCAAAGAGGCGAATAAGGCGGGTTTGATGGTTGGCATTTTGTAGAGCGGATCGTCTCATGGTGGTTTTACTGCCATTTCATGTACAGGACTGGCATTGTGTACACGTTCACACTTATCCCTGCCTTACCGCTGCATCCTGTCGCCATCTTCTCGCGCGCAGACACATAACCACGAATCCAGGCAAGAAGCATACTTGTGGAAAGGGGTGTTAAGATGTTTTTGCCAATTCACTGTTCATCACGTTTTTAAATTGTCACACTCAGTGCGTTCTCTATGTTTGCGTTCACTCCGTAGATATCATGGACGAAATATAGCAATGACCATAGATTCACTGATTGTTTCTGAAGAAGAGATCGTAGGTAGTAGAAGAATGTGAACTTGTACTCATTGGCGTGACGAGACAGCATATAGACCTCTGTTTCAAGGTTGTGTGAAAGTACACGTTTTGTGAGTCCAACAAATTATATGTAAAATGCATGGAGTGAGGAGACTAGATGGAAATACGAGGGCAGTTGAATTTTTTTAATGACTTGCGATTATGCGAAGCTGCTTGGGGCATGATTATGCTACATGAGGTAACAAAGGAAGTCGTTACTATAATGATTTGGTTTCAAAGGCCGACTCTCCCTTAACGATTATTTTGAAAGCCAGAAAACGCTTGAGCGCTCACCACACCACATCATCGGTCTTTAGTCATTTTTGAGACTAATCGCAAGATACGAGCGGGACAAATGAGTGTGCCTGTGAACAGTAGTAACAAGGTAACTTTGCACGCAGTGGCAACTGATAGGCGTCAGTCGTAACGCAGAGACTTTTGTGTAAGAAAGGTATTGTAATTCACAGACAATGATAATGTTGCTGACTAATTGCGAGATTTCATGCTTCCGCCGCGGTGTAAATGAGGTCTTCGCTCTTCTGGGATGTTACGCGGCGTTGATTGGTAGTAAGTTACTTAATGTTTCAGGACAGCTACCGACGTTTCGGGATGGCCTATCCAATATTCAAGGATTAGTCTTCTTGGACTCCTTGACTTTGAAGATGGGACCAGTAGGCTGTCCCGAAACGTTGGTATATTACACTCAATCAGCGCTGCGTAACATTGCAGAAGAGCGAAGACCTCATTATATTATTACTATTATTGTTATTATACACAAATTTTCCAAAAGTCTAGGAGCGACCTCAGAATTCTAGGCGCCAGAACAGAGACATAAAGCAAGTTCGTACTTCGTAAACTACAAATGTTAGGCGGCGCCACCTTACAGCATTTAGTCACCCGGCGCCTGGCATTTGTGCACCCCTGGGTATGGCGGTAATAACAGTAACAGTCCCAACGAAAGAAGGAGACATTAAATAAACCAACAAAGACAACCAAATTAAAGTAAAATAAGGATTAAAGACTGAGATAAAAGAAAGAACAAGAAGAGAAAGAACATAAATATCAAAATAAGCCAAGTGTGTTCTTTTGTACCGGTATGTCTTAAAACGTTATGATCGGTTTGTGATAATTAGGTTAACCTGCAGAAACTGACCGGCCATGCCAGATTTGAGAACAGTCTTGTGTAAAAGGAAGAGTGTAGGCGTAAATCACCAACAGGAATTGCTTACGGAGAGAGAAACATGGAGGAACAGAAAAATACAGGAATAAATACAAAATGATGTAATCACCGCCTCGTCGGTCAATTTCTGCATGTACAGTACCAACATTTTACAAAGTAAGATAGACACATGTTTCACTCTACTGCCCTGTTTTGCACATGTGAGACGTGATTCGCTAAACTGTAAACAGAGCAGAAATAGTCTTTTCGAACGTAGCCTGGTGTTCCCATGGTATAAATCCGCCAGTGACCTTCATCCTTCTAGTTTCATGGTGGACGTAAATATGGTCCGTCCATATTTACACAGTGGGACAGGAGTGCTGTTTGCACATTTAAAAAAACCGAACGCATGGATACAAGCATTAAGAAGCTAGGCGCCGCCTCATATAAACACACTTCTCACTGAACTTCTTTTCCGAACTTTAGGGGTTTCGCCCATTTCGGAAGACTGTGGAAACTCCTATGGAGTTGCCAATAAAGAGTAGATAAATACCAATTGCTGCGCCTAAACGCTGCGGCATGGTGATTTTGTAGTTAAGGCTTGTGCATTCTCGGGTTTCTTGAAGATGAAGGGAGGTGAGTTCTCTTCTTCTAGTCCTGGCCGTCTTTAGCTATGCGCTTTTTGATAGGAAATGTGTAATCGAATTAATATGTTACAGAAGTTGATAATTATTTCAGGGTTACTTCTTATCGTGGCTGAAAATTTGTTCTCCTCAGTCGTATAGGCAAGTATTTGTTAGGTCTTCCCTTTCCGTGTTATGTAGCTTTGTGAAATAAACAACGAAGTGTTTATGTGTTATTAACCTCGTCAAGTTTCTGTCTTGTCTTTTATCACTGAGGGATTGTTCGGAGACTAAGTTATAAAATTGTCATTGCTATTGCAATTAGCGAACAAGAGGATCCTATTGTGAAAGAGTAGGACAGTTCGAAGAAGTGTCTACTGCTGACAGTCCAGTATAAAGTACGTGACAAGAACTATGTGAATATGGTTCACGATTAAAACTGAAAAGAGGAAATTCTACAAATGCATATTATTTGGTTTAAAATTTGTATTATTCTGTCAGCTTTTGAAAATATGCTTTTCATATACTTTAACGTAAGAATGTACCTATCTGTAATTGTTCCAGTTTTTTTAAAGGTGTATAGAGTGCCCACTTAACCTTGTGTGAGAAAAGTGATTATTTAAAGACACATTTTGTATCGCGCAGTAAACACTGCATGTCGGGATATAAAAACGAATCACGTAATATTCCACTGGACATATTATTCCTGTTTGTTCTGAGATGCATAAAAAGCTAATAAACATAATGTGTTGACAGTATATTTTTAAATGTTAAACCTGGCGGTGCGTATAAAATAACTGTTAAACTTTGAAAGGTTAACTTAGAGAGGTTATAAATTAGAAGCGCCTATGAGCTTTTTGCTCGGGAGATTATTTGGACTAAGAAGGAACAAGTAAGTGGGCAATTTAGGGCGTTACGTAACGAAAAACCTTATGATTTTTGCAGTTTAATGTGGGTGTAGAAACTTTGAATGGTTGGTGTGGAGCTGAGCAATGTTCAGGTTCGGTGGATGAATTCGTACAGACTTTATGGCTGTTGAACCTCTTGGGACACGTCTAATTGGAAACCGTGAAGGTGGTGGAAGGATAAAACTGACGCGTAGACCATATGTAGGGGTCGGATATGGGTGGTAATAACTGATGATTGTGTTGGGCAGCGGATTATGTTAATAGTGGTACTGAACATTGGGGGTCTGCTACCTTAATGGTAGCTGGTGTTTGCTCGGTTGGAGCACACATTTCCGCCACTTCAATGCTGAACGCAGGTTCATTGCTGTCGATAAAGAGTAGCGATAATGGCGGCTAGATACCGAACAGATAAGAGCAGACAAATATTTCTGATAGAACAAGAAGTGAAGAGGACCCGTCATTCGCTTCTCAACATACTATCCTTATTTATACTTTTAGTAGAACGATATGTAGGAGAGAACAGCAGAATGATCGCTTCAATGAAATTATCGTACGTTACATTGTATTGTAATGTTTTTAAAACAATTTGTACGTCAGAGAAAAAGAAAGTCAGAGCTCCTTGGTTTTGTCCCTAGAACTCTCGGTTGTGTTAATAATCACTGTGCATATGTTGGTTGTTTGGATTATTATTTGCTTAAGCTTTTAGTAACGACATATTTGAACTGCAAACGAATATATGGAGCCTTTGTATTGATCAACGAGGAAAAAGTATCAAAAGCCTCCGCTGTTTGTTCAGTAAGAAACCGATAACTTGTACTCTGCTATCCCGCCATTGCTTCTGTAACAGCAGCGACGTTAAACCAAATATTATGTATGACTTTATTCATTCCAGTACTGATATACGTGACGTTTCGAGAGTTGGAAACCTCTCGTTGTCAAGCGAAGATCATTGTGTTGACAGACTTCTTAACTTACTTTCGGTACTTTAAAAGAAGTAAAGAAGGCTCATGAAATCACCAAGTTCTGTATGTTTCTTCCATTTCAGCTTTCGAACTTCTGACTGATTTCCCTCAATCTGGAATGGATATTCCTGCAGCCGGTAGGAACAGTGTGGTAGAAGCACGAAGTATGTGAAAGTACAGTGTAGTTAAAGCAATTTCTGTGCGGTTTGGAACATCGCGGTGACAGCTGATATCTAAGTAGGCCTGTACGCGTATGTAGTGTTTGTTCTTTTGGCGCTAAAAATGCATAATTTGAGCTAGGCACGTGAGTAATTGAACGGTTGTAGATCATAAAAATACCTACAGATTCGGTATGAAGTAGTTTATCAATAACAATTACGAATATGTTGGTGGTTAACGCAGATAAAAAAACTGTAGTCGGGTGAAAAATTTTTCGAAATATATGACAGTGACATTGACGAGAATAACATTAATAAAAAGTACAATAAGAAATTTTATGTAAATACTTTTTTTTTTCAAAATGAGTCATACGAAGTAGGATGTATATGTTGTGTATTATTATTATTATCATCATCATCATCATCATCATCATCTTCCTCCATGGATTAGGTCGTTTGACCTGTTCCGGCATCGACGCATTGCAATCGTTTCTGTTGTGTATTATTTTGAGAAAATATGTTTGCAGTCGCCCGCGTTAAATGTCGTCTCCGTTAGGGCTCAGCTATGTGGCTCGGTGCACTGGTCCAGTATACAGCGTGTTCAAAGGGATAAAGCCTGTCGAAATTTCAGTGACAACAATAATAATTGCTATCTGTAGCTATGATTTCCGCAGATAATGTTTCCAGTTGTCCATTCTTATACGTTGTAGCCATTGAGAGATACAAAGCAACAAAGTTTCCGTGATAATGCATTCCACGAACTGAAAAGTTTATATATATATATATATATAATAAGCGGCACTACGTTCTAGACTTTTCTGGCAGAGTTCGAGACCCTAATGTGGACTGGAGCGTATGTACCGTCGAGTTCTTCAGGACGGTTTGCGGCAATTACTGCTTCCAGGCGGACTTAAACTAAGTAGAAGAGCAGCGAGTTGCTACAGGGGGAAAAGAATAAAACCAGAATTTAAGTGTTGAGATTTTTATACGCGTATACATAGACCATAAATTCCCATTTATTAATAACGAACGATACGCGCATTCCAAAGTCAGTGTGTGAATAAGCTCTCGATCGGCAGAAGATGGAGAGACCAACATCCATGACGACGGAACAGACCCTTATGTCTTGTACATTGTTGCTGATCACGATGATAAGTTTACATTGAATGAACTTGTAACACAGTATTTGTAGAACTGGAAGTCAGCTACAGAGTTATTTCGCATAGTTGTGCCTGTAACTGCTTGCTTGTTTCTGTTTTCAGATTCAGAAATAACAGAAATATCTGCGTCACTCGCATTGCTATCCCTGCCAATGGAGCAGAGATAACTTTTGAAACGTATGTGTTACTGCACAGTTTGTTCGAGTGTTTGTGAGTTTAAAAACATATAAAAAAAAATATATGTCGATACAGTTTGTTTCCGAGCAGCACTGCTATCACGCGTTAGCTGGCTTGGCTACGCCTGCTACCTGTCAGAACGGCCCTGTAGGCTCATCCGTTCCTGGCAGCAGAGCTAGCTAGCCGTATGCCTGGTAAAACTAATGAGGTTGAATTCATGTTTTAACTTCAAATTAAGCAAATGTATTGGTGTCTCTGGTTAATTATACGCGGCGTGATTGATTGTAATGAACGGAATACAGATAGAAACGCCACGAATGCACAAATATGGGGAAAGTAAAATGACTCGAATTATGATGGCAACTGTACGTCACGTCACTTCCGGAGCGGGACGTACGAAATTTCAGGCCGCTTGATTTTTATTGAACAGAGCGTACAATTAAAAGGAAAGGATAGAAAGTCTGCCCGTGTAACGATTGTCTGAAGGCAGCAATAGTCTCAGCTACGGCAAAGATGTATGAGGCCTATGTGAGAAATAGCTCAGACAGTGGGCAGTATTTAAAAAATCGTGCATATGAAATGTGTCTCAAACAGTAGGCAGTATCTCAGAAGTCACGCATATCAAAAGTATATCGCAGAGTGTAGGAAATATCTCAAAAGTTACGCATATCAAATATAGCACATACAGGCAATATCTTAGAAGTCATGTACATGAAATATAGCTCAGACGAGTAATGTCTCAGAAGTCTTGCATGTCAAATATACCAATATCTCAGACAGCCAATATCTGAAAGGTTATGTATATTGAATATAAATCAGATAGTGGACAGGGTATCATGCGTATCAGATGTAGCTCGAGGAATTGGCAGTGTCTGAAAATGTTGTGGAGGGTGTATCACTAGATAATAGACATCGTCACATGTCTGTGGCAATCTCTCCACCATTCCGCAGATTCTTCAGTGGTAAAATCAACATACTGACCACAGGCATACACGCCTAGAGATATTACGTAACCAGTCTATGTAAATACTGTCTGGTTCACTTATTCATACTACTTGACATCGATTTTCCCACACATTCAGTAAATGCAGCTGAGGCAATCAGTGGTTATAATTTATATTTCTGTATTTAATGTCTTGTGTACTTTGTTCGGAAAGTGACAGTTTGGCTGAAGCTTTTTCTGATTCGTAATCTCAGTGATTAACCAATTACTGAGATTATACTGAGATGCTCGGTCAGCAAAACATCAAAATTTCTGATTTGTAGTCGGGACTAACTCGATTCGAGGCTTGGGCGGTTCACCGACTGTTCCGACTGACGTTTTCCTTGGTTTTCCTCTGTCCTTCCAGGAAAATGACCTGGATACTGCATCACACTAGGTCTCTTTCGCTTCCTTTCACTCCCATGCCAATTCATTGCTCCCCGTTTGCACTACCATTCGACGCGGTATAATATAGCGACGGGTAGCGTCATTAAATAAACCGTAAACGTATAAAATAAACATTAAGGACCACACAGTTTTTTTAGCAAGTACTAGAAGTTTATTAGCCCACATACTGTATGTTTGTACTATACCCATGGCCTCTCTTCCTGGCCGCACCCAACGGCATGTCGCATCGGCGCCTTTTTCGTGAAGTTAAAAAAGTGCTAATTTTATAACACAGTCGAGTCAGAGCATAGCTGTTGGCTTTCTTACGCGAAATTCAGCTTTGACTGTTTGAGCCGCAGCTGGAAGTCAAACTGCCAACAGGAGAAATGTGTATTTACTTATGTTGGTTTGTGTTTACATATACCTACAAGAGAATTATTCGAATTAGGAGGTAGAATATTCTACAAGAAAAGTAGTTTTAACTTTTTACACTTAAAGCATTCCGTCAAACACAAACACATTTATTTTTACTGGAGCCTGACTACGTGTTCCGGTCTGCAAAAACCATCATCAGGCAACAATTACCAAATTTCAAAATAAGGCAAAATACATTGCGATTGCAGTCACAACAAGGGATCCCATATATCGTACAATAGTTATTACAATGCAAAAATTTGTTTTTTGCATTGTAGTTTTACACTGTAACTCAACATGAAGGCATAAAACACCAGACCAGAACCAGGAACCTTCTTAAAAACAACCACTCTGAATGAGCCTAAATCGGTCAGCTGAGTTCAGAGGATCCGATCGACAGTCCAGAGGAAAGAGTTTAGCTTCGGGCGGTGTGAGACTTTTTTACGTCGTAACTTTTTCTTTCTTTCTCCTCGTCCAGTCAAGGTCTTGGTTGGTCGTCGTGGTCTTGCTGCTGGTACTTCGTAGAACGCCTGCCTCGATTGTCCTCCATACGAGCGTGTCTTTTCTGTATCGCGACATCCGTTTCCATATTTCTTCTCGTGTTTTTTTTTTGTCACTATTCTCACGAGAATCACATTCCTGTGTTCTGCATTTGTGTTGCTGCCCTGTTCGTGATTCTGCTTGCTCGAAAGCCCATCCGATAGTTTTGCTGGTCCTTTCCGACAGATGTAGGCTTGTTCCCAATTTTCCCCATCCTCCGTACTGGATGCAGTCTTCTATTTTAAGATACTGGAATAAGCAACAATATTTGGGTGTGTGTGTGTGTGGGGGGGGGGGGCGGTCTTCGTAATGCATTAATCTGTTTGCAGGGTACTTCTTACTCACAACATGCTTTTGAATGCTGAGGTACCACTCACCTGAATTCCCTCCTCTAATAAATTATATATATATATAATTAAGATTCGGCGTGTATGAAACAAGCCTATGGAGACATACCACTAATCCGATTTCTTTGAAAGATGCGTAGGTGTTTGGTTCTTTTAAAAATGGAAGTTACATTCTGTAGAAGCGTCTGATTTGGGGGGCCGCGGTTAAGGTTCTGTGCTACAAATCGGAGGGTCGCTGGTTCGATCCCAGCTGGTGTCATGGGAATTTTTCATTGACATAAAATCCTTCCGATCGCACTATGGCCCTGGGGTCGACCCAGCCCCTAACAGAAATGAGTACCTGGAGCATTTCTTGCGGTAAAAGCAGCCGGTGCGTAAGGCTGAGAACCTACCACCATCCTGTGCCGTTGTCATGTAATCTGGGAGCCTTAACTTCCTGGAACCTTCTGGGCCACTCCAGGCCTGCAACGGGACTGCTTTTCCTTTACCTTCAGAAGCGTCTGATTTAGATTTGGGAAAGGTTTCACCCAGAGAACTGTCAGACAATTGAACGGACGCATCATTTGGTATACGCAAAACAAATTGCGTCACGTTGTACAATTTGGAAACAATTTCTATTCTTTTTATGACATCGCAATTTCGAATAATTTAATACAGAGCAAAGAAAACGTATTTGGGAACAGTTTCAAGTACGGTACGTATTTAAACAATATTGCGACATTATGGGGTGTGACGCCGTGGTATTTGGTAGATACGTACCAAAGTTTTGGAGGAGCATACTCCCTCCATCTTCAGCGTCTGATACGGGTTTCATTTCATTCCTGTGCACCTCAGTACAATACTTTGACTTCGAACTCCTTTTTTTATAGCAGGGGTGGCCAGCTAGACGAACTTCACGAGTCACACTGTGGTAGGCGACGTAGGCGAGATTAATGTATTAAAATTTCTGTTCGTGTGAATACTGTAGGTCAGTTTCGTTTAGTTACTTGTTGTTTCTCTAGCAGATCTTTCAAAACGCCGCTAATGATCAGCCTCGTGTGCATGTAAACTACTTTAATGTACGTTTTCACAGGCCGGGTTGCGGCCATCCGTGTTACAGGTCAGTCTATAACTGGCAGTAGAAGGACGCATTTTTATACCGTCGGTTTGACATATTTAGTATGTTATCTGTTAATGCATTTGCACGTATGTGCAGTTGGTTGATAAAATAATATCGTAGTCATGATTCACTAGCGCTTTTTAATTAACGTAATAGTACTGATTAATCAAACTCCTTTGTGGAGTACATTGTAATTTAGACAGTGTTCTCCAGACTTTGGGTACTGTGGACCAGTAAACAAATTTTGTTCAACAGTCATTGCGAAGTGTCTTGTTCGGCGTACCCGCTAGGCTGCGGGCTGGACCGCCGAGGTATTTTGGGTTCGATTCCCGGCAGGGGGCAAGCAGGTTTTGTTTTTTCCAGAGCGCCCAGATTGACTTTGGAGCCCACCCGACCTCATGTTTAATGGGACTTCGGCTCAAAGGCAGCTGGGGCCTGAAGCTGGTCATTCGCCTGTATCTAGTTTCGAGGTTAAGGATTTGTTGGGCTGTAGCCTCACTCCCCACTCATGCGTTTTTGGCGCATGGAGGGGCATAAATCTTGTGTGCAGAGGCATACCTCTTATCGCGTGGCGGGGCATACATCTTATTGTGTGAGGGACTTAAATCTTATCGTATGGTTGGGCATATATCTTACCTGTGGAGGGCATACATCTTATAGTGTGGAGGGGTATACCTATTATCGCGTGGAGGGACATAACTCTTATCTTGTGGAGAGGCTTACCTCTTATCGTGTGGTTGGGCATACATCTTATCTGTGGAGGGGCTTACCTTTTATCGTATCGGACAGGTATCCAGGAGACGCACTTATTAACAAATTGACATTCATTGTGTCACGAATATGACACTGTCAAAGCGAAATAGTGATATCGCAACAGAAAATGTTGGTGTGAGTTACTTTCAGTTTTAATAAAAATTTTTGATGAAAATTCGTTGTATATTCAACGTATTGTAGAAATAATAAGTACTTCATTGAATATTTGAAAAGTTTGGCGGACCGGCAACAGTCCCCGGTCCACAGTGTGGAGGACAGCTTTTGCTGTATACTGGCTGATCTGTGTGCATCGCTACATCGCATGATGTCATTGTCGAAATACCGAAGTTGTGTATTGATGTTTGAGAATATTTTGTGGGCTGCAGTGCTCATCTTGCAGGCTTTAGGTCGTCTAATCTTACTTGTGTGTGTTTATGTACATGTCAGGAGAATATTCAAAATAGGAAAGAGGCCGTTACAGGATGATGAAAAAATTACATCGCAATTTGTAACCCTCGTTTAGCACCCCAAAGGCGATTCAGTATGAGAGGTACAACACGTACAGCTCATGGAGTTACAAATGCAACATGATTTGGGCCGAAAAAAATGAAAAGAAGAGATTTTGAGGGATTTATACTTAAGTGGGAATCCTAAAGAAATTACGTGGTAGTAGATTGTATTGAGCTAGCTCAGAATAGGATCCAGGTATGCGCTTTTTTTTAAGTGCGGCAAAGAAACCTTGAATTTCATATGAACAAGACTTTATTGAACCACGGAATAACATGACATGAATTATATTTAATAGTGGTGGTACAGCTGTGCGTTACGACTCTGGGCCTCCAAGCAACATTACAACCAGTTGATGAGTTTACATTAACTTTAATTTTTAGGCATGTAATTACAGCCTATCAACTACTGGGGTTAAATTACCTTCGATAAATACGTGCGAAGGTGGTCTTTGACGGCGATTTTCTAGAGCGTAGATAATATATAGTAATTTGTTGGATTGCTTAATAAAACAACGAACATACAAGCAGAACAGGGTGCTGTGGAGGATTTATTCCCAAGAAGCACGAGGTAACAGTGGAGTGGAGAGACTTCATAACGAGGAGCTGATTCGTCTGTACTCCTGACCAAATATTCGGGTTATCAAAGAAGAATGAGGTGGGTGGGACTTGTAACACGTATGGGGGAGAGGATAGGTTCATATGGGATTTTGATGTGAAGACCTGAGGGAAGGTGGCCACTTGGAAGATTCAGGCATAGTTGGGAGGATATTATTAAAATGAATCTTCAGCGTGTGAGATGAGGCTGATCTGGTTCAGGATAGGGACAGGTGGCGGGCTGTTGTGAATACGGTAATGAATTTTTGGATTCCGTAAAATGCGGGGAATTCCTTGACTAGCTGGAATGTGTTAGCTGCTTAAGAAAGACTCTGCTTCACGGAGTTTAACATATTACCAGGCAACGTCTTTCGCTACAGTGAAGGAGAATCATCATGGAAATGCTCATTATTTACTCAGACGTTGGAGTGGCTGGGAAAATGTTACGATAATCCTGTCAGAAGAGTTACCAGCAATCTTTTCAGCGCAGCATCTCGTGTACTGGTGGGATGGTGGGAAATCGCGACCATCCTCTCAGGACAGTTCATGTTCCTGACGATCCACGAAGAGGAAACTGTCGGACGAATGAACGAGAAGTGTATTTGTCATTTTAATTTGTCCGCTAATTTCCAAGATTTATATTACGCAGATATGTACTTTCGACTATGTCAAGGAAAATAGAAACTTTTTTTTTTTTCCCCAGAAATTCGGTGGCTATTGCTCTGTGACTGCAGCAAGTTCTGGGTCCATGTTTATTGTTTACAAAAGAAAGAGGCAGAATTGTTGACATGCTAGTCTCAGGGGACAGTGGCTGTTGTTGCTGTCGTAGTGTATCATGTCACCGTAGGCCCACTCCAGGATGCAGCTACTTCTGATGAACAAGTTTATTCCTGGACTGAGGGGTAGCATTTGACTCCTGTCCAAAAGTCAAAATACTCCTGTTTACCTGGATGTAAAAAAAAGCCCGCGTTTCCTGCATACGTCTACGTGTTCTTGGAATGACGTATTGGTGCACATCGTCGTGACTTTCAGTCTTAGTAATGTTGACCCGTCTGTTTTATAGTTATTTTATACGATTTTCTGTTTGAAAACTTTATGTGACATGATCAGGGAAGTGACTAGCTGCGAATTTCGTCCACGTCATGACATTCCTGCCGTTTATAGCTGGGTTATTTTTTTTATTACTTTCGTATCGTGTATAACAGTATATAAAAACCTCACTGGGCTTTCAATAAGTCTAGGAATTCTGATCATTCGGGGTGGAATTGCTGTGTCCGAACACGTCGTCATGGTGACACAGAGTGAGATTGACTGTAAATGTACATAACGTTCCTTACTTCGACGAATGATGAACTCGAATGGCGGCTTTAGCTGTAGCCGCTTTACCCCTTGGTAGAAACTCCGGGACCAATTTGACACACTGATGAGCCCCGCATCCGGTTTGGATACGATGGGGAGAACAGTTCCTGTGCTCGACAGGAGTTGAACATGTCTTCCAACAATTATACGTTCATTCTCTTGAACAGGCGACACCAACGCTTCATGGCGTCGAAATGGTCGTACTTTAATTTAGGGGAACGAACGTAATGATATTAATCGTTGAAGTCCCAGTGGTAAGTATTTGTGCCGTCTGATGTAACATTTAAATACAATTCATGTTATTTGAATAAAGGTTGACCAACTAGATGACACTTGCTTTATTATATATTGCTCAACATGTTTCAGACGTTAATACGTCCATCTTCAGGAGCTAGCGAGTACTTGTTGTGTTGTGTAGGC
>Ga0123354_10012447_pt1 | contig 13188 bp, 6 predicted proteins | sample TergutLab28metaG_2_FD_97872 | JGI IMG/M metagenome (GOLD analysis project Ga0123354, IMG submission 97872) | Labiotermes labralis P4 segment gut microbial communities from Petit-Saut dam, French Guiana - Lab288 P4 | ecosystem: Host-associated > Arthropoda: Insects > Digestive system > Gut ...
GTTCCTCCAACACCCCCCCCTTTTTTTTCAAAAACAAAAGGGTTTTTGGCTCCGCCTGTCTGATAATGGGGGGGGTTGCTTAATAAGGTCCCCAACACACCGCGGTAGAAAGAGGGGGGGGGGGGGGTTTGCTGTTATTTGGAATTAAATGTGTACCCGATATTTTATTTTGAATGCGAAATTAACAGAGAGTCCTAGGTTTTGTTTGGAACGTTCAAGGGTCTGTTTTAAATGCAAGCCACGTAAGGAATAATTCAGCAATATGAAAACGCACCATATCCGTGTGTTTAAAACTCGAAAATAATAACATAATTATCTCCAATAAAACATGTTAAAATGCATTTACTTTTAGTGACAAATTTATTTCTATTGAAGCAGATGACGAATAATCTGCCTTTCTCTGCATTGTTACGATCCTGACGACCACAACCAGGAAAAAAAGATTTATAGCAGTATCAAGAAATTAAAGAACAGCTGTATTCACTTAAAGGCATATTTATGAAAATTTCATGTGAGAAAACTTATGCATATGATAACGAATTGAACTGTTCAGCCAGTTGATTGGATTTCATTGATGGACAATTTGTTGTGAATTTTCGTACAGTTGATTGTCTTGGACAAATAAATTCTTAATGGATAACCCTTTTTATACATCGTAAAACAGCAGCAAATTTAGTAAAAATATAAGCAGGGGGTAGTAATTCAGACGCTTCAGTTCCATTGTTTGTTATGAACTCAATAACAATAAAGCTTTAAGGAAAACATGTAATGGGCACAAAATGTTTTAACCATTCTTTAAAATATTTGTTCGAATTATTTTTATTTTCGTCGATCGGTTTGCCGTCAGATATGCTGAAGATATCCATAGAAACCAATTCAAGCCTTCGTATTGAGTGTAGAGAGACAAAGAGGACATAGATAATTTGAGATACTTGCTTCTTTACTTGTCAAGCTCTTAGTATCAGATGAATCCACAATTCGTGTAGCAGTTGCAGTGGAATTTCCTCTCATTACGTTTTTTTTTCCTTTCACTTGGTGTGTTGTGAAAAGAGTTCTAAACTCATACAGTGGAAGCCTTTTTTGTATGTGTCTATGTTACTGTTCCATTATCCTGATTTCACTTCGCATTTGTTGTATTCTAGTCTGAAAGTGTTTTGGTGCTGTGAATATTTTTAAGAAATAAAACTTTTTATGTATCAGGGAGGTACTGTGACTTTATCTTTCTCAATACAGCAGAAGTTTTAAGAATCTTGGTTTATTCTTTACGTTACGTTCCAAATGAAAATGTCTTAAAAAATTTAAATTATTTAATTCAGTAGAAAGACAGTATTCGACTAATCTATTAGGAAAAAGCATTAGCTTACAAACGCGTGAAATGAATGCAGTCATTGCACTATGTATAACTACAATGTTCTCAGAAAAGTTGGTGATTTAGGGAATTGCTATATAATAGTGATAAAAAACATTAAGAAAAAGTACATGCTCTGGCTGTTGGTAATTAGTGATGCTCTGTGGACTGACGACAGCAGTCTGCTCTGTATCCGGCAAGATAAATAACTTGCACACAGCCTTGTAGATGTGTAGCATGAAGTTTTGGTGTGTGGTGTACCATCTTGGGCATAAAACACAAGACGTGTTATTGTTTAATTTAGAGTGCGTCGAAGTCGGCATCTTTGCGTTATTTAATGTAGTGCTCTCTTATGATACTACCTGGAGGCATCGCCTATGTTACACAAATGTACAAACGTTTAGTTCTATTGAGTAACAACTCTAAAGTTACATCTTTTGAAGTTTATTTATTTTAGTAATTAACCAACTTGATGCAAAAATTTTTGTTTTACAATAAGTTTACTTCATGTCTCTACATTTTCGAGGAGGTCAAATTTGTATTATACAGCATCTGGTGTCATCACAACTATAGGTGTGATGACACCAGAGGTTGTATAATACAATTTTGACCTCCTGATGATGAGCAAATGGTGCTCGAAACAAGTAGAGGCATGAAGTAAACTTATTGTAGAACAACAATTTTGTGCATCAAGTTGGTTAATTACTAAGATAAATATACAGCGATGCACGGTCAGCAAAACATAACATCTTTTGACGTGTTAAACAGTATGGAGGAAAAGTGCATTAATTGTGAAACTATCTATCCGGTCCCTTTTTTCTGTCCTGAGCTAGGAACATTCAGTCCACACCAACCAACCATATTTATTTAAGATTATTTTTAATATTATACATGCACACAAAATTCTTCCAACAGGTTTCTTCCTTTCAGATTCTTCGAACAAAGTGTTTTGCGCATTTATGACATCTCCCCGTATGTACTGCACGCACTTGTCCAGCTCATCCTCTTTTATGTGATAATTAAAGCAGTCTAATTCCGGAGTAGGGAGAAAGATATTGCTGTGTTGAAAGACGCTATCAATTGCTTCGATTATGTAACGTCAATGATAGGTGAAAGAATACGAATATGGAGGATTTGCGGAGTGAAGTTGAGCAGGAAATACAGAAGTACTCGTAGAAATGCTTCTCTTAGTGTCCCTTCTTTAGCCAAAAATTGTTTAAGATTTGGGTTAAAAATAATAAAATTCCTCATTATGCACTTGTGCCCAGTCTTCAGTTACTTATGGCTTTTCCGTCCAGGTACTCTGTAGAGGGTTTTGCTTATCAAATACCGTACATCGACCTTCTTCTTCTTTCTGGGTGAAAGACCAAGTTTCACGCTGTAAAAAGGAAGCAAAATTATAAATTCGTATGCTTCATTCTTCAATTAATGTCACCATTGATTATAAAACACTTTAATATCTGTCTTCATACCGGCTGCCCTGAAACTCTTCGAAGTTCTCCTCCAGGAAAATGCTTTTATATTAGATCACTTTAAACGGCAATTAGTTGCTTGTTTCTACGTCATTCTCACATTCATCTTTCAGAATAATACTGAATTAATTATCATGTAATGTATGTTGTAGGTAAACTATCTCTGTTGTATGAAACACGAGTTAACATTTTTATGTCCTTGCATCGCTAATACGAGGCTTATTCAGAAAGTAAGTACCGTTTCAATGTAAAAAAATCGAGTGAGGTTTCGTAAAACATTTTATTGTTATCAGATTTTACATTCTTCAAACTATTTTTCCACATATTCGCCGTCATTATTGAGACACTTATCGTAGCGGGGCACAAGTTTTTGTATACCCTCCTCATAGAATGCGGCCGCCTGCGATTTTAGCCATTACTGATAATGTCATAGAGTAGAGTCCTTGAAATCTGAGGAAAGTGCAGGGACATATCAGAAATTGTGAAACGTCTGTCGCCACGCACTCTTTCGTTGACCTTACGCACCAAATCATCATTCACCAAAGACGAACGCCCACTTCGCGCTTCATCATGCACGTTCTCTCGTCCTTCATTGAACATCCAAACCCATTTCCTAACCATGCCATCACTCATCGCATTGTCATCATACACTTGGCAGATCTGGTGATGAATCTCACTTGGTAGCACATCCCTAGCGTTCAAAACACGAATTACAGACCGTATTTCACAGTCGGCGGCTCCTTCAATCGTCTTAAACATGTTTAACGCACAGGAACAAACATAAACATAATACAAATTTCACGAAATGGCTTCTGTATCTTCTCAATTGATAGAGGAAGTCACTGTACATGCGCAAAGTGACAGTCTCGAGGATGCGCGAGAGATATGCGCAGACGGTACTTACCTTCCGAATAGCCTACGTATATTCGCAGCATAACCAACAAGAGGCAACGTTTCAGGATTTATTTATTCCTGCAAAACGCTCTACATGTTTCAGGCGGTTTTCCCCTCCATCATCAGGAGCTCAAAACTGCCCATACAGCGTCAGGTATTTGTCAGACCATACTGCTACCTGGCCATGTTAGCAGCAGGTAGCTTTTTTGGTCTGAAAAATACCTGACGCTGTATGTGCAATTTTGAGCTCCTGATGATGGAAGGGAAACCCGTCTGAAATATGTACAGAGTTTTACAGAAATAAATTGTGAAACGCTGCATCTTGTTGGTTATACGCTGCCGTTATAAAACAGGAGTTGGAATAAATGTGGTGTTGTAGTGAGGTAAGAGTCTTCTAAAGGTTGACTGCGATTTTTTTTGAAAGGTACAAAACAAGACTCCTGAATTAGGTTGATTCAGAAACTGTCTTGTTAGAAATAGACAGTGGCTGGTAAGCGAGAAAGGGACCGTGCGTCTTACAATCCCATGTTTTGCGCAGAAAATATTACACCCCATTTAAGAACAGCGGGCGAAAATACGAGAAATTGTCAGCCAGGAGGTTATTTTCATTTGTACGTGCAAGGCTTCACATTAAGGGCAGAGGGAGATGGAGATGGGTCTTCTAACCTGATCGGAGTTCCAGATTCAAGCAACGACATGTTTCTAAAGGAATGTGCTTAGAGGGATAATGATATTTGAAAGTCAGGAATGGAAATGTCCAACTGGAAAACAGTAGTTTCCGACATATTTGTAAATATTGAAAAGAAAGTGTACACCTTCACAAAATTAGCTTTCAACCAGTAGGTTTCTACGCGATTCGCAGTTGTCGTACAGTTACTGATGAAGATTATGGTCTTCTGGGACATGACATGTTGGTGGTAATTAGTTTCGGCACAGCTTACTGCCTCCGTTTTCATGGTTATGATTTTAAACTACCCTGAAGAAGGTGGGAGCAATTTATTCCAGAATGTCAGTATCTAATAAACAGTCAACGCCCTGTCATATCCCAGAACACTGTTCTCAGCAGTTTTATTTGCGGACGATATGCCTAATTTATTTTCCAAGAACAAAGGGCCTAAACTCTCAACATCTTTCCAGCTTCGTAATTTGGACTTCATGCTATCATGTATTGACTCTGGACAGCTTTTCCTGCCTGAAAGTTTCGTGATATATCTCAGTCGCTCAAGACATGTCGCTGGGAATGGCGGGTAGGACTTCAAGGTCGACCAATTCATCTTCTTCCATATACTTTCTAATTAAATAATTATGAATAACTTTATGTGTCGACGCTGTCACGTAGACTGAGCTGTTGAAATAATCGTTAAATAGACCATAAATAAATAAATAAATAAATAAAAGGAACACCGACCACATCTCATTATTTGAAACTTCACAGTTAATATTCAAAGTATTTTGAAGCGATTGATTTGCAACCTGAAGTGTAGTTCAGTCGTTTTGAATAAATACCCAAAGTGTGAGACTGGCAGTTCTGCTATACATTTGACCCACATTATGATATATCCCACCTGTTTGGCCGCCATTTTTCAATATTATAGTTGGCGTTTCCCTCCGTTACATCTGATCAGGATAGAATTAAAACGGATCACACTTATTTCCTTCCAGTCCCTTACCGGCTACTTACAGCATACTACCATATTACCATACTCAGCTCTAAAGCAAATAACACTTAAAATTAAGAGGGCTAATTGTATGAGTATCAAGCCAACGGTTGAAGCAGTCAGATATCTACCAATGAGCTTAGGTTTTTCTATGAACTATCATGTATATGAAATGCCAGTAACTAGGTCTACATCCTGTTTCGGTCGAACTTTCAAACCTGTGCTGTTCATATATGCATAGTGTTTGTGGGTTTCATGTGCTCTGAGAATCCACACCGATTACATCCCTGTGTAACATAAACTGCTGTAATTCGTAATGCAGAGGACTTTTTGTTTTCTTTGAAGTAGGAACGTCAGCTTCTTCAGATAAGGAGACTCGACAATAAATTTTCACTTACGTGCTAAGTAAATTCTTCATTTCATTATGACCTAGGTTAATATGTTTATTATTATTTAATAGATTAGTCTTTATAGCGTCTTCCTTTCCGCATATTCGCGTATCGTTATATGCCAATGCACTGTCACGAGTCACAGAAACTGCACATTTATTATGAGAATATATGAATATGTATTTCTACCTACCGTTGTGGGGTTGCATGCTGCTGCCCCATACCATACTCCAAGCAGTACCAAGGCATCTAATGCAGACTGAGGGCAACGTTCCTCTTTGCAAAGTGTTGTTGCCCTCATGGAATAGCAAAAATAGACAGAAATAATTAATTTAGACTAAAATGGAATAAGCGTGAGTAGGTAACACAATAAAGTTACATAAAGTGTAATATTCACGAATAGCCCCTTATTATCACTACAAACCAGGTCGTTATATTTATAAATATTACAACCTTCCCGCATCATGAAGCAGTAAGCAGTAGAAGAGAACCATCGCATCTAATTATTGTAACCGTTTTGTGTATCACTAATGTCCAGTGATTTAGTGACTGCCAAAAATAGGTTAATTTGGAGGGAAAATGTGTAATAGGATGAGAGATTATTATATTACAGGGGTGGCCAACTATACGAGCTTTGGGGTCCCCCCTTTTTAAGAAAACTCAAGTAACAGCCATGCATTAAAAAAAAAAGATTATTTTCCTCATAAGAAGACTTATTGTTTCTCGTAGCAAATAAACCACATTTGCTTTGGTTTTTATGAGTCTCCTATATTTATAAAATCTTTTAAAATATTGGTCAAGGTCAGGAACTTGTGCACGGAAACTATGTGAGAAGTCTCTCATTACTCAGCATAAGACGCACACAACACATTCCTACACAACACGATATGCTGCCACAACACATCGTTTGCAAATGTCAATTGAATTGTGAATACTATAATATAATTTTGTAAGGAACTAAACTTCCAGATGATGATCTGACAAGATCGAAAAATGTCGGAGTGTTTTAAAGTGTTTTAAAAGTGTTTTTTTTTTGTGAAATTATATTTGCATTAGTTGGTTGATAAATTGAAGTAATATGTGAGAAGTTTTTTTAAGTCAACTTGGGCGAAACACAGCAGTGACGTAGGCGAGGAGTCTTGTGTCAGCACAGCATTTACAGTGGAACTTGTATGTTGACGGCATTTTGTATTATCACAGGGCAGTCAGCACTGCAGATGGGTGTAGTTTGCGTCAAGAATCATTTGATAGTTTGTGACTGTTGTATAGTCTACTATGTAATTGTGTAATTAATTATTTAAATTACATATATAAATATTCTAATTGTACCGGCTGTGCAAAATCTTGGAAAGGAATGCACATGTTATTACTACGTCACACAGAGTAGTATAAATTATGTATTCTGTATTACACACTGCAACAAGTCTCGTGAAACTCCGTATATAAGTACGTACCATCATTGTGTTGTAGCAACCAAATGCATCTTCGCGGAGGAAAGTAAGAGATGAAATCTTCACCACGTAACGCTTTAGCCCCCTAGTGAGAATTTAATACGAAACTTTTCTATATATATAACGCGAAGTTGAATGTGTTTGGCTTCATATCGTAAGTCCACGAACACAGCGCAGCGCGATATCCTGCCTGATACATCGTATCATATTTCGGGAAATACAACCTGGCACCAAAAAAATATGCAAAATACACGGAAATTGCAACCGAGACGCACACAAAAATGTTGGATATTTCATGTGTTGGAAACCAAGAAAACTGCATATTGAAAAAAAATCTCAAATTCAATATGGTCGCAGTTGGATCATCTTTATGCTGTAGAGTGAATGAAGAAGATGGATGTTAAAATGTACGAATAAACAACTTAGAGGGTGTCATACATTTCGGCGCCACTGCCTGTACGGCAGGACGGGACAGAACAGGACAGGACGTCGACGGATTTTGTGATAAATATGTACAGCGTAGAAAATTCTACAGGCGCATTCATGTCGGTGTACTGGTCATAATACGTGGCTTTGGCCAGTCGATTTTAACGCTGGCTGGATGTGACGTATTGTGGGCGAAACGAATAAAAACACGCAAAGTCAAAATTGTACCTTTGTGAGTGATTACTGTTTGGCGAAGTTGCGATGCTGCGACATACCTGTCTTTCCTTTCGTCTGTCTGCATATAATGAACCGGAGTTAAAGAGGAGACTTTCAGTAAATTTACTACTGGATGTTTTATTAGGGTACGTCGACGCTGTTTAGTTTGGTCACTGAAGTTACACAATAGAAGTGGGATGGCAGGCTGGATTGATCTGGCTCAGGATGACATATGGCGGGTGCTTGTGAATGCGGTAATGAAATTTGTTTCCATAAAATGCGTGAAATTTCTTGACCGACCAAGGAATTGTTAACTTCTCAGTAAGGACTCCTATCCACGGAGTTACTTAGTTATTGCGCACCGAGTAGAGGTAATTCATTACCGACGTTTCGGGAAAGCATAACGGTCCTATCTTCGAGGGTCAAGAACTTATCGGTACCAAAATGTCGGTAACGAATTACCACTTCTTGTTGCATGGTAACTTACAAGAGTGCAGTTCACGATCTACATCATGCTTTAGAAGAATACTGTCGAAGTCTAGTCTCAAGATTACGGGCGTTGAACACGTGCAGGATTATCTTACTCGGAATTAAGACGGTTAAACTTTTTATTTCATAACATTATAAAACTTCTTACGTCTTTTGCAAACATGTGACATTAGAAGTTACAGGTAATGCAAGTAAATGTTTCACTTGCCAGTATCACGATGTGCCTGTGGTAGCCAACGCTTTACACAGAAGATATAACACATACTACATTACACTAATTCAATTAATGAAAAATATAAGGTAATTCCGGCAAAACCTCGGCGTCGCTTTAACTGCTGTTAGTAGAAAAGAAAATAAGCGGAACTCTTATATTATCATACAGGGTGATTTAAAAATATGGACTCAATTTCGTACGTCTATTACTGTTCAATTGAGTCCATCTTTTTGGATCATCCTGTATATTATGAGCTATGGAACTCTGCTATCGCGTAGGTAGAAATTTGGCTTTGTGTTAGAAAGACCCTAGTACAAACTTCTAGCCGGTGTTTGGATCTGCCGGACATTTTTAATATATTTTTACCCCATCTAGAGATTTTTATAACTACTTCTTTCTACATCCCCTCCACTTCATTTATCATACTTAGCACTGAACTTTTTATAGCCTTAGCCTTTGAAAGTACAGTTACATAGAGCGAAAGTAAGTAAATAAAATAGACTTAGTGTATTCAAAATGGAAATAATAGTGCTGAGAATTGGAATACTTGTTGGTACTTCCACCTAGTCACCTACCTGCTGCTTCTACAGGAAAGCCAGTGTTTCAGGAGTGACTACAAAGCGGTTCGCGAACCATATATGTTTTGCCCACTTCACTAGTGCATGTAAAATAATATTAAAGTAATTTACAGGCGCTCGAGGACGAACATGAACGATATTTTATTCAATTCTTCGAAAGAAATGGAAAAAATAGCCAACTTAAACTGACTTGTTGTAGATGGATGAAAAGAATAGAGAAGCTGTAGAATAAGAAAAATGAAATGCTTGATAACGTGAATGTGTGGCTGTTCTGTGCGTTGCCTCCTACAGTGCGACAGCGAAGTTTGTCTCTCTGGTCACCCCTGTAATATTGTTTCATTCCCGTGAAGCTTTGCGGCAGTAGCCACATTGACCGTGACTGACATATACTTCCGGGCTATTTAGCTATGCAGGGATACAGATACCGACCCTTTATGATATGTGTTATCATGGGAATAACTTCTGAGAATCGAAATTGTTAGTCGCTAACCTGTTTTACACTTTTCCACGACTATGGCAACTTTGTTCGATTTTCCCTGAAACAGGCACGATGGGACGTGCAGGAGTGCCAGCCGCCATGTTCAACAGACCTGAAATTCTGCCCTCTGAAGCGAGCGAAACGGGGTCACGTGATGGACACCTGGTGTAGGCGGGCATAAAGTGCTTTAGATTATCGCTTACCGAAGGGTTGTAACTGACGCAGCTCGTGTCTTGCATTCCAAAGTACCCCGTTTAAACCATGGCCCAGAAACGGTTATCGTGCGTCAGGTTTTCATAACACACATTGAAAACAATATCTGTGTAAGAAACATCCGCCTGAGAACTTCGCTGTTCTGGGCTATTACGCAGCGAGTAGTGGTAATTCCTTGCCTACGTTTCGGCAAAACCTATCGGTTCCGAAACGTCGGAAAGGAATTACTACTACTACTCGCTACGTAATAGCCCAGAAGAGCGCAGGTTTCATTTACTTCGCAGCTGAGACCTGAAACCGTGAATATCCACCTGACTGCAAATTACGCTCCAACAAGTGGAATTATTTTGATAAGCTAATAGTCGCCGGCCGGTCCCAGTGGCCGCGCGGTCTAAGGCGTAGGTCTGCAGCCGCTCGTCTGCTGAGATCGTGGGTTCGAATCCCGCCGGGGACATGTCTGTCTGTCTGTCTGTTGTGAGTGTTGTGTGTTGTCAGGTAGAGGTCTCTGCGACGAGCTGATCACTCGTCCAGGGGAGTCCTACCGACTATGCTGCGTCGTTGTGTGTGATCTAGAAACCTCATGAATGAGGAGGTCATGGCCCGCGTCAGGCCGCAGCGCCACAAGAAAAAAAAATAGTCGCTGAGAAGGCGAAGAAATATCCCGTTATTATGTATTCCTGACCTTCATGATTTCTGTTCACAAGAGCTCACTACTGGTTCGTATTTTTCTACTACTGCGATTAGTGGATATTTATTATGGCTTATGCGTGCTATACGCTAAGGTGACGTTTCTGACCAAGTCTATTAAATATTCAAGTTTGTTATTCCCTAACTGCTTGCAAGCGCTCGTGTCATTTCCTAACTGCTTGCAAGCGCTCGTATTGCTTCAGCAGGTTTGGTCACCGAGTGCCGGCGACACAGATGTTCCTATAGCACCGCGGAAAGCTTAACCGGAAGTTCTGTTGCGGGGGAACTGGGAGGGGAGGTGGAGGAACAAGCCACCTGGTAAACAGAATAGTCCGGACATCCGCACTTTATTGCCGTTTCGGGACAAGAGCGACGTAAAGTAACTCTCTGTCCAGAGTTCCCTCAAACCCATAATAACTAACTCTACCCTTTAAAATTTGGGTTGCTGCACACTTGTCATTCAACAATCGCCATACGTCATAGTGGGACACTAAATTTTACAGTGCAGTTTGTCTGCGTTGTGTTACTCTCGTGAAAATAAAGCCAGACCTTTGAGGACTAAAATGAATCTACTCGTACATTAAACATAAATATCAATTTCTTGTCTTAGAGGAACCTAGCGCGAATCTGTTTGAAGGAACTATCTGCGAGGGCCGTGTTAGAAAACAGTGGCTGTTTGTTGTGGGTACATATGAAACAAGCACACTGTATTTGCCCAGGATCTTACTCCTAAACCTGTAAGCACATATGGTAACTAATGGAGTTTAAGGTATTAAACTCCAGGGATTACGGACGAACACTATTTGTTATATTGGTATGCGACCAGAGAAAAGGACGGACCTCTTTGCTTGCTGCTTGTACACAAATCCCTCTCTCACTCGAAAATTTCGTCACGTACAGAAAAGTCGTTCTGAAAAAAATACAACTTTCATTCCAGAAGATGGATCATGGCCTGGGAACAGAAGAATATCTAGCAGATTAGGGAGTAAGGGTTTATGTCCGTAAAAACTGTACTTTCCTCTTTATACGTGCTGCACACAGCGGTGAATATGGCTGACGGTTCGCAGCAGTATTATGAGGGAACAGGGACGTACATCTTGGTTATATTTTCAAGACTACTGTTCTTCCACGTTAGGTAGTGTTACGGAACATGCTGCCTGCTTGAACCTCTACCACCTGTGTTAATTCTTGCTCTGACTCTGGCGTAAAGGTAATCTTTATGTTGTTAATTCCGTGCATTACTTGTAACTAATGCACGGGTTTAAACAACCAAAATTCACAGACTCGGTTCTTAGATATTTATGTCACAATATCACACTGAATATTCTTACATGTTTCAGTCCACAAGGGACTAGCATCAGGGAATCAAACCAAAGTAAAACAGCACAAAATCAAATCAGTCGCTTTTGTACATAGCTGATGTAGTGTAAATGAGCCAAATAGTTAAAATGTAGACATTTCTTTGTAGAGGTGTTAAATAAATGTAATGGATCTTGACACACACTTTCTTGGAAATAACCTACATACTCTATATCAAGATGCATCACATCTATACAACAACCATACAAATAAATGTATTCGTTGTACCCATTTGACTATTTTACACGACGTCAGTTTTGTACGGAAGTGACTAATTTGTTTTGATGTTGTGTTCTTTGAGTTGTTTCTCTGATGACGGTCCAATGCGGACTGCAACCTGTAGGGATATTCAGTTGATTTTGTGACATAAATATCTAAGATACGAGTTTGTGCGTTTTGTTGGTTTAATATCGTTAATTGTAGGAGTAAATTTGTCCAGCTTACTAATTATTGCGTTGATGGCATCGCACTCTATGTTAAATGTTATACGTTTTTATTCGTGTAAAAAGAGATCATAAGAAATTAAGGCGACGCATTCCTATTCACAACACTCGACGTCAAAGACGCGTTTACCAGCTGCTGTAAAATTGGAAGACTTCCCTGAAATGTTCTGAATACGGTGGCCGTTACAATCGGCTATTTGCTGTTTGTCAAGCGGAAGCTTTGTGAAGTTTAAACGACATTCAGTCATTAGAATTATTTTGCACGCAATGAGGGGGGTTTCAGTCTGGTGCCTTTAAACTTGTTTTCCTTGGAAATGCCACGTGACCGACGGGTCTTTATGTAGGAAAATAGTTTACAGTAGAATACTTATACACCCGTAAACCAAAGTGTGTTCTGTTAGTAATTAGAGCCTAACAAGCATGGTCACACATTGTAGGTTAAAAAATTTTGGCCGACTTCAGATAATTCTCTCACAGTAACCGGAAACAAATATTACAACTCGTGAAGCTTTTTGTCTTCACATCTAATAGCCTTTCTTATTAAGGAGTTGAGGGAAAGTTTTGCGCAAGATCAAACGTAAATGGGAAAACGATCCGAAGAAAATAGCACAGCGGTTTGAATTTGAGGACGAAGAGTAATTTTAAATATGAATAAATTAGCAATTGTAAACATACCAGTTAAGAGATTGAATTATGGAACACGCCCCCCCCCCACCAAAGTCCTTGGATAAAGTATAGGTAATTGACAATGAACAATTGTTATTACTGTTTTAATTTTTCTAAACAGGTTTGTACATATGAATTTTCAACTAATTAAGCTTATTTCCTTTCTGTAATTTTTTGAACCACTAAAAAAAAAAAAAAAAAACAAAA
>Ga0123354_10012448_pt1 | contig 13187 bp, 4 predicted proteins | sample TergutLab28metaG_2_FD_97872 | JGI IMG/M metagenome (GOLD analysis project Ga0123354, IMG submission 97872) | Labiotermes labralis P4 segment gut microbial communities from Petit-Saut dam, French Guiana - Lab288 P4 | ecosystem: Host-associated > Arthropoda: Insects > Digestive system > Gut ...
AGGCAGGCAGGCAGGCAGGCAGGCAGGCAGGCAGGCAGGCAGGCAGGCAGGCAGGCAGGCAGGCAGGCAGGCAGGCAGGCAGGCAGGCAGGCAGGCAGGCAGGGAGGCAGTCAGGCAGTCAGGCAGTCAGTCAGTCAACTAATGTTGAAAATGGAACCTTGTACATTCAAAATTCTAAATACTCAGTGCATTTTTACTTGTTTCATGTAATCATATTGTTCCAATATAGGGACATACAAGTACATCAAAGAACATCCTACGTTTTGTGTTTTCCTTCAGGTACATCAACCAGGCTATCAGAAACTATGGATGAAGTATAGGATTCAGTAATCCATTTGTGTGTATGATTTCCACTATAAGTGATAACACGTATCGATTCAGATACAATTTTCAATCTGCATACAGTAGCCAAGTTCATAATTGCTAACACCTAACACAAACTAACCTATCACATAAAATTTGCAGAAAGGGCTCCACGTTGCAAGTCCTCACCATACAGAATGTCACGCATCTAAGCTCAGTTATTCTTCAACTATTGTTATCAAACCACCGGCTTACTATGGCAATAACTTTCCCGAAAACCACAGTGGTTAGAAACATGAGGACCTTATGTGAGAGGAAGGTTAGGGGAACAGAGGCTGTTTTGAATATAACCAGAGCTGCTTGCCCTTTCGTGAAAACACATAATGTACTTAGCAAAAGTCTGAAAACAAAAACTGTATTAAATATAAGACTATAAATGAACACATCACATTAGGAAGTTGAAAGCTAAGAAACCGGATTTGGATACCGCCGATTTCTGTGTATGCAAATGAAATGTGAACGCAAGAAACCAGGAAATTACACATGAATTAAAATCAGAAATTAGCAACCCCGCGGTACACGGGAAATTCAGCACAGGCTGTAATGCCTTCATCAATTGTATTTTTAAATTCAACAATGTTCCCTAAGCTATATATTTTGAAAAATCCTGTACCTTTTAGAATTTCAGGCCGCTTGTTTAAGTGGCAGTAGTGTTGCTTCCAACTCAGGTGTTCGCACAGCGGCCATGTTGATGTTACTGAAGGTAGGAAGTTATAAAGCATGAAAATAATTGTGCCTAAGATCACGGTATCAACAAATGTAATGAAACTTCACCCGTTCTCTCAAACTTTGTTACGAGGATGGAACAGACGATCGATCATAATTTTGCGACACAAATTTTTCACTGGTGTAATGTAGGATAAACTAGAAATTAATTACGACGCATGAGAGGCCGATTTTCTATTTTCGCACTCTATTCCACTGGAAATCAGAGAAAGAGATCAGATGGGGAGATTTTTATGGCTGGGCTGATTCCCCTCGAATGACAGAGCCTGTCAGTTGTGAAATGTGCACATATATATATATATATACGAACTCTGTCCTTCAAAAGTACACAGTTCTCCCATATTTCTTAGTGTTAAAATGTCTTGTAATGAGAGGATATGAAATATCGACGCAGAACACTTGTCAATAAACAAGTGTAAATGTTACAAAATATTATCAAAATTCGCCATTCATAGAGTCTACCATCAACGTGCAAATACGTTGCATATGACAGTAATTTATTTAATTCTGAAACATGTATCGAATTATCTTCCAACCGTAATCAAGGAGACAAAAATGTAACAAAAATAAACTCTGGTTACATGTATCCAGAAATAGAGAAATGTGACACAAAATTCCGTTGGTATTTGTACTGCACATACGGGCATCTCGTGAAAAAGTACGTCTTCTTGTACCCTATTTCAAGTATTAAAATTGTTTGGATGAAGTAAGTGCAACTCCAACAAGCAGCGTATAAGAATAAATGCATATAAAAGAGTTTCATCATGAACAACACAATTATGTTTCTAGTGTGACCAGTTTCGTCCCATTTTTCGGGACATCATCAGACCTAATCTGCCTGCCTCATTAGTTTCATTGATTACTTATCATATTCTTGCTTTAATATGTAGCTTTTCTGATATTTTTATATACATTTCTAATTTATATTATTTTATTTCACACTGTTTTCACTAATTATATGCATTTTTACCAGTTCTATACATCTATGTAAAGGAAGATATCTTTTTCTGTAAGGTTTATACAGATGATTGTATAGTTTCTTTCATGGGTTCTGGTATACAGATCTGATGATGGCCCGAAAACTGGGCCGAAACTAGTCACCTCAGAAATATAACTGTGTTGTGCATGACTGGAACTCTTTTAAATACATCTATTAACATCAGCACAACGGGCATGTGTCACCTAAAGATCTAATAATTAGTTGCATGCTAAGGATAGCTGAATGTCACACATGCCATAAGATTCATTAGCGCCGTGATCCGCCACTAATATACTGCGTCGTATTGTAGAATGTTCCAGAATAATCATAATTCCGAGTTAGTCTGGATGTCAGGTGACATGAATGGATCAGGGTAGCTTGTGATAAACCGTCAAGCTAGAAACGTACTCATCATTTGGAGGCAGATTCTTCAGAAAAGTTGGTACCTTAGTAGAAAACTGCACTGTGTTACATTCCAGAATACTTAATGTGTAAAAATGATATATCCATCTTGCTTTCAGTTTATGCACTTCATAAAAATATCGCATCATATAATAATCCAGTAACAGATGTTTATCAAATCCTCATAAATAAAATTGCTTGAAACACCAAACGTGGGTACTTATGTTACCTCGTGGCATGTTGTTTTACAGAGCAGTATCTCATTACGGAGGGCGGCCCTTCATTCTGCCATAGCGTATAAGAGGAATATTCAATTACAAATGACGCAGTACCATCACCTTAGATCCTTACTGAAAACTCGCCCCTTAGGCTACCATGTCTTCACCTTTGTCCTAACCACGCTGGGGGCAAGAAAATAAAAACCTAGGACGTTGAATAATGTTACGAAATAGGAAATTAAGGATGATATCGATATCAAAATAAGTGTCCTAAATGGTGAAATACCTTACACTACTCCGCATATTTACGTATCTAAAACGGTCTTGAATGTATTAAGGATAAACCACCATGTATCATGCAAGTAAATAAAGGATTTTTCCGTGGTGCAACAGCCCAAATAGTGCCTAGGCCGCCTCATTGTTGAGGCTTCTAGATCACACAATTAGACATAAACACAAGGAAGGAACCTCTGAACAAGTGAACAATTCGTCGCACAAGCTGCTACATATACAACACAAACAAAAAGATATGAGAGACGAACACCTGTGGCCTCAGGTGGATTCGAACCCGCGATCCCAACAATTAAAGACTGCGTACTTACGCCCTAGACCGCAAGCCCATCGAGATCGGTTACGGATATTTGTTGCTCATGAGTATTGTGATGTCTTGTTAGCTACATTACGTAAGGATGTCTTGTTATTAGCTACATTACGTAAGGATGCTGGTTGTGAAGGATTCAATATCTGCAGCTATTCCTGTGTCACGTGCACCCTAGCAATGAAGACCACCTTTAGCACTTGAAGTCTACCCTTTTCGTACAGAACAGATTTGTGTCATGTTATTTATCTATGACTTATTTCAAAACGTTAAGAGTCTCTCAGAAAACATACGGCAACATCTGGTGGCATGAATAGGGAAAAGTGAAATGAGAAGTGCATGAGAGAAAGCGGTCATCGCACAACATGAACTTCTGCGGTATGTGCTTGGACGGACTGACGAAACGACGGGACAGTCTGTTAGGATATCCGGTCCTCGATCCGGCGTTTGGAAAAGGGATCTTACGTATAGGAAGCAAGAACTCTAACCACTGACCGCTACTTTCGGTTTGCGTCATGTTCAGGTATCTCTTGCCAGTACGGCACGACGCATCACACGCTTACGGATGTGAAGGGACGCCGTTTGGGTATAGAATGTGACTGCGATAATGAAGAACAGGCAATCGCAGACTGACGACGGTGGGTGGTACTCCAGCGTGGTGCTAGGAACACCCCAACGTAAAAATGCGACTTGTTATTACGCGTGTCAAACTGCGTGGAACTAAGATATGAGGCTTGGAACTTTGGATGCAAGAAGTCCAAGCGTTACGGAAATATGATGTATGTGGAATGCAGTAGACCGATTTAGGAAAGAATTTGACAGTGTGTGAAATTTAAAACACTATAAACTACCGGAAATTATTGAAGAGAACACATTTTCACTGACTGTGCACGGTTATATTCATACTAACTTCCAACTGGAAAAAGACGAGTCCACGGTACCTGCGCTACTGTCCGAGGAAGCAAAGGTACCACCCAAAGGGAATTCACGTCTCGCCGTTGAAGAACTGTGGAAGCCAACAGTAGTACACAACACAGTCACATTTCACGTTACCGTTATTCTGTCGAAATTCAGTGTATTGGTATCTTTATATTTTTTTTAAGTTTCGAATCTGCTGGAGAAAGAAGAGCTGGGCTGCAGAGCTGTCTGCACCAAGTTTCAAATGTGTGTGTGTGTGTGTGTGTGTGCGTGCTATTGGGACGGCTCCAAAATCAATAACAGAGTGAAGCAAAGTTCATCCTTTCGGCGAGATGAAGATTCTGCCAAATCTCAACACGACTAAGACAATCTTAAGAGGACGTCTCACGAACCCAAGTCCGTACAGATAGTTACAGTATTATATCAGTTGATTTGTTATGGTTTGAACACCAAGTTTCACCCGATGTCCAGATGTGTTGCCCAATGTCCTGTAGCAATTCTGTTTACAGCATTTACCCCGAAGTAACTCTACTGCCGACTAGGTGTTATAATATTTCTTTGTCAAGAAATTTATTGAAGTACATTGAACTTAATTAATGAATTTGCTTAGGCCTGTAATAAAATTTACCCGACACGTAAAACAACTCCAGTAAGTCTCTGACAAAACTTTTCAATATATTTCACAAGAGTGCAAGAGTGCCATGTCACTTCAGGTCTCTCTGATTAACAGACTACATGAAAAATATCGCACTTTACGTAACAAAATCGAATCGGGCTTACTTATCTTAACCCTTTAAACTCCGACTTAAATCCCAACTGAAATCTGCTGTCATTAGTAAGAGCTCACCATATTCTCCATGTTAGCGGGTTAAGGGTTAAAGTTCGCATTCTAGAAAAGAGCCTGGAAATATTTTATCAGTATCTCACGTAGCGGTGTCACATGGTGGTACGTTTCGTAAAAAAACCGAAAACATTTATGTAGATGCCCACTGCATTAACACTGTCAGAGATCAATCTGTTGCGAATTACACAGTACGAGGTTTCAGGTTATGATGTATGCGAACTGCGAACTAGAGTGTGAATGGAAGCAGGACCAACCTAGTTCCACGGCTACGCCGTCTTAACCATCGTCATACAACGAAAACCTTGTACACGGTCTCCTATCAATTAACTTAGGAAAATAACAAAGGTAATTCTTCTTCCTGTAACGTAGAAATTTGCTAGAATAAAGTTGAACGTACAGAAATTTGCCTCACAGCCCTTGACCAAGACTACAAATACTCACATTACGATTATTGGTATTAAATGTGCAGAAGGACAGACCTTGCAGTTATGGGTTAATTTAATGCCATTCGCACAAAATAAGCACAAAAATGTATGTAGACCCAAATGCAATAATCGTAACGACAGCTTCTCGTATGTGTCTATTAAGTACTTTTGTTATTTTCTTACGAAGTGAACTTCAGATCTGAAATGATAAAAATTAAAAAGTGGGTAAGAGAAGACTTCTGTATCCCTTTGTAAGCAATCAAGAAAGCGAAAATGTGCTTATTTAGACTAAAAATCGCAGGCCGAAATGTCAAATAAAGATATCTGCGTCAGATTTGTGATTTACACGGTGTAATGAATACTGTGTTCTTGTGGACGTGATACCATGTAATTCTGCAAACAGAAAACAATGTAGAAATATACGGTGAAGATGGAGGAAATCTGTTCTTCCGAAACATTGATAGCCTGTATCAACATAGCGTTAGGATTATATTCCCAAAATCGTAAACCTCACCGCGGTATAAGTCCTTGCTTTATATCTTCTTGTTCTCCTAATCCACCTTACCCACCACTCCCACCTCTCACTATCGCTGCAGACACCGATATCTTGGCGTGTCTTCATCGTGGTTCATGTCGTTCAATTCTTTTTGCCTTCCGTTCGTCCTTTCCATCCTTATTCAAGCTGTATATGATTCAAGTGTCAGGATGTGACGGCCAGTTCACGGCCTACTGTTCTGACGTGCACTGTAGTGCCTTCAGGGCCTCTAATTGATATATCGATATTCTTCCCGCGTACAGAAAGCACTGTGACCATAGTCACAGCCCGGTATGTCCCACATGTGCACGCTGTGTCACAGTTCACTGCACCAGCACAAGCTTTCATCTCCAGAACGCAATGGGTCCCTCTACCCAAGAGACACTCATGTCGGCCCCATGGTAGAATTTCATAGCCTGCCTCATGTCCTACACAGGCTGAACAACGCCGCAGCTTCTATGTAGCTATGACGTTCATGCAAGAGACCACGTACCTACACACACATAACAAAATTTTTAAAGACTTGTTTGAGGCTATACAAAACGCGTTTACTGCTTGGAAATTTCTGGGACTACTTGACTCTGACGGTAAGTACTATGATGCTTCGAATCACAGGCATTTACTAGTCAACACGGCGTGACTTCCCACAAAACTTGAATTTACATTAACTTAATCCACTCACAGTAGGAATTTCCAGGCTACTGAATGGAATTAAATTAAATATGATATTCCGGAGAGTAACAAATTCTACGCTTCTTGAAGTTCCAACCAAATGATTATATTCTATTCAAACTGCATTTCCGTGTACGTACAATGACGTACAAAATGTATGCACAGATACAGATAAAACCTGCAAACTTCTCCCAGATATTTTTTCACATTCACTAAAATACAGCAATGTAAAGACATACATTTCGTCCGCCGTTTGGCAGCGTTTTATCTTAATGACGCTACCTTCCAAACAACACAGTGTATCGGCAGTAAACATGAATAAGATAATGAGCTGGTTAAACGGCAGTAAATTAAATTACAGAATATGCCGACCTATATACTCCGACGTATTATGCTCCACTGAGTAGAGACTAATCCCTCCAATGGGCAATAAACTTACCTTCTGACTATTTCAACCAGGAAAACGACGCCCGACGCCGACGCTTTCCGTGGTGAACAGAACTTCCAGTCTAGTGCAGGGAGAGTGCCTTGCAAGAGGTCAGATCGATTCATAGCTAATCCCTTCAAATACAAGGATACGTGATCATCGTGTCGCATAAAACAGTGTTTCTCAACCTTTGTGAGACCGCGGCCCGGTAAAGTTCTTTTTCATAAGACGAGGGCCCGGTCCGAACAGATTTACTCGTCAGTAACTTTCCAATTTTTTTATAGTTCATACATTACACTAACATAAGTATTAATAACTAATTATGGCATAATCATAAAGAGTATTAGTACATTTATGTATACGATGTGGCATATTGACAAACATAAAATTACATTTAAATTAGTTATCAATTCCAGGAGAATCTCTCGCGGCCCGGCGGTTGAGAAACACTGGTATAAAAGATGCCATATAATTTCTAATGTTAAATAGTTCCTGGCTATTCGTTTTGACGTACTTTGCCTCTTGCTTGGGACAGAATACAAATTACTGTGACAATTAACTTATGTCTATGAGCATACACATTGCCACCCAATCTGGGAAGGTCACAGGAATATCACCACACTGGACTCAACGATCTTTAGTGTCTACACACACGCGTAAGTGTGCAAATACAAAACACTACAAACATCAGAAATGTTATATTGTTCTATATTGTGATAACACTCATGGCCATGTAGTCTGTCTTACAACAGGTCCAAAGCCCCTTGCAATGCCAGTTCTGTTCAAATTGCAATTCATTGTTTAAAAAAATAACCAGCACGATGTCACTTGTGGACTATCCTTTATTTTCATGGGTAGTCGTCATTCATTCTCTAATGTTTCGAGCTTCCCGAAAGCTCGAAACATGTAGAGAATGAATGACGACTACCCATGAAAATAAAGGATAGTCCACAAGTGACATCGTGTTGTTTATTTTTTTAAACAATTACAATGATGCACGGAACAATGAATGTAAAATGTGCAATTCATTGCTTTCCGCTTCAAATTTCAGGTATCCTCTCGTTCCATTAACTTCATCTAGTATCTGCCTATATCTTATTCCTCGTCTTTTCGTCACTTTTATCCTTCATTATATTTTTTCCTTCAATACTGTCTATTAGAACGCAGTTCCTACGCAACATGCGACCAGTCCAGCTAGCCTTCTTCCTATCCTTCATACGATGTTACTTTCCTTCTTGACTCTGTGTAATATTTACGTTTTACACCATATGTCCTATTGATCTTCTCAGCCCTTCTCTATCACCATATCTGAAATCTTCCACAGTATCTGTGATATACTTACCGAAGTGGACAAGATTTATCAACATAAAAAGCTGTGCTCCAAATGTAGTATTTTGTTAGTTTCTTCCTTAAATTTAAGTCAAATACGCGAAAGAAATCTTCTTCTTGTAGAATAATGCTACTGGGGTAAAACAACAAACAACGCCTACTTCTTGCCTGAATTCTAAATTTGTAATTTTAACCTAAACTGCCATCGTCAATAAAGGGGAAGGTAGACCGCACTGTTGTGCGCCGTTCCCAAGAATCGAACTGCACATGTACTGACATATAATAAGGAAGACTACGGGAATTTGTGGTGGAAGAAGTGTCACACAGAAAGAGGTTTTCCCCTCATTATTTCCGTTTTCACCTTTCAGTATCATTCCACCAATGTTCCATACTCACCTTTCATTCACAATTCAAATACCATTGACGGTGCACAACCTTAGCTACTAGGTAGGAGAACCGATTATGAAAGTCCTCGTTATATAATTTCCCGCTTGTCTCTTACAACTTTTTTTTAACTAAAACTACCTTCCACAATTTTCGACAACTCAAAATATATACTAACAATAATTCGCTATCTTCCAGCATGTTACTATACGCCAGTAAATAGAAGGGTTTAGCGAAGTGGGTGTTCGCATATATTTCAAACACCTTCCCCCCCACCCCCCATCGTTCGCCTGGAGAGCGTGCAGCACGGTACAAGAGCCAAAGGGCTGGTTATGCAGCACAGCGCTGCCATTAGCAGGCAACTGCAAATGACACCCACATAAACTTCCCGTGTTTTCGCATTGTACTGCCACTGCTAGGCAAGACACTTTTTAAAACGTGGTCACGTACTGTTGAGGACGTAATACAATGATCCGGACATAATTCACCCGAATATCCCGCAGAAGAATTATCCTGGATTGGTTTCGCGATTCAATGATCGCATCACGTACACTGGCACAGTTCTGGGCTGTGCTAATTCCGTTTCATCACGACTTAACGCTGAACACGAAAACGTAACTACGCGATGGACCACATTACGACACACGTTGAAACACGTTTTTGTGCACTGAAGACAAGGCAATGAATAAACCAAACTGAAGTTTTGTCAGATGTCCCGGTGGGATACTTTTATATGGCTTTATTCATATTTTAACGCGCGTTTTTGCACACGCGATGCGTTTACGTGTCACAGCACATAGTTATTGTCATGGAGGTTCAGAGTATTCTCTGTGAGGTACGAAATGAAGCTGCAGAGAGACTATTGACTAATTTGCCTCTTTAGTGGGGGTGTCCACGTTCCTTTACGCGCTTCTAACTGCAGTGATGCGACCTAAGTCTGATCATGAACCGAAAATTTGAAATAAAAATTTTTCTTAAAACAATTCAGCATAAAATTAGTTCGGAAATAGAAATATAAATAAGATATTGTCACAACACTCTTTTGTCATGAAAAATTCATATGTCTTGATGTTTTCACAACTGTCTACGCATACACAAAGTCACTCCACGGAGCAGAGTCCTTCTTGAGAAGCTAACATTCTCGGCGTTTCGTGGAACTCAGAGATTCAGTACAGCATGCAAAATAGCCCGTCACCACCCGTACCTAATCATGAGTCAGATCAATCCAGACCATGCTCCCGCGGGTCTCTATCCGTTTTAGTATTATCCTCCCATCGACACTTAGGTTTTTTAAGTGGTTTCTTTCCCTCAGGATTATCCACCAAACCCCTGCATGCACCTCTCCTCTCTACATACGTGCTACACGTTCCGTCCATTTCATTATACTTGATTTCGTCAACAGAGTACAGACCGTGAAGCCCCTCATTTTGCAGTCTTCTACCTTCTAACCTCGACAGTCTTCGGCCCAAATATCTTTCTTAGCACCCTGCTCTCCAACATAATCAGTCTACGTTCCTCCTTGAATGCTACAGACCAGATTTCGTACCCATACCAAACCACAGGCAAAATCAGAGTTCCGTGTATTTTAAACTTCATATTTTTGTATAGAAACTTGAAGACAAAAATTTATTATTTAGACCAACAAATGCATAATATATTAACAATAAAATACTACGAAATATTTCGATGTATTTACATCATATTCAGGGAGTCTCTTCTTATACAGTTAAAGTTACAAAATAAAATTAATAAAATTAAAACATTTTAATATTTTTAATTTATTGGTTTTGTAACTCTAACTATACAAAAGAAGACACCCTGAAGATGTTCATTCAAAGAAAAAACCAACTTGATGCACAATTTATCTTCAATATATTTCGTCAAACGCGTTTCGGGCGTATCTATAGACCATCATCAGGAGGTATATCGTATGGATACAACAACTGGTAATTATTATTCTTTTTAGATTACTGTCTGTTGTCCTGGCTGGGTTCCAAAAAAGCAATAAGTACCAATTATTGTATCCATACGATGTGCCTCCTGTTGATGGGCTAGAGATATGCCCGAAACATGTAGAGGTATTTGACGAAATATACTGAAGATAAATTGTGCAACAAGTTGGTTTTTTTTAATGAATATATCGAGATGCACGGTCAACAAAACATAAAATTTCCCTGAAGATGATGTAAATACATCGAAACATGTCGCAGTATTTTACGAAATAAACGTTGCTGTTAATGTACTGTGCATTTCTTGGTCTAAATAATAAATTACACACAGTGCACGGTACATACATCGAGATGGAAGACAAAAGATTCTGCGTCGAATGACAGCAAGCATTCCCCAAATGCGTATATTACGCTTCACAATCCTATCTAGATCACGGTTTAATTTTTCCTCTTTTTTAATTAGCTTACTCATATTCAAGCGTTGCCCTGTTTTTGCATACTCCACTGCATGTCTCAATTCAAATGGAATTCTGTGACCGTTCGTTTGTTAATTGAAACCGTACGCGAAGAGGGGAGCCTAAGAATAATTACTAGTACTCCTTCTACATCTGAAGTCACTCTGACGTCAGCAAAGTAACGCGTTTCATTATGAGAGTTCTGAAATCTGCGAAAGTGTGCTATAAAACGAAACTTTCCACGGCACGTCGGAAAGTCCGTACATGCCTGTGCGTTGATATTTATTTTGGTCACGATGTTGGAAGTGTTAGCACGAAGTTCGTTAAAAACCACTTCCTACTTTTTTGCATTAAACGATGTCTACATTTAGTCTTAGCAATTGACCAACTTAATGCAAAAATTCTTGTTTTATAATAAGTTTATTATATTCCTCTACATGTTTCGAGCACTGTTGTGCTCATCATCAGGAGGTCAAAATTGTACTCGTATTATACAGCATCTGGTATCATCACACCTGTAGGTGATGACACCAGATGCTGTATAATACAATTTTGACATCCTGATGATGAGCACAACAGTGCTCGAAACATGTAGAGGAATATAATAAACTTATTATAAAACAAGAATTTTTGCATTCAGTTGTCAATTGCTAAGATTATTTTGAGATGCACGGTCAGCAAAACATAAAAAAGTCTACGTTTAGGTTGTTAAAGATGATATGCTTCATTTACTGAAATAACTGACGTCACCGAGCGCATTATTTTTGTAAAAGATTTGGTGGAAAACTGAGGAAGTAATTTCTTTCTGCCGACTCTAATTTCAGTAGCAGTTATAGCAGTATTATGGCACACGGTCAGTTTAATCTCAATTGCACAGCACTCATTACTGTCGCACGTCTGTTTGCCATCAGCCACTTGTACGAAGAGAAAACGGTCAAAAAGCATGATTTAGATGTTAATATAGTTCATGAATGCACCTACGTATTTCGGTCCACCGTAAGATATCGGACTGGACATATTATATTTTAGCGTCCTGTCACACGAAAAATTAAGAAACTCTTCCATAACCTAAAATGTCCTCAAGAGACTGGTCTGCTCTTTGTATTTCTTCCGTAGGTTTAAAATGTGCGCCTCCTGTGTTGCCATAGTTAAGGCTCTCAAAATAAGGAAATATGAGAACTGCTCTCTTCTGGGCTACTGCGCAGGATTTAGTATTAATTCCTTACCGACGTTTCAGGACAATCTATCGGTCCCATCTTCAAGGGTCCAGAATCCAGGAGCATTACTCTATCAATATAAAGAGGGAGGATGGCCTGACCTTATGCGGGTCATGGAGACCTATCATTCGCGTCCTTAGAGGAGCAGACGGCCCCCTCAGTAGTGGTGACCAGTTCACGGCCTTTTGTCAGCCACACTCTGCTTCCTCCTATACCACGCTGTAACGGCAGTTCTGTTTCTCAACGCCGCTTTCCGGTGCTGCCCTTCCTGGATCTACTTTCTCCCCTCTTCCCCCTTGGGTTCAGACATCACTCCTACCTATGTTTAGCCTCCTACTGCTTTTCTTCTCCATTTTCAACTCTTTTCTTATTTTCGGGGTTTCTATTTCATTTAATTATTTACCAATTTATTCTTTGCTTCCTCTTTTTCTTTGTTTTAGTTTATTTTATTTATTATGTATGTTTTCCCTTTGTCTCCCGTCCTGCAGTTGTGAGTGGCTTCAGTTTCCCATGACGTTTTACCTCGATGTAGCACCGAGCTGCTACACTTTTCTACCCTCCCCACAAAAATAACAAGAGGTCTTTGGATTTTTGAACCTTGGAGAAAGGATCGAGAGGTTATCCCGAAACGTCGGCAACGAGTTACCACTACACGCTGCGTAATAGTCCAGAACAGCGCAGTTCTCATATGCTTCGCGGCGGAAGCCTAAAATGTCGTAAAGAAAACCAGTTGAAGATAGCAGCAG
>Ga0123354_10012453_pt1 | contig 13184 bp, 5 predicted proteins | sample TergutLab28metaG_2_FD_97872 | JGI IMG/M metagenome (GOLD analysis project Ga0123354, IMG submission 97872) | Labiotermes labralis P4 segment gut microbial communities from Petit-Saut dam, French Guiana - Lab288 P4 | ecosystem: Host-associated > Arthropoda: Insects > Digestive system > Gut ...
GAGATAATCCATACTGCAAGAAAAAACCAAACACCTGATACAAAGCAGTCTGGAGAAGCAAGGCCAAGCAGTTCTTGCAAACTGGTACAAATATTCTGGAGGAACCCACCCCCTTCTTATTCATAGTAGTATAAAATATATTCACTTGAAGGTAAGAAAAAGGTTTTAAATATCATATGTACCTGAATATATGATGACCATCACACAGTCAGTTAGTTGTAACAAGACCTGAAAGGCCCACTTGGACCACTGTGGGATCATAAAAAAATTATGCAAGCACTAATAACCAGGTTCACATAGTTTAGACAAAGAAGAACAGACGAGATCTCCAGTATATACCATGCCTACCCTCAGTTGATAAATATTCAGTGCTTAGAAGGTAGCTTTTGTGTAAGAGGCACATATGTAGGTACAAAACACCTTACCAGTGTTCACACTAATGCCACTCAATTTGACATACCATTTAAACAAGAAACCTTTACTTCAGTGCAAATTTCACCTACCAGTCTCTCCTCATTAAAAAACAGAACAGACTTTTTACACAATGGACAAAGATCCATGACATAAGCCTTCACTTCATTATAAACGTTTCAAAAGAGAAAACAGGTTTTGCCTTCCAAGACCCAACAGAAAATGCCAAGTTCAGTAACCAAAATCCAGGTTAAACTGCAAGCCTCTTGTGCAGCCCTCCCAAAGTTCAAATTTCCTGCCCATAGGCAGCCCTCCCAACATTACCAAAATGTCACTATGTCATCATAATGCTAACCTCCAAACACACAATTCTGCTCAAATACTCAACTTCATTCCTCTCTCCCCCACATCCCATTACACTAGCTTCTTCACTTCCAAAGAGTCACTTTGCCTCCAGCCTAAGTTTACTTAAGAATGAGTAGGAGCTGCCTAGGAACCTTAATAGCAGTAAACATATCTGTTTCCCTTGCAGCAATAAAAATGTACTCACTATGACCCCCCCCCCCATCTCCCCTTTCCCTTCACAACTTCAATTTTTTTTTTAAATACCTACAAACACACACATACTGGACTTAGTGTCCAATAAGGCAATGCCCCCTCCCCTCATTTTTGGATGATGAATTAGGAGAAAGAAAGTGTCATATTCTGGAAAAGACAACAAAATTTGGACTGCTTAACAGTGATGTTTAACACTGCTAGCAGCACAGTAACTTAACCAGCTACAAAAACAATACTTAAAAATCTTATATTTACCCTCTGTACCTAAAATTTTGTTCTACAACAGATGGACCAGGTTTTTAAGCAGCTGAATGGCAAAGGATGAAATTAAGAGGTTCAAATATGGAGCAGACACCTGGGCATTTGTACATCTAATGTTCATGCTCAAAAGTGGATGTAACGGAAATGTTCATCAATGGAGCATGCATAACTTGGGGCATGAAGTGTTATTTAAATGTAACAAAAAAAAATGAAAGTCAAAGCATTTGCATTGGAACAGCAACTACAAAAGGCAGTTTTTCAAATGTAAGCATAATGATCGTAGTGATGTGTAACTAGTCATCTGAAAATTGGTACAATTGGCAAAGCCTTCATAAGATCACTGTCACACATGGACAGGTTCTAATGTCACACTAAAACTTATATTACACATTACAACTTAAACCAAAATTTAATTACAATGTGCCTACACTAGCAGCTGTTATGCACGCATTATCCTGAATTGTATATTAAGTACATACCACAATCTTTGTTTCAAAACACATCACAAAAGTCATTAAAATACATTTGTGAAGTATAAATGACATACTGATACAATGCCTTAGAATAAAGTAATCTGTTCTGAGAGGATCCATCTGAAATTGTCTTGTTCTATTACAAGTTTCTTTTTAACCTACAGAATTATGTCAGTAATACGCAGCATTTCCAATACTATTTACACTTAGGAACATTATGTTCAAAGCTTGTACTTCAGTTAATACATAAATACATTTTTAAACAATACTACTTTAAGCAACCAAATCTAATGGCACCATCAAAAATACAGATTCAAAACTGTGCGCATGAACACACAATAAGACGCATGTCACAAAACATAACAACTATGTCATGATACGCCAAAAACTAAAGTGAATAAATCAAGAGTGATGTAAAAATAGAAATTACATCAGCAATAATCCTGTAAAATGTAACTTTCTAGCCCTTACTAAATTTCACAATGTTCAAATTGCATCTCATTTCCCCAACTTCACTTGTAAGGTTAAAAATATACACACTGCAGTACAACCCGAACAAAAAACAAAATAAAATGTAAAGTGATGTTTAAATAAAACACCACAAGGGAGGCCACTAGACCAAGCCCCAGCCTACAACATGATCAGGTATATGGCCTGTGCCTGAACCAGTCATGGAAATCTCTCCACTACACTCCTACAGACTGTACAAAGCCTCCTCTACAGACTTGAATACTGGGTTCTCAGCCTTATTTGCTAGGACTGGTAATACTGCCATTTTCTGGCAAAACAGTGCTGACATTACAAGGACTTCTTGTTTCTTCTTCTGACCCCTCCCCATTTTACCATACCTCTCATTTCACTTTCCCTTACTGTTCCCTTCCCTGCTCTCCTGTTCACACCACAAAGAAACTGCCCCCTTACACTTGCATTTAATCTCTCCGCAATCTCACGTCTACCTCACCTCCCACTCAGCCAGCCAGCCAGTCAGATTTATCCAGTTCTTTTATCTACCCATCTCCTCCACATATGGCTTATTAAATTTCATTGACAATGAAGGTGGAAGCATCTTATGAATCACTGGTGCACTTATTAAAGCAACAGAATTGTGAAGAACAATGCCTCAATTTCAAACATGAGCAATTTGTTATGACTGCCAGATTTTTTACTTTGAAAGATGGAACACCAAATTCTGGAGGGAGATACTAATTCTCATTATAAAACCTAAACACATAAGTTTGCCAACAATGTGAACATGTGATCCAATACAGAATGCATAACTTCCTAGAAGACAAATATCTCATTTACACTGTGGCAGAAGCCTCAAATCATGCAACTTGAACACGGATCTCAGTAACTCCACTCTCAAGTTTACAACCTCACAATATACTGTATTTCAATAAGACCTATCATCCTCCCACCTCACATGTGGACTTCTGAGTGGCTGCATTTCTAGCAGTTGCACCATAAAATTTCATATGCTTTTATTTCCCCAATCTCACGTATACATTCACTGTATCCCACCTTGTGACAGTCATGATTCCCAAAGCTGTGACTGCAGAAATTACTGTCTCCTGGGATAAGATAAATGCAATTTTGTTTCAAAATAACCTGCTGCCTGCATTTTATATGCTGAAGATGGAGGCAGCAGGTCCCTGTAGAATGTTGTTACCTATCCATCAACTGCACAGCATCAGATGTCAGAAGGCAGCACTTTTCATAATTGCTAGAACTAGAACCTCAAATCTCACTTAATGTGATCTGCACTGTGTCATGGAAATTCCAGTACATACTGGATTAATACACACCAGAATTAAAATCTGCTCAAGAATTCTCTGCACAACCACATCCACACAATCTCTGGGGCTAAAGCAACCTTCATTACAACAGGTACTACAAAGAACAGCCACACTATCTGAGCAGGGTAGATCATGAAAGGAAAATTAGGAGTAGGAGGCAGAGGACGGATATAGGGAAATATACTTTTGTAAATAGGACCATCCAACACTGGAACCAGTTACTGGCGGAAGTGTTAGGAATTCTCCCCTGCAAACCAATCACTTTTAAAAAGAGGGTAAGGAAAGTGATAATTGAGTTGAATTTAAAGAAAGTAGTGTGTGCTGGAAATCATCAAAAAGTGCAGAGAAGTGGTGTCTAGTGAAGTGAAAAGTTATCTAACATGGAGGGTAGCAAAGTGCAATAAAGTGAAGTGAAGTGAGCAGTATAGAGAGGGGGAGGGGGGACAAGTCTTTATGGAAAAGGTTTATGGGAGTAGTAAGTGATGAGAAATGAAGGACTGGGGCGAAAGCATGTGTGAATTAATGATTGTAAAAAAAAAAAAAAAGTACACAGTACTGTCTTGCTTGGGTGTTTTTACCTTTTGTACATGTTGTAAAATTCTAATTTGTCTCGTGTGTATTGTTGCTAGTTTTAAGTTGTCTTGTGTGTAATTGTTGTTGGTTGGCCATGTGTATTGTTGTAGTTGTCTTGTGTGTATTGTTTTTTTTGTTTTTTTACTTTAGATGCCGGACTGTTGGCTAGAAGTCAGTACTCGGAAGGTCCTGCGACCGGCCATCTCGACACATGTTTTTCTTGGTTTCCCTGTGTCTAAAAGCAAATGTCGAGATGGTTCCCAAGATTCCAAGTTGCCACTACATGCTCCTCATGTAGCCCTCCAGACTTAAATCTTGTAGTAACCAATTTCATGTTTTGTTTACATGTAAAATAACCACTGCCACCGGGTAACAAGCCAATTGCAGTAAATAAATATAAATATATATATATATAAAACTTCCTTGGGCATACAGCAGTCAAAGCATGAAGCTAACCACTCTCCTCCACCTTAGGGTTGAAGGTTAAAACATGTGGCACTGTATCTCGACTCCAGTCTTCATCGTGTAGTGCCAAACCCTTTGGAGCTGGAACTAAATGTCCAGTGTGATCTGCAGTAGACCCATGCTTAAAAATGAGGCTGCATACAAGCAGGCATAATTATACATTGGCATTTTGAGAATCACACTGTGCATCAGAAATATAGGTCTGGTGCCAAAGGGTTAATCACTTAACCACGGTGACAAACTTGCATCTACTTTCCATTCAGATGGAAGACATACTCGTATGTCTTATTCATCACCTACTTATTTAACACAGTATAAACAATGAATGCATAAAAATTCAGCAAAAAATAAAGGAAAAATACTGAACACAATGAGGCACATCTTTGAAAATCTGAAAACTAAATCTGTATAAAACACAATCCACATAATGATCACTGATTACTAACTAGTTACAATGTCACTTCAGTACCAAATGTTCTGATTAAAAAACTGTACTGTTATAATTAAACTAACTTCAATTTCACATTGCACTCTTTTCATATTGCAGTATAAAAATATAATTAATAAAGAGAAACCAGCAATATTTTTAAATCTTAGCAGTAAATAAAGCATTTAAAATATGAAATAGCAGAACACCATCTTCATGACAGTTTGAACACTGTAATATGAAAAAACGAGAAATTCAAAGGTTCCAAACCATATTTTACACACATAACCAAAATCTGAGTCACCACAATAAATAATTCTCCCTCTACAGAAATGCAAACATAAATGAAACCACACTATACCAAGAGAGAGAGAGAGAGCGAACCACTTGTGCCAAGGGAAGTACACCATTCGTGTAATTCAGTGAGAAGAAACATGGATGCTGTGTCTGCACCCACTTACACGCTTCAGCTTTCATCTCATCATCATGTCTGAAGTGCTTTCCTTTCAAATACTTCACCAATGACCAACAAATGTGGAAATTGCTAAACACAAGGTGTGGGCTGAAAGGTGGATGAACAAGACATTTTCAGCAGTCCAAGTGCAAATACTGAGCCTTTCATTTTTTCTCTGCTGGAAATGAACAGGATGCTTAATGCTGAGTTAAATGCCTTAATCACCATGGCTTTATTGTATTTAACCAAATTAAAAAACAAGGGGTTTTCCTCAAACTCGGTGGTTAAATAAGTGGGGTTTTCTTAAATGCATGTATAAGCATCAAACTGAACCGTGCCGAGCCAAACCAAGGCTGGCACTGCCAAACCGTCATGAGCAGACAAAAGAAAGAAGAGGCCATTATGTAGCATTAGTAGTTCCGATCCACGAGTATTGTCTTTCTATATTCGATTAAAATGGCAGGCTACAAGTCCAAGCTGTGTTCCAAATGGGATCAAGCAAAGTTATGATGCCAAATTTAATCTAACAGTGATTAAATAAGACAAGAAAATGAATAATTGCAATACAGCAACAAAGTTCAGTATTGTGGAATCAAATATATGGGGGTGGAGGCAACAAAAGCAGAAGCTGATAAATGCGAACACCACCCAAAAATCTTTCAGTGGCCCCAAGAATGGAAATTTCCAAGCAACAAAACAGTGAACTGTTGAGTTTGTGTACCCACACAAAAAACTGGAGGGCTGATCACATGTCAAGCAATTAAACATAAAGCATGGGAACTGCCAAATCATAAATCATGTGGCTTCAGTTCAAGGCCAGCTTGGGTTGACATGTGTGATAGAAAGGAACAGGTTCTCTCTTTGTAGAACTTCACTGTGCCAGAAATTGCCAGCAGACTTTGTTGAGATTCCTGCTGTTTTTCAGTGACATGTGACTGGACTCCAAATAATGAACAATTATACCCACAGCAAAACTGGAAATACTGATGAAACACCAGTGTACTTCAGTATGCCCTCAAATGATGGTGTTAATGATACTGGGCAAAATACATGGTGATAACATCTGGTAACAAATGATGTAACCATCATGGTGGTATGCCGATGGTAGCAAGTTGCCACTATACATTATGCTTAAGGAGCAACTGCCTAGTGGAATCACTGTCAGATGCCAACCTAAAGGTTGAATGACCTATGAATTTACTCAGATATTTTGGCAGTGTCGTGGAACAGAGGCCAGGGATGCTCCTGAGAAAGCTGGGGTATGCTGGTGATAGTTTCATTGAAGGGACATTTAACACCAGAAATAAAAGCCACAGTTACTGGTAGTTCCATGACTACAGACCTTGTGGTGAACCTGAGGGGGATGACCTTACAACTCCAGGTGTTATGATACTGTGGTGAACAAACTGTTGAAAGACAACCTAAAGCAGCTGTATAGTGAGCAAGTGTTTGGAGGGGCCATGCTTTGACCCAAGCCACAAAAATAAAGACACCAATCATCAAAACATGGCAGCACATCTCACCAGACACGATTGCGAAGAGTTTTAAAAAGTGCTGTATATCCAATGCAGTGGATGTGAGTGATGATGAAGGCACTGGCTGTGACATTAGAGACCATGACACTGATTGGTAAAGGTGAAGATAATCTGACAGGTTTTATGTGCATTACTTGTATGCAATTAATTGTATAATATAGTGAAATATTTTTCTTAGTAGCATCTGCTTAGTAGGGTAGTTTTGGATTTGGACAAATACACTTTTCCCTTCGCAGACATGTTTTACTATTGGGATCATGTCAGATTAAGATCATCTTGCATTCCAGTAGAGAGAGGTGAAGAAACTGTGGGTTTCTATGTTATTACTTGTTCTGTTAGACATCAATTCTGAAATAATAAACAAAGTGCAACACACTATTGGTTGTTCTATACTGAACATGCGACATCTCATCTGAAAACACTGCAATCCAGATACAAATTTCAGTTAAACCTTGGCTACTGCAACCAATTTGGTTATTTATATTAATATATAATTCACAACAGTAAATCTGACACTACTGGGACAACCAGTTCCATTTGGGCAATTACCACTGAAATTATGCACTACAAAGACAGAATGTAAATCCCAGCTAAGAATTATAACTTTACTGTGAATCTAGGGGGATTACCATGAACAGCCACACCTCAAAACATGCTTGAAATGTGACATGACTACAGGGTAAGGAATGGAATATGCATATTCACATCTTCATATCTCCCATATGAACTCCAAGCAGATATGAATACATTGAATCTGAGAGAAATGACAATATGAGGACAGCTCTGATGAAACACATTTTTAAGAACCACTTGGCATACTGCACTTTGGGTGTGGAGACAGTACCCACCAGGATATTCATACTGGCTGACAACACAAGACAGAATACAGGGCATGCATATGTTCAGCCTGTGAGCAACAAAATGGAAAAGAGAGTTCTGAGCATATGAAGAAACCAGGATACAGCTGTGTTCAAGCACATGTTGCAATAGGGTCAAATTTGGGGGGGGATTCTGCTGTGCCAAATTTACTACTGTGAATTACACAGTATTGTACATCCGTGACAGGTAATTAAACATGAACTGCAACAGCGAAAGCTCCTTTGTATGCCAGGCTCAATTTTATTTTAACCTATTCTGTATTATGGACATATAATTTATGTCAACATCACCATCACTTCGTTCACTTCAGTCTCACATGATTAAAATTAAGAAAAGGGCTGGTCATGTAAAAGAAAAATTTAGCAGCAAAACGGACTGAAGCCTGTGCCATCACTGCTTCTCCCTATGTGTTCACATTTGTCAAAAACTCTGAGGTAGAGAACCACGGCTGTGTAGTAGGAGGTTCAAATTGTTTACAGATCTTACCCATACCAAAGCTAGCATGGCACACCAAGGGAACAGAACCTTAATACAATAACAGCTTCGTAAGACATACAATAATGGTCTCATATGTACCTAATATCAAACATACACATTCTCAATAACATTTGTAAGACAACATTCTTGTGTTCTAACATACTTTATCATTGTATTCATTGCTAAAGTGAAGAACCAATTTTATTTCTGCCTATGTGCAGAGGCCGGAACTATCAACAAGGCCTCCACAACTGCGCGCCAAGAGGTCCAGATCTGGTGGTTTACCTTCAAAATGACTACGCACATGAAACATGAAATCTGCCTTATTGCCAAAATCTTGTCGGCACACAAGACAGAAGTGGCGTTCGCCTGCATATGGCTGGACATGTGGGGGGAAATAGGGTGCTGGACCCATACCACTTGGGCACCCAGTACCAAGTTGGCTTGGATTCTGCAGTGGTGGCTGCTGTTGGTGCACTGAACTCATCATTTTCTCTTCTAAATGTCCTTTAGCATGTGCAGTCCATTCATCACGAGTGCCAAAAACACGGCCACAGAGCTCACAGCTCCAAGTAACACCAGTAGCCTGCGGGGCTTGCACATGGGTGTTTACTTCTTTCTCTTCAGTCTTCACAGGTTTGACTTCTCCTGAACGGTCCACTATACCACGCTTCCCAAGTGGAGCTATGTTTGATGGTGTGCGATGTTTCATCTTGTTCATGTGGATAACCAATTTATCACGACGTGCAAACGCTTTGGAGCACACCTCGCACACATAAGGTTTCTCACCAGTATGGATGCGCATGTGAATGACAAGCTTGTCTTTGCGTGCCAGCCCTTTCCCACAAACAGTACACGCAAAACTCTTACCACTACTGCTTTCTCCACCAGGCTTGGTTGCCCCAACCCGGCCCTTTCCTGCAGTCACAGCTGCCGTTGTTCCCACTGCAGGAAGTTTTCTTGGGCCTCCAACCCCACTACTGTGACTGCCCTCATTGTAAGGATGTTCTGCGGCTGGTAACATCCCAGGTCGAGGGGGGTTGGCACTATAATCTGGTGACCTAAACATAAAAAAAAAACCTCCTGCAATAAATACTGATATTCATGATGACTATCAAATCAGGAAATGTTGGTTTGGTTCAGAATATCTACCAGTTTTCTATTTAAAAGCACACCTATAAAAGACATAAATACTGTAATTTTCTTCATTGTTCTATATAATTTTCAAGCTCAGTCTCATTCTGAGGGAAGAAAAGAAACGAACTTTGAATGCAAAAATGGGCTTATTTAAATAATACTTCACAACTACTACACTTTTCTTAACACTGTTGAAGTGACTAAATAAAAAAACTGAATGGGCAAGAGATGTAACAGGCATGGGGAATACAGACACGTAGATTTATCATGTCTGTGAATTCAAGAAACTACAGTATCAACATGCATTTACTTATTAGTCATCTCCTATAACTCATGTATTTCATATGGCCTCAGTGCACTTGTTAAATGTATTAAGTTGAATAAAAAGAGCTCATTTGCTACATTTCATACAGTATACATTATGGAAAAAATGTCACCGAAAGTTTTGTAAAAAAAAAATCCACATCAACAGTTCTGTGTAAAAGAATACTAGTGAATGACAGGTTCGGTGCTGGACTACAGTAAGATACAAAAACTTGTGTTTCTGTTACATGAGGTATTGGTTACACTAAGTAGGAATGCAAAGTGACAAACTAAGAGACAGTGGAGTATGAAATTCCCCATGCATTTCACGAAGTTCCTATACATAAACTTAAAGGCAGAGTCTGGTGTGCAAAATGGCACTAAAATCTGATGGCCTGTATATTTCAAAGAAACAAATTTCAGCCATTAAGTTCAATTAATTCTGACACCAATGTTCAGGGAATTAACAAAACAAAACAAAAAAATCTACTTTCCTTGCAAGAACTGAAACACTATTTCCAAAAATGGTCACATTTCAAAGTAAGAGCTTCATTATGTGTTTAGAAATATGTTTGGAATTTTCAAGGTCTGCCTAGAAGCAGCAGGCCAGCACTCTGTGACCCTTCTACCAAGACACTTCAAATGGCAGGGACTAAATAGACTCTACATTCCTGATGGATGAAGGCTTCTTATGCAGTAATGCTTTCATGACAGCTGGTGTGCTCATGAACAAAATAAAAACACTCCATGCATTACAGTTCAAAATGAATTAATGCAACAGCAACCCACAGTGGTGACAATGGCTATGTTCCAAAAGAGAGGGTGATGTTGGTGTGATATTGTTCTGAATGTGCATCCCACAAACAAGGACAAAGTAATTATGCCACGGAGAGTTTCTAAAAGGTATCTGATCAATTTAAGTACCACCACAAAATGCTGTCAGGAACACAAAACTATGCAGAGAAGACATTTTAAAGCCAACAATTCGGAACAGTTTACATGAAAGAAGCAATGATAATGGTATTAGAGTACTAAACTTTGCCACATCAAAAATCCCACGTTCCCACATCAAAACACTGATACAAACCTGCGTTTATCTGAAATGGAAGACACAGAATTAAATGGATCACATTTTGCTGGACAGACAGCATGCACAAACACATGTATATGCATATGCACAAAATTTATGACCTTCCAAGCATTCCTGCAACAGTTTTCACATCTACTGACTACAGGGGCATGGGAACCATTGAGCAATGATATAACATAAACTGCTATACAGGAAAACAGTGAATTGGTAAGAAAGTTTGTGGGCTTACAAACAGTTCATGTCAGAGATAAGAATGTGGACCACAAATTTACATTCAAACAATGCAAAGAGTAACAAGCAAAGTTCTACAATAAATAAAACTAATATGGCCAATTTAATGCAGCATATTGATTTTACAAATATTGGTCTAAGTTTGCCAAATGAAATTTAAAGCTACCACTAACACAATTCATGAAACTCAATATTTACATTCAGGGCATACATCCGACAAACTACAGTGCACGTGTGATTTGCAGATTTCACGTGGTAAAAAACTGCAATTTGTAACAACAGCAGCAGCAACAAAACAACAACAGCAGCAAGACTGTGACATGGCAACCACAACAAAACACTACCACCAACACTGAGTGACCTTCCTTCTGATAATATTAATCAGCCACAATAAAAATAAAATATTTCACTGATGGTTTTGCAGCTCAACATAAAAAGCGGAAAAATATTTCTGAACATCACATTACACCAGAATTACTTCAGAGTACCAACAAAGTGCCATTTAAGAATGAATTAACAAATGAACATTGAAAACAACAAAATTTTCAAAATATCAATATAGCTACATGTTTTGACCTAGAAAGAATGCACCAACTGAATTTGCTGGAAATGAGAATCACACATATTTGAATGATGATAACCCCATGAGGTCAAAACATGTACTTATACAGATATTATAAGAATTTTGCCGTGTTCGAAGGTCATTTGTTTATTCATTCTTCATAGCACGACACACACCGGAACATATAACTTTAAAAAAGTGGCATTTATTGGCCATGATAACTTTTCGTCTTGCAACACAAACCACTTTTCAACACGGTTATTTGACCATATTACGGCTCTCAAGCAGCTTTTTGACTGGGTACATTACACTTCCCCAACGTTAACGCTAGACAGGCTCTTGAAATTGAGCATCTCTCTCTATATAGGGGCTCCAAAGGGGAACCTGGATGGGAAGGGAACTCCAAGAGGCAAGTCAAGGAAGGCTTTCAGAACGGTGCATCTCCCTCTCTTTTCAGAGGCTCCGGTAAGGAAACCTTGAGGGAGGGCACCTATACTGAGGACTCTCTAAAGCATTCTTATAATAAAACCAACTAGAAGCACTAATTTCTCAAATTTATTTTTGGAATAAAACTCTACATGTTTCAGACAGTTCCTCTGTCCATCATCAGGAGTTTTTTCACTGTACACACAGCAATGGTATATGTATGACATATACCATATCAGTGCTGTGTGTACAGTGAAAAAACTCCTGATGATGGACAGAGGAACTGTCCGAAACACGTAGAGTTTTATTCCAAAAATAAATTTGAGAAATCAGGGCATCTAGTTGGTTTTATTATAAGAATTTATCATGATGCATGGTCATGTGAACGTAGAATTCTCAAAGGCATGTAACAGAAGGCTCCGGAAATGAAGCACTTCTTTTTACAGAAGCTCCATAAGGGCAACCTACAAGCACTTGACAAAGGATGGTTCGGACAATATGTTTATGTGGCCGGAACCTGTATTTGATAAATTCTCCAGTTATTTATAACTTAGAGGGTTTGTGGCCTATGTTTGACCACAACACTGTAAGAAAGCATATGCATGTGAGAGACTTGTAATTACTTGGACACAAGTAAAAGATTTTTTTTCTGGGCTCCAGTAAGCTTGACACACAGAGGTCATCAGGAAAACTCATCCAAGATTAATCCTGGCCTTTAGTAAGGCTGTAGGACTTTGATAAGCTTTTTTTCCACCTCCCTAGGGAGAAAACGTTAGAGAACAAGGAGGCACAATCAACCTGTTCATAAAAAGGCCTTGTGCATCAGGTCTTTAAGGGCTCAAACCCATTACATTCTATTTAACATTTGTGCTGTCACTATAACAGGAAAAAAAAAAAAGCAGAAGAAAGTGATACTACACAGACTTTCCATGGCGGAATCCAGAAATTATGAGTGTTTGTACCACTCAGGGATGATTTTGAAGTAGCAAAAACATCATCTACCCTTTAGGTTTCTGTGACCGTGCATCGTGAGCAAATTGTGAAATGATAGAGAAAACCAACAAGATGCAACAGATGTTTATTTTTAACAATATCTCAACATGTTTCGGGCATCATTATGCCCATC
>Ga0123354_10012454_pt1 | contig 13184 bp, 10 predicted proteins | sample TergutLab28metaG_2_FD_97872 | JGI IMG/M metagenome (GOLD analysis project Ga0123354, IMG submission 97872) | Labiotermes labralis P4 segment gut microbial communities from Petit-Saut dam, French Guiana - Lab288 P4 | ecosystem: Host-associated > Arthropoda: Insects > Digestive system > Gut ...
ATGAATGAGGAGGTTAAAATAAAAGATATAGAAAAAGTTTATCAATATTGGTTATCTTCTTCCGACAGCGATTATAATGTGTTATTGACCTTATTCCAATCAAATAATTATAATTGGGCTTTGTTTTTGGGTCATATTGTTTTGGAAAAACTTTTAAAAGCATATTTTGTAAAAAATACAGGTACTCATGCTCCATACTCCCATGATTTGCGTTTATTGGCAAAAAAATGCGAATTTAAATTTCCTAATGATATGGCATTGCAATTAGATGTAATAACAAGTTTTAATATAAACGCTCGTTACGATTCATTTAAAGAGGATTTTCAAAAAAGATGTACTCCTGAGTTCTCAAACGAATGGATAAATAACATAAAAACAATACGGCTATGGATAAAAGAGAAGCTATAATGGCAGCACAAAATTATGTCAACAACGTAAGTAAAAAGTATGAACTTGCGCAGGCTTTTGTTTTTGGCTCTTATGTAAAAGGTAATTACCGTTTTGGTAGCGATATTGATGTTGCCATAGTGCTAAAAAATGTACCTAATCTTTTTGACGCGCAGATAGACTTATTACACTTACGTAAAGACGAGGACTTACAGATAGAGCCACATCCATTTAGAGATACCGACTTTAATACAGACAACCCTTTTGTGAATGAAATTTTACGGACAGGTATCGAACTTAAAGGTGCTGTATAATAAATGCATGGTCGTTTCGCTTGGTGCAAAATAGACATGCCTTTTGTAAAGAATAATAAAAACGCTGTGCGCTTTTTACATTCTCCTTAAATTCTCTAAACCTTGATTATATTCCGCTACTAATCCTTTCATAATTGCTTCGACCGGTTCAACGGTTTGAATAAGCGACGCTATTTGACCGATTTCGAGTTCTCCGTTGTTCAAATCGCCTTCAAAAATCCCCAACCGGGAACGCCCGCGACCCAATAGAATCAGGAGTTCATCGGCATCTGCACCTCTGCTTTCCGCTTCTTGCACCAAGTTGAAAAAGTTGTTCTTCACCAATCGGGTGGGCGAAAGTTTTTTTAACGAAAGCAAGGTATCTCCTTCTTTCAGTGTGGTACATAATTGTTTGAAATCGGAATGTGCAGAACTTTCTTCAGATAGTGCGAAGCGTGTCCCGATTTGTACGCCATCGGCTCCTAAACTCATGGCAGCCAAAATACCTGCTCCGGAAGCGATGCCGCCGGCTGCTATAAGCGGTAAACCGACCGCTTTTCTTACTTGCGGAATCAGCGTTAATGTAGTCGTTTCTTCTCGCCCGTTATGTCCGCCGGCTTCAAATCCTTCGGCAACAACTGCATCAACACCTGCTTCTTCGGCTTTTTGAGCGAATTTGGAACTTGATACGACATGAACAACAGTAATTCCGTTTTCTTTCAATAGCTTCGTCCATGTTTTAGGATTTCCCGCCGAACTGAATACGACTTTTACCCCTTCTTCAATAATTACTTTCATTATTCCTTCTATTTCGTTATATAGCAGAGGAACATTTACGCCGAAAGGATTTTGAGTGGCGCCTTTGCACTTTCGAATATGTTCGCGTAATAATTCCGGAGTCATCGACCCGGCACCAAGTAAACCCAAGCCGCCGTTGTTGCTCACTGCCGATGCTAATCGCCAGCCGCAACACCATACCATGCCGCCTTGAATGATTGGATATTGTATTTTAAGAAGTTTGGTTATTTTGTTTTCCATACTGACTTTATTTTTAATCCGTGCCGTCAGCGTTTTGTTCAATCGAATTGAACGACAGCGGAAGCAAATCTTTAATTCCTTCTATCATATAAATTTCACTTTTTCCGTATAATAAAATCCGAATCGGATTCCGATAACGCATTTCCGTTTCAAGAATGACTTGACGACAAGCGCCGCAAGGACTGACGGGACGATCAACAAAATCACCTTGTGTGTAGGCAGCAATCGCCATAAATTTAACCGCTTGATCAGGATATTGGGAATTAGCATAAAACAGAGCTGTTCGTTCTGCACACAAGCCCGAAGGAAATGCCGCATTTTCTTGATTGCTTCCCGTTACAATTTCTCCGTTTGCCAATGAGACGGCAGCGCCGACCAGAAATCGCGAATATGGCGCATAAGCACGAAAACATGCCTCTTTTGCACTGTTAATTATTATTTTTTCGTTCGATTGTAGCTCATTATAATCACAAATATGTATCTTTGCAGTAATATAGAGTAATTTCATCTGTATTTATTATTAGTGATAAGAAATAACGAATAAAAAAGCATCAGACGTACCGATTTTTTTACAAATATACTCTAAAATTTTATTAAATGAAAGTGTTTTTCCAATTTTTTCTGGTTTTTTGTTTTATTTTCGATTTCGGCTTTTTAGTGCAAGCCGAAAAGAAACGCAGCTATGTAGAGTACATTAATCGATATAGCGATATAGCGGTTAAGCATAGAGATGTTTACAAAATTTCCGCCGCTATTACTTTAGCGCAAGGAATACTTGAATCGGGTGCAGGACAGAGCGAATTAGCAAAATCATCCAATAATCATTTCGGAATTAAATGCCATTCGGATTGGCAAGGTGAGCGAGTTTACAGAAAAGACGACATCCTTTTCGATTGTTTCCGGAAATACAAAAAAGTGGAGGATTCTTATGATGATCACTCAAAGTTCTTGCTGAAACCGCGTTATGCGGTTTTATTCACCTACGATATACGAGATTATGTATCTTGGGCTAAAGGTTTACAAAGTTGCGGATATGCGACCGATAAAGGATATGCTAATAAATTAATTTCGTTGATTGAAGAGTACGAGTTGTATAAATTTGATGCTAAGACGCCTGCGAAAAAAACGACGACGGAGGTTAGTAAACAACCGGAACCGAAACAACCGGCGGTGACACAACCTGCTACGACGCAGCCGGCAGTGACGCAGCCGGCGATAAAACAACCCGAAGTGAAACCGGCCACATTGGTCAGAACAATCTATAAAACCTACAACTTGATTTATGTTCTCGCCGAAGAGGGAGATACTTTTGCGAAAATTGCTCAAGATACGGATTTTAAAGAAAAAGATTTAATAAAATACAATGATGCTTCCGCAGATTTTCCTCTCCGGAAAGGAGATATCGTTTATCTGCAAGAAAAGAAAACAATGGCGGATAAACCTAACTTCGAGCATGTTGTTAAAATCGGCGAATCGATGCACAGTATTTCTCAGCGCTATGGAATAAGGATTAAGAATTTATACACAATGAATAAAAAAAGTGATGGATATATAGTCGAAGGAGAAGTGTTGCGATTGCGGTAATCGTCGATGTCAATGTAATTGAAATTTGAAAAATAATTACTAATTTTACGCGAAAGAATGAATATCCATAAAATCTTATGGAACAGACATACGAATATTTTGACCGTGACATCAGTTGGTTGTCGTTTAATTACCGGGTGCTTCTCGAATCGGAGGATGAGAATTTACCTATTTATGAAAGGATTAAATTCCTTGCTATTCATGCTTCCAACCTTGAAGAGTTTTATGAAATCAGGGTGGCGGAGCATCGAAATGTGATTATCGGAAAAATTGTTTCAAATGAAGATGCTTCCGAAGCTGAACTTCTTCTTAAAGCAATTAAGAAGGAAGTCACCCGGCAGCAGCAGGAGTTTTTCAGAATATTTCAAACTAAAATACTTCCTGAATTGGAACGGAAGAATATCATTATTTATATGAATGAAGAACCGAAACCGGAGCACCGAACATTTATCAAAACCTATTTTGCGGAAGAAATTTTTCCTTTTCTTCAACCGGTTTCTTTGTCAAAAAACAATATTCGTTTTTTTCTTCGTGATAAGCGATTGTATCAATTTGTTCAATTAAAGAATGACAAAACCGGCGAGCAATTTTATTCCATCATCAAAACACCATACGCGAAAATTCCCCGCTTTATTGAACTTCCGCCTTTGAATGAGAAATATTATTATATGTTTGCCGAAGATGTTATTTCTGCAAATTTACCCGATATTTTCACCGGCTATAAGGTGGAAGGATGTTATAATATTAAAGTATCCCGCGATGCCGATTTTTTATTGGATGACGACGAATCGCAAATCGATTTGTTCGAAACGATAAGTATGAAAATCCGGAAAAGAAAAATAGGCGATATCAGCCGTTTTGTTTACGATAAACGGATGACGAACGATTGTCTCCAATTCATTGAAGATGTGTTTAATATTCAAAAGAAGGATTTAATTCCCGATAACCGTTATCTGAATTTGGAAGATTTAATCAAATTGCCTAATCCGGTGGGGAAAGAAATTAAAGCCCAAGCGATTGTGCCGATACGGATTCCCGAATTGGAGCAAAATTACGTTTTGTTTCCGATTATTCGGAAAAAAGATATTTTCCTGCATTATCCCTATCACACCTTTAATTATTTTATTCGCTTTTTAACGGAAGCTTCCGCCAATCCGAACGTGGAAGAAATTATGATCACCCAATACCGGGTTGCTCAAGATTCGGAAATCATTAATAACCTGATTAATGCGGCAAAGAACGGAAAGAAAGTAACCGTTTTCGTCGAATTGAAAGCCCGCTTCGATGAAGCAAACAATTTGATTACTTCTCAAATAATGAAAGATGCCGGGATTAATATTATTTACAGTCTTCCGGGTTTGAAAGTACATGCCAAAGTGGCTTTAGTGCTGGAAAGAGCGGTAATGAAAAATAAAAATCCGCAGTCGTATGCCTATTTAAGTACCGGTAATTTCAATGAAAAAACGGCAAAAGTGTATTCCGATATAGGAATATTTACTTCAAATAAAAAGATTACTTCCGAAATTAGGAAATTGTTTGAAGTGTTGGAAGGCAAAAATACTCGTGTGAAATTTAATACCATTTGGGTGGCTCAATTCAATATGGTTCCTAATCTGGTTGATAAGATTCACAAGGAAATATACAATGTCAAGAAAAAGAAAAAATCGCATATTATATTAAAAATGAATGGACTGCAGGATAATACCATGATCGACGAATTGTACAAAGCGAGTGAAGCCGGCGTAAAAATCGACTTGATAGTGCGGGGAATATCATGTATTGTCCCGGGTAGACCGTACAGCAAGAATATTCATGTTACGCGCATTGTGGATAAGTTTTTGGAACATTCCAGGATATGGTATTTCTACAATGGCGGGAATGAAGACCTGTATATTACTTCTGCCGATTGGATGGTGAGAAATTTATATCACCGCATCGAAACCGCTTTCCCGGTGTTGGACAAAAAAATCAAACAAATCATAATTAAAATACTGAAAATTCAACTGAACGATAATGTAAAAGCCTGTTTCGTTGATGACCGGATGCATAATGTATTTAAGGATAAGCTAAGTACACGAAAGAAAAAAGTACATGCGCAACGGGATATTTATAAGCTGCTAAGCGTTTGAACAGATCTCTCGTTAATGTAACCAATACCAAATATGCTTTTTCGGGATCGACCGATCCAAATTGTTGGATCGAGCGATGCAAAAGATTGGATCGACCGATCCAAAAAATTGGATCGAGCGATACATTAACATTGCAGTCGGGCTGTTTTGTTGTAACAGTCGGGCTGTTTTGACAATATAGTCGGGCTATATCGACATTCAAGCAGGGCTAAAAAAACATATTACGCTTATGTGTTTTCATTTAAAATAAGAAATCCCGTAATTCATATTTAAGAATTTATAACTATCTTTGCCGCTAATATCTTTAGGGGTGCCACTACTACGGGCTGAGATCATACCCTTTGAACCTGAACAGGGTAATACCTGCGGAGGGACAAAGATACCACTCGGCAACATTTCAAAAAAAGAATCCCCTTAGAAAAAGCCTGTCATCCTGCGTCAAGCCCGCACTGACAGACAATAATTCATAATTCATAATTCATAATTCATAATATAACTCATAATTCCTAATTTATGATAAAAGGATTTTTATTACTAACAACAAGTTTGTTGCCGTTTGTTTCCGGTCACTCCGAAAATCTTGCCGGAGACAGTTTAAAAAACATCAGGCTGCAAGAGGTGGAAGTCGTGTCGGTTCGCGCTACCAATAATACACCGGTAGCTTTTTCCGGTTTAAACAAAGAAACCATCCGATCGGTCAATTTCGGAGAGGATATTCCTTTCCTGTTATTATTAACTCCATCAGTAATCGCTACTTCCGATGCAGGCACAGGTATTGGATACACCGGATTCAGAATCAGAGGTACGGATGCAAACCGTATTAATGTGACTACCAATGGCATCCCCTTGAACGACTCCGAGTCGCATGGAGTTTTCTGGGTAAATATGCCCGATTTCGCCTCTTCGTTAGAGGATATACAAGTGCAACGAGGCGTCGGGACTTCAACCAACGGTGCAGGCGCTTTCGGAGCGTCGATTAACATGAAAACAGAGGCTGTTCCTCTCCGGTCCTACACGGAAGTGAACGGAGGTTATGGTTCGTTTAATACATCTAAAGCAACGCTTAAAGTCGGTTCGGGCATAATCGACGATCACTGGGCTTTCGACACCCGCCTTTCTTCCATACGTTCCGACGGATTTATCGATCGGGCGAGCGTCGATCTGAAATCCTATTTTGCTCAAGGAGCGTATTTCAACGACCACACCATGATCAAATTTATTACTTTCAGCGGGAAAGAAAAGACCTACCATGCTTGGGACGGCGTTCCCGATTATATTCTTTTCCCTTCGGATACTTCCGAAAAGGGAAATCGAAGGTATAATCCTTCGGGATATATGGGAGACGATCCTGAAGGAAATCCACGCTATTACCCGAATCAAACAGATAATTACACGCAAACCCATTATCAACTCGCCTTTTTACTCGTTCCGAATCCGGTCTTGAAATACAACGTTTCCCTGCATTATACGAAAGGTTTCGGATATTATGAAGAGTATAAGTTGCAACGAACTTTGAAAGAATACGGATTAATTCCTTTTGAGTTGAACGGTCAAACGATTACTGAAAGTGATCTGATCCGGCAAAAGCAGATGGATAATGATTTTGGCGGAATTGTATTTTCTGTTGATTACGATAAAAATAAAAGAAATTTTTCATTAGGCGGAAGCGCGAATCGATACGTCGGAAATCATTTCGGAAGAGTGATTTGGGTGAAAAATTATGCCGATGATCCGGCTTTCGATCCCTCGCTTGAATATTATCGCAGCAAAGGAGATAAATCGGATGTTAACTTGTATATGAGAGGAAATTATCCATTGACAAATAATCTGAATGTTTACGGCGATTTACAGCTTCGCCGCATTGATTATTCCATCAGAGGACAAAACGATGTTTGGGATTGGTTGACCGACGCAATGCAAAATTTAAATGTGCATGAAGTTTTTGTTTTTTTTAATCCCAAAGCGGGCTTGTTTTACCAATTGAATCCTCAAAACATACTGTACGGTTCGATTGCTGTGGCGCATCGCGAACCTGACCGCAACAATTATACCGATGCAGGGAAAAACGAGATTCCACGACCCGAACGCTTAACCGATTACGAAGCGGGATATCGTTTCAACAATAAAACTTGGGCTTTCAGCGCAAACCTATATTATATGGTGTATAAAAACCAGTTGGTTCTGAACGGAAAAGTGAATGAAATCGGTGAACCTCTGACTTCCAATGTGCCGGACAGCTACCGGACAGGTATAGAATTAACAGCCGGACTGCGTTTTATGCCTGCTTTGGAATGGAACGGCAATTTAACATTGAGCCGAAACAAAATAAAAAATTATACGGAATACGTTACGGTTTACGATAGCGATGGAAATCCGGAGCCGCAACAACACGCCGATTATTACGGAACAACGAATATTGCGTTTTCGCCCGACCTCATCTTCAACAGTTTATTTACATTTAAATATCGATCGTTTACCGCCGGATTTCATTCGAACTATGTAGGTAAACAATTTCTTGACAATACGGGTCAAACAGATGAAAATCAATTACAGTCACGAAAGAAAGAGCGAAGCATCGACGCCTATTTTGTAAATAACCTTCGACTAAGCTATGATTTCCCGTGGGGAAACGGAAAGCAATGCTCGATTCAAATATCACTAAATAACTTATTTAACGAAAAATACGAAACAAACGGATGGGTTTGGTCTTGTTATTACCGGCAATCCGACGGCAGCTTGGAGCCGTATGCCGAAAAGAGTTATTTCCCTCAAGCGGGAATTAATCTGTTAACAAATATATCACTGCGATTTTAAATGATTCATGAATTATAATCTGCAAGCTGAACAATTCATAATTCATAATTCGTAACTAACCTTGAGCCGTCCTCTTGCTCGACGATATCCACCCATACGGTATCGTCGGGCAACAAGGATTCTACTTTTTCGGGCCATTCGATAAAGCACAACGAGCCGCCGGTGAAATATTCAACAGCCCCTATGTCCATCGCTTCCCGAAGGGAATGAATGCGATAAAAATCAAAGTGATAGATTGTTTCTCCCGTATTATCCGAAAGATACTCATTGATGATGGCGAAAGAGGGACTGTTGATGGTATCCGAAACGCCTAATTCTTTGCAAACCGCTTTGATAAAAGTGGTTTTCCCTGAGCCCATTTTTCCCCTGAAAGCAAAAACAGTGCGGTTGCTTATATTTCGTTTAAACTCTTTTGCCGCTTTGTCGATGAATGAGAGATTCTTAATTTCAAGCATAGATCATGCGAAAACGATTGCACATCCAAAAGTGAAGGCGATCCATGAGTTCAACGACTAAACGAATGATTTCTCTAACTTTTTTCATGATTAATAATTAATAATTCCTATTAAAAAATCGTATCTTTGTACTTTATTCCCTCTATTATAAAAACAGCGCAAGTTAACAAAAAGTTTATAAAAATGCAAGTAACGGCCAAATTAGTTAAAATACTTCCGCTTCAAACCGGCGTAAGTCGCAATGGAGAATGGAAAAAGCAAGATATTATCGTCGAAACGAACGAACGGTTTCCCAAAAAAATCTGTATTACTGTCTGGGGCGATAAAATTCATCCTTCACAATTAGTAATCGGAAATACGTTTACTATTGATTTTGATATTGAAAGTCGTGAATTTAACGGTCGTTGGTACACCGATCTGAAAGCATGGAAAGTAGAAACGCTTGATGCGGCTACACAAATAGACCCTGTCTCGGCTCCGCCGAATATCAACGATTACGGATTCCCCGAACCGCCTCCTCTTCCTGAAAATGAATCGGATGGATTACCTTTCTAATCCATAAATACAATGAACGATGCGTATCCGACTCCTTTCCTTCGCTTGGTTGCTGAAGATTTACTCAAGCGTTTCGGAACGAATTTTGCCGGATTGACAGTTGTTTTTCCGAGCCGGAGAGCACGTTTGTTTTTTAACCGGTATTTGTATGAAGCGGTAAATCATCCGATTTGGGCGCCGCAATATGTTTCGATCGATGAGCTCTTTGAAAGCGTATCGCGGTATCGAATTGCGGATCCGATCGGATTAATCGGCGATTTGTACCAATCCTATGCTTCCGTTTATAATGCACATTCGGAAAAATCGTTGACGGAAACTTTCGATGAATTTTTCTTTTTCGGAGAAATACTGCTTAATGATTTTGACGATATCGATAAAAATTTGGTAAACTCGAGATTATTGTTCGACAATCTTCAGGATTTAGACCGTTTGAAAGACGATTTTTCGCATTTGTCCGACAATCAGCGTGAGGCGCTGAATCGTTTCCGTAATGTTTTTTTCGGGAATGATGATAGAGATGGGGCACGACCCGACACATCCTCCGATCCGCATCCGGTTTCTGCATTAAAAACCGCCTTTGCATCTATTTGGAATCTGCTGGGAGAGGTTTATTCCGAATTGAAAGAACGATTGCGATTGCAAGGCATTGCTTATCCCGGCATGTTGATGCGGGAAGTTATTGAAAGCGGGTGCGTGGAATTTCCCGGCGAGCAATATGTTTTCGTCGGTTTCAATGTGTTGAATAAATGCGAGGAACGCTTGTTCGGATTGCTTAAACATAAATCCTTGTTTTATTGGGATTACGACGATTATTATTTGCGATCGGAAGCCGGAAGGTTTATTCGGAAGAACATAAACACATTCGGCTCGGCATTGGACGATTCCCGGTTTGATGTCTTTTTGAATCACAGCAAGGAGATTACTTTTTTAGCTGCTTCAACCGAAAGCGGACAAACCGGCATAATTCCGGCTTGGATAGATTCTTTGCGACAAGCAACGGATTTTATCGATCCCGATTCGGCTATCGTGCTTTGCAATGAATCGTTACTTCCGTCGGTGATACACGCAGTTCCCTCAACCGGCGTTGAGAACGTGAATATTACCATGGGATTTCCGATTACTCAAACACCTGTTGCCGGATTCATTCAAGTCTTGAGCGACTTGCAAATAAAAGGTTCCGTTTCTTCCGACGCTTTTCATTACAAATATGTGTTGCCGGTTTTGCGACATCCCTATACCCGTATTGTTTTTCCGGAGGCAGCCGAAGTGGAAAGAGTGATTACAGAAGGAAATATTTTTTTCCCCGATAGTAAAATACTGAGAAATGAATCGATCTTTTCTTCCGCTCCCGATGCAATTGAATTAGGCAAGTATTTATTGGATCACATCGAACAATTGGGAAAATCGTATAACGATGTCGGGGATGCCAACGATATATATGCCGGCTTGTTTCAAGAATCGATTTTCAGGTCTTACCAAGTAGTTAACCGACTTTATGGTCTGCTTCGGTCGGGTATGTGGACCTTGGAAAAACCGACTTTTTTACGACTTTTGCAGAAGTTATTGTCCGTAACGAACGTCCCTTTTCACGGCGAACCGGTGAAAGGTTTGCAAATTATGGGCATTTTGGAAACTCGCACCCTCGATTTCAAGCATTTGCTCATGCTGAGCGTAAATGAAGGTTTCATGCCCGGCACTTCGGGAGACAACACATTCATTCCCGAAATTCTTCGTAATCATTTCGAGTTAAGTACCATCGAACGGCAGGATTCCATTTATGCCTATTATTTTTATCGTCTCATTCAACGCGCCGAAAAAATCACCTTTATATATAATACGGATAAAACGCAAACGGGTAAAGCCGAAATGAGCCGTTTCCTCCTTCAATTATTAATTGATCCCCGATTAAAAATCGAGCGTCGAACCCTGCAATCTTCAATAATACCTTGGAAACCCCGACCGATTGTGATCCCGAAAACCGATGAAATCATCCGCGAAATTAAACATCTCTACGATTTTAATACGAATCCCGAAGCAAAGCCTTTGACGCCTTCGCAATTGAATATCTTTATTGATTGCTCGCTTCGTTTCTATTATCAAATGATAAAGGGATATGTGAGTCCCGATCAATTGACCGGCGAATTGGATGCTTCCGTTTTCGGTACCATTTTTCACCGGGCAGCCGAATTGTTGTATCGTGAAATCGGAAGAACCGGCAAACAAAATCCTTTTGTTCCTTTCGTTGTAGAAAAATCGGATTTGGATGCCTACCTCCGTCCCGATTCGAATATTCGCATTCGAAGATTGGTATCCGAGGCATTCGAGAAAGTCTATTTTAAAGGAAGAACCGTTGACGAAACGCAATACAACGGAGAGCAATTGATTAATTTCAGCGTGATCGTAAAGATGCTGAAACGCTTAATCGAGTTCGACAGTCGCCGAACGCCTTTCACAGTGATGGGTTTGGAATGGAAAGAGTATGCTTTTTTTGAACCAGAAGAATATCCCGTCAAGCTTAAAATAGGCGGAATCATCGACCGCTTGGAAGAAAAAGACGGTAAATTACTGATTTTGGATTATAAAACGGGAGGGTCGGCAAAAACCTTTCAAGCGCTCGAAGATTTGGTTACGGAAAAAGACAAACGCGCCGCCCATATTTTCCAAACATTTGTTTACGCATCGGTACTCATTCGATTAGACAACTCCGATCGGCAGGTTGTTCCCTGTTTGCTTTATATGCAAGATAGTGGTAAAGAAAATTATTCTCCTGTTATTGAATATGATAAAGAACCACTTGATGATTTCCGCGCTCTAAACCCTGCATTCGAAAAGCTGTATCTGCAAAAAATAAGCAGCTTGTTTAGTCCGGATGTTCCGTTTCAACAGGCCGCTTTTGTTTCTAATTGCAACTACTGCGAATTTAAAGAATCATGTAGTCGTTAACTTACTTCTTTCCGCTGGATTTGACATCCTTCGCCGCTTCCTTATTGGTGCAAGGAGAGTTTTCTTTGTTTGCGCAGGTCGAAGCTGTTGCTTTGGGACAGTCTTTCTTTTCACTGCAACAAGCTTTAGTTGCATCGCATTTTTCTTTCTTATCGGCACAACAAGCTTTGGTTGCATCACATTTAGTTGCATCACATTTTTCCTTCTTTTCGGCACAACAAGTTTTTACTGTTTCTTTAGGCTCATCGGCTTTAACGACGACGCTTTCTTTTTTTGCAGGAGCTTTGTCTTCCGGGCTATCGCCTGATGCCAAAACAAAATTAGCTGTTAAAAACAAACTCACAAAGAGTAGTGTGATAAAAGATCTCTTCATAAAATAATTTGGTGTTAATTAAATAAATTATCAATAACTGTCGCAAAGATATGACTTTTTTTCTTTCCTGCAATAAGAAAAGATTTTAAATAATCTTAAAAATGAATATTAACGTTACAACGTACCTGTAGCCTTGTAACGATCAATTTGTTCCCTTGAATAGCCTGTCAGTCCTATAATTACTTCTATCGGAATATCCATTTGGAAACATTTTTGAATGATATCGATTTTTCCCATTTTAAAGCCTTTCTCAATACCTTTCTCAATACCTTCTTCACGACCTTCATCACGTGCACAATTCATGGCATCACGAATATCGTAATATTCCAATACGCTTTTCTCATATTTTTCCATATCTTTATTTGTTAATTGATTTATTTCCGCCAAGTCCAAAAGTTTGTCAAAAATCTCGCCTTGAATCGTTTTGGGGCGGTTTTCCAATACCGGCAAGTTTTTTAACAAATACAGCCACCAATCGAGAGGCGTTTCCAATTCTGCTTCGGACTTCTTGAATTTAGGCAATTCGATGAATGTAAACTTTAATTTATTGGAGAAATCCGTTTTTTTCCTCTCCCATACAAGAGAAACATGATCTACAACATGCTCTTCATCG
>Ga0123354_10012456_pt1 | contig 13182 bp, 11 predicted proteins | sample TergutLab28metaG_2_FD_97872 | JGI IMG/M metagenome (GOLD analysis project Ga0123354, IMG submission 97872) | Labiotermes labralis P4 segment gut microbial communities from Petit-Saut dam, French Guiana - Lab288 P4 | ecosystem: Host-associated > Arthropoda: Insects > Digestive system > Gut ...
ACCGTGACGGTCTCCGCGGCCAGCGCCGCGCCATTGAGCAGCAGCAGCGCGGCAAGAAGCCATACCAGGACTCTTTTCATGATTTATTCCTCCTTGTTTTGTTATGATGAATCCCTCATGGGGAAAGCATCCCTTATTGGATAAGCGCGATTCCGTATGCCGGCAGCAGCAGCGTCGAACCCTCCAGTTCCGCCTGCCCCCAGACCTGCAGTTCGCCGGCCAGCGTCGTGTACGCGCCGGGCAGGGTGACGGCGGTTTCATCCACGGACAGATTGATGGCGATAAGCAGCCGTTCATCTAAATGGGTTTTTTCGATAAGGCAGATGCTGCCGTCCGGGCTGTCTAAAACCTCGGGTGTACCCCTGGCTATGACGGGGAATTGATTACGCAGATGCATGGCTTGTTTGTAATAGTTTAAAATGGAACTGTCCTTTTGTTGCTGTTCCTGTACGGAAGGGAACGGGTACTCCGGCATACTCGTTCCCGGAGGCGCAAAGGTGATGTTCTTCTTTTCATCCCAAAACATGCCCAGCCGCTTTTCCGGGTCGTTAGCCGCGCCGACCATGCCTATTTCATCACCGTAATAGACGAAGATACAACCCTTCATCATCGCCAGCAGGCCCGCCGCCATTTTAATGTTGGTGGCCGAATGATACCCCACTGCGTTGGCAATGCGCGGCGTATCATGGTTGCCCAAAAAGGGTGAAAGCAGCAGCCCGTTCATTTCGTTTTCCAAAAGCATCACAGCCGCGCCGAACCGCTCCGCCTTATTCTCCGTATCAGCCCGCAGCAGGCTGCCGATATACCCCGATGCTTGAGAGACGGGGAATATAAAGAAACTGTCTATCCCGCTTTCGTAGTAGTCGCGGATGGTCCGCAGGTTATCCCAGCATTCACCCACGATGAAACAATCCGGTTTGATAGCCTTGCAGGTCTCGTTCAGCCACGCTAAAAACGCGATATTCGCGCGTTTATCGCCGGTGTAATAACTGGTTACCGCGTCCAGGCGGAAGCCGTCCACGCCCATGTCCAACCAATACCGCATGATATTTTCTATCTCATTTAAAACGGCGGGGCTGTCAAGGTTTAAATCCGGCATCGTGGAGGTAAACCTGCTTTCATAATAAACGCCTTCCGGCAAGTAATTGTAACCGGGCATTGCCTCCGCGGAGAAATTATAGTATTCCCGGTAAGGCGAGTCTTTGTCTCTGGCGGCCTGAAACCACGGATGCCGGCTGGATGTGTGGTTGACCACCAAGTCGATAATGACGCGTATGTTCAAGGCATGCGCCTTATCAAGAAATGCCTGAAAGTCCTCTAAGGTACCGTACTCCTCGTGTATACCGTAATAATCGGTCACGTCATACTTATGGTAACTGGGCGAGGGATGGATGGGCATCAGCCATATGCCGCCAAACCCTAAATCGTGAATGTAGTCCAGCTTGGCGGTCAACCCCTTAAAATCGCCGATGCGGTCGCCGTCGCCGTCCGCGTAGGAGTAAACGAATATTTCATACCAGTTATCCACGATGTCTGTTTCCGCCCAAACGGCGGCGGTACTCAAAAACAGACAAATCGCCAAGAGGATAAGCAATGCCTTTTTCATGGGTACCATCCTCACCCCTTTATTGCGCCGGCCGTCATCCCGTTGACGATGTTTTTAACCAGACAGAAGAATAGAATGACTATGGGGACCGCGATAAACATGCTGCCTGCCGCGAATCGGGAAAAATGCGTCTCCGGCATACTGAAAAGCCCCACCGCAACCGTCCACTGTTCCCTGTTTTTCAGCAATAGCCTGGGCAGCAGCACATCGCTCCAGGGCCATGTAAACTGTGTAAGCGCCGTGTATACCAGCATGGGTTTAGCAAGCGGCAGCGTAATCTTCCTAAAGATGAGGAAGTTATTCGCGCCGTCGATACGCGCCGCCTCGTAAATGGTTTGGGGTATGGTATCAAAATAACCCTTTTGAAGCAAGTACCCCAGCGGCGCCGTACCGGCATACAAGATAATCAGCGCTTCCAAGCGGTTGAGCAGCCCGAATTGCGCCATGATGATATAAATAGCCGCCATCCCCATAAAACCCGGGAACATGCCCAGAACGAGCGTTATTTGCTTGATGCTGTCGCGGCCCTTGAAACGAAAACGGCTCATGACGTAACCGGTAAGAATGACTAAAACCGTACCAAGCACGCAGCTCATGGAAGCGACGTACAGCGTGTTTGAAAACCAGCGGCCATACGGATACAAGCCATTGACATCATCGGTAAACAGATCCACAAAAGTTTGGAAGCTGTACGCGGAGGGGAAGAAGCCGCGGGTGTCATACAGGCTGCCGGACTTGCTAAAGCTTGCCAGTACCAGCCACAGGCAGGGAAAAAGGAAGAATACCGATATAAACACGAGCGCCGTGTATGTGAGCGTGTTATCTATGGCGCGCCTGAAGGTGAGACGTTTCTTTCGCTTTTTAATTACCGCTGAGCCGCTCATTGATACCTATCCTCCTGTTTGTACGCGGCGGACCGCATGTATACAGCCAGTGACAGCGTGGAGGTGATGGCGAAGATAACCAGGCTGATGGCCGCGCCCACTGAGTAATAGTTGTTATCTACCGACAAGTTATACAGCCAGTTAATCAGCAAATCCGTATCCGATGCTAAAAAGTAATCTCCGTAGTTGGAGATGACATTGTTGCGCATGAAGAAAAAGATGCCGAAGTTATTAAAGTTGCCTACAAACTGGCTGATGAGCAGCGGCGTGGTGGCAAAAAGCACAAAGGGAAAGGTAATCTTACGGAACTGCTGCAGGGAAGACGCGCCGTCCAATGTAGAAGCTTCGTAAAGATCCGCGCTGATGTTGCTTAAGATGCCGGATGCCATCAGCATGATGGAGGGTGTGGCAATCCAGGCGTTGACAAACAAGCCGATCCCGCGTGCCCACCATTTGGCGGAAGCGTCGTTTGTCAGAAAAAAGATGCTGTCCTTGCCCGCGTCCGTCAACAAGCTGTTGATGGGGCCGGATTGCGAAAACATAAAGCGATACCCCAACATGGAAATGAAACCCGGTATCGCGTACGCCAAAATGGGAAAGGCGCGCCAAAACTTGGAGTACCGCACGTTTTTCTTATTAAGCAAAAGCGCTAAAGACAGGCCGAAGATGAAGTTAATCAGCGTGGTGGAAACCGCCCAGGTCACATTCCATGTGATTATTTTTTGAAATGTACCGCCCAATTTGCTGACACCGACCAGCTTTTGCCATGCGTCAAGAGACCAGCCGGCCAGTTTCGGATAGACGATATCACCGCCCAGGTTGGTAAAGGCGATGAGAATCATAAATACGATGGGCACGATGGACAGAACCGTCACCGTTACCACCGGCAGGCTTAAGGATGTGATATGAAACTTATCATCCGCCATGGCCCTTAGTGTTTGCCTGAAAGACCGCGGTTTTTTACCTTGCTGGACCCTGCGTGCGGAAAAAACGGCGTCCCGAACATTGGCATACCATAAAACGACCGTCAAAACCAGAACACCCCAGGCAAAGACACCCAAAATCAACATCGTCATCGAGTTGTCGCCGGGTATGCCCAGCCACAAATCTTCCTGCCGCGTACCCAAGGTAAAAATACCCGCCAGGTCCTTGATGCCCATGGTGATAAAATACCATGCCGACGCCGCCAAACAGCTTAAAAAGGCGATTCCTTTAACAATTTGCCCGTATACAAGCTGCCCGGCCCCCATCAGGCATATGGACGCCCACACGCCGGGGGGCGCCCACTTTAAGAACGCCGTGAAGTTTTGATAAGCCATCCCCGGTTTTTTAAAGAACGGCGTCTTTTTATTTAGTGTTTTGTCTGCCTGATGCTGCAATGTTGAACCTCCGTTTCGTTAAGACAGCGTGAATATCGCATCAAGAATCTGCTGCACCATGCGTTCAAGGGCGGCTTGTATCTGCTCGATGGTTGTGTAGAGTTCCGGTTCCCCGCGGGAACTGCGGAAGGCATCGGTACACAGGTCAATTAAGAAACTCTCACCCGGCGTCCATAGCTGGCTCATTTCGTTGATGGCAGGCATGATGTAGATAAGGTTGTTATCCAAATTATCAAACATCATTTGCACGGTCGCGTCATCCTTGCCGATTTCCGCTGCCGCGTCGCCGCGGGCCGGGCTGATGCCGAGCATACGGTTCCGCTCCATCACCTGCGGGAAAGATGCCGCGAACTGAATAAAGGCCAAAGACGCGTTGGGGCATTGTGTGTAAGCGGAAATACCAAAGCCGTTCATACCGCCCATCATGATGGTTTGCGTCGTCAGATTGTCCATATCGGTAATTGTATCCTGCCACGGGCCGCCCGTCAAATCGTACGATTTGGGCAGACGCGGAACGGGAATCATCTTCAGGTCGGCCTCGGCTTCCTCACGGGTCCAACTGCCGGTGTTGATCATGGCGCGGACAAACATCTGTTTGACATCCGGCGTGGTGATGGTGCACAGCATCGTACCCTGCGCCAGATAGCTGTAGGCGGCCGACGCGAACGCCTTATCCAGCGCTTCCGTGTTGTTCATCAGCGCCGCCCACTGCCGCAGCATGGAAGCGCACTTCGCGGCGTCCCCCTTCGCCAGCCCGATATCGGCGGGATCCGTATCATCGCTGCCAAAGACATAGGCGCCGCCCGTAAACAGGTAACCGAATGAGAAGTACACATCCACCAGGTCATCCAAATAACCGTATTTGGTGGTGCCTCCGTTCTCTTGAACCGCTTTGCTGTAGGCATACAGCGCCGTGAAGGTTTCAAAAAAATCGGGCATGCCGTTTTGGTTTAAATCCCATTGGGTTTGCCAGTCATCAGGCAGCATGGACTCGATATAGAACAGCATGCCGCTTTGCACATTGATGGGAACGCCGCAAAAGAAAGGCTCGTCATACATCACCATCTTGTAGGCGTCCCAAGCGTCCCGGGGCGTATGCGGATAACACTCCAGGTCGAATATCGGTAAGGGAAGCAGATGCTGCTTGGTAGCGTATTTCATTAAAATGTCATTGGCTTGGTACCACACGTCCGGTCCGTAACCGTAGGGGCCGTCGGTTGCCAGGTCGGAATATTGGTCGATATCCATAATTTTGGCGGACACGCCCAGGCCTTGATAAGCCGCGTTGAAGGCGTCTATAAGCTGTTGGGCGTATCCCAACTCGATGGAGGTGGCGTTTTCCAGCACTTGAACCACCGCGCCTTGCTCCAATTCGCCATGAAAGCGCGACATGACACGCTGATACATCTCGCTTTCCGCCATGGCGGGCACAATAAATGAAAGGGCCAGGAACATAACCAGGAAATACAGGCATAACTTCTTCACAGGCAGGACTCCTTTCTTGATTAAAGCCGGTCTATACGGTATTCACACGCCTCCAGCGTATGGGTACAACCATTGATGACGGCTGCGGCGGGTTGGTCCGCCGCGTTTATCATCAACCCCGCTCCGGACCTTTTAACGGACAAGATATCGCCAAAAGCCTCGATGGCCATTTCGTCACCGGCAAGCCTTCCGCTTGTTTTTAAAATGCAAAGCCGCTTGACCAGTTCCCTGAGTGACGCATCCCACAACCGTTCCTCCCAAGGAAAACCTTTGCGGCAGCCGGGATCGTATCCGCCCTCCATGCCTATTTCGTCGCCGTAATAAATACAAGGAATACCCACATAGAAAAACAACAGGCAAAAAGCCAGCTTCAACCGCGGCTTGTCGCCCTTTAAAAGGGTTAAGAAACGATGCGTGTCATGGCTGCCGATGAGGTTGAGCATCATACGCGATGCCTGCGGGGCGGTTCGCGCCAAAAGGCGGTTTAGCCGGCAGGCTGTACCCTGCGCGTCTTGTGTGCGATGAACCAGATAATCGGTTAAGGCCTTGGTCAGCGCGTAGTTCATCACGCCGTCCGCTTGATCGCCCCTAAGCCAGCTTGCGGGGTTTTGCCATATTTCCCCAACAATCAGCGCATCCGGGTTTTCCGCCTTGACGGCCTTGCGAAAGGCCCGCAGAAAATCCGCGCTCAGTTCGTCCGTTACATCCAAACGCCAGCCGTCAATATGGTATTCCCGCACCCAATAAGCGCCGATGCCGCAAAAGTACTTTATGACTTCCGGATGCCCCGTGTTGAGTTTGGGCATGGAAGAAACACGGCCGAATGTAAAATAGTTTGCTTCCTTCAGGTCTACCCGGTCGCCCTCGATAAAAAACCAATCCCAATAAGCGGAACCTTTGCCATGACGGATGGCGTCCTGAAAGGGCTTAAACAGGGTGGAGCAATGGTTAAAGACGCCGTCCAGCAGCACGCGCATATTCCTTTTATGTACGGCGTCTATCAGTGAACGCAGCGCCGCTTCCCCGCCGAAAGCGGTATCGACCGTTTCATAATCCGCCACATCGTATTTATGGTTGCTGGGTGATGGGAATACCGGTGTTAAGTAGAGGCAGTTAACGCCTAAATCGGACAAATAATCTAAATGCTTTTCTATACCCGGAAGATCGCCGCCAAACAAGGCGTGAGGGGTGGGGTCGCTGTCCCACGCGCTGTTTACATAAGCCTTCTTACCAAGCCCGTTGGCAAAACGCTCCGGGAATATTTGGTAGGCGACGGCCGTGTCGGCCCAGGAAACAACCTTGTGCACATCACACGCATGAATGAACGGGTTTTGGAAAAAATGGCAGTACCCCTGCGGAAAGGCATAATGGCGGCTTAACCCCTCCTCGCTGAAATAAAAAGTTTCCCGCCGCGTATGCAAAATAAAAACATACGCCAGCCGCGTATCCTTGCCGGATACATCCGTTTGATAATAATCCCATAGATCATCGGACGCCCATTGCCGTATGGCAACGGTTTGGCGCGCTTCATTCCAAGTGTATTTATTTAAGGTATAGCATAACTCAACGCGTTGATACGCTCCGCGCTCCGTACTGATTCTGACGCGAAAAGTGCGCTGATCCAACGCAAAACAATCTATCCCTCTGCCCCGATGAATGACAACGGGCGTATTCACCCATCAGCCCCCTTTCGGGTGGTAAAATGAATCAACCGCGCATCCTATCGTTTGCACAGCTTAATAACGGCGTCAGCGCATCCTTTGAGGCGGCGTCAAAGGATGCCCCAAAATCGATCCCCGCGCCGGGTTCTTGTTGTTTACCCTTCATCAGCAGCGCCACGACATGCATGATTGTTCTGTCCATGAAGCCCATTTCCGGAAAGTTTAACCCGCCCTGCATGTAAAAATGGGGAATGACCGCCCGTTCTTCCGCGGTTAGATTCTCGCGCCAGTATTTCTCTACGGTCGATTCGGCGGCGGCAGGCGCCGCGCCAACGGCAAACACAATTAAGTTATCCCGCAAGCGGGATGTCACCGCCTTTAACCGCTCCACACGGCCCGCGTGAAGGCGGCCTCCGAAGATGACCAAGTCTTCCGCACCGATGGCGGTTTCGGCAAAATCGGAATAGGGCCGGGCCCGGCAGCCCAACTCCTGCGCGATCCATTCCGCGTAGCGCTTGGTAAACCCTGTTTTACCGCTATAAAAAACGTGTACTTTCATTATTCACATTCACCTCATCTCCATTATGTCATAGACCCGTAAAAAGTACAATATCAATACGCGGTTCCGCTTTTAAAAGACAAATGATTTGAAACAAGTAGACGGGTATCAAGATTATCGGTATACTGTCCATGCGTGTTTTTTATCGCGGTACAGTCGGATTCAGATGATTAACGCGCCATCTTGTCAGGGTGTTCCGGCTGCCCCGGAAGGTTTCGACTGTCAGGAGGATGCGGATGCAAATGATAAAAAGAATCGTTGCGTTGCTGACGCTGCTTGTTTTACTATCCGGCTGCCTCTCCGCGCTGGGCCAAGAGCAGCCGGAGTTGAGAGGTTATGATAAAAAATTAAGATACCAGTATGTGCTTTTTGGCATGTACCCCACGCAGAAAGACGGTACGCGCGAACCCGTTCTCTGGCGCGTACTGGGCGTTCAGGACGGCATTGCCTTTTTGATGACGGAACACATTATTGACTGCCTTGTGTATAACCCTTGGGCTGACACCGACAGGTACACGCCTTTTTTATACGCGGACACCATGATACGCCAAACCTGCAACGAACAATGCGCGCTCGAGCTGTTCAACGAGGCGGAGCGTGCCTGTTTGCTGGAGATGAGCGACGGGCGCGGGTTGCTTTCCGTGCCCAGCGTCGATGAACTGCTTAACAAAGCCTACGGTTTCTTGGGCGGCAAATACACGGTGGACGCGCGCCGGCAAGCGGTGGGAACACCCTATGCCCATGAAAGGGGCTTAAAAAAGCACCCCGTAAAAGGGTATGGCAACCGGTCTTGGTACTGGACAACGGAATGGCGGCGCGCCGGAGCCCGATGGATTGTAGGAAGCAACGGGCACATCTCTGTACAGACTATTACCAACCCGGGCGGGCTTCGGGCAGTATGCTACGCGCGGGTCAGCATGATAACAACGGTATCGGGGAATGGTACGATGGAAGCGCCGCTGCTGCTGGCGGCACGCGGCAGGTCCCTTCCGCCGGGTACCGGCGAGGGGAACCGCGAGTAGCCGCCGGGAACCCTTTGCCACTTTACATCCGACGGAGGTTGACTAGATATGCGAGTGAAGACCATCTTGTTAATACTTTTCATCGTGTCGCTGATGTTTTTAGCCAGGTCGCCGGCAATGACCGAAGAAAAACGGTTAGACATCAAGGCGGCGACGCCCATCCCCATTGACGCGGCGGCGGGATATGCCGCGGACCCGCAATACTATCTCAGCGATACGGAATACCTTGACCCCACATTACATGTAACCATTGAGACAGACAGCTATTTGAAAACGAACATCCAAATTGTGCGGGTGCAAATCGCGCATCCGAGCCAATTACGCACCGCGTTTGCCAACCGATACGGCACCCAGACGACGGTCCCCGCCGCCAAGCTTGCCAAACGGGTCAACGCGGTCACGGCTGTCAACGCGGACTTTCATAGTTTTGATAATCATGGTGTCATCCTTCGTCAAGGCCATCTGTACCGCAGCCGCTTTACCTTGCCGGACGATATTTTAATCATCGACGACAAGGGTGATTTTCATGTCGTGTTACGGGCGGATCAAGAAACTTTCTATCAGGCGTATGACGCGTTGGGCGGCGCTTTTGACGAGGGCGGGCGTATCATTAATGTCATCACGTTCGGCCCTCTATTGGTAAATGAGGGGCAGCTCGCGCATGAAACCTATTCCCGTGTAAACAACCCCGCTTATGTACGGGCGCAGCGCGTGGTCATCGCGCAAGTCGATACGCTGTCTTATTTATTGGTGGTCACGGAAGGCCCGGAATCTAAAAATTCTAAGGGGCTGACGCTCATGGAGATGGCGGAGTATATGAAGGAGCTTGGCTGCCGTATCGCCTATAATTTGGATGGCGGCAGTTCCGCTTCGCTCATCTTTCGTGATAAGAAAATAAACAGCCTGGATACGCATAAGGTTCGCTACGTATCGGATATCATCTATTTTTCTACGGGCCTGCCCGGCGGGGAGTAAGCTGCATGATTCACACGCCTCTTGGTTTTTCCATCAGCATCTACGGCATCGGCGCGGCGCTCGCGGCGGCGCTTTTTGCAGGCTTGTTGCATTTCAGCCGCCCCAAGGCCAAGCCGGACGCCGTGACGCTGTCGCTGTTCACACTGCCCTTAGCACTGGCAGGCGCGCGGCTCTTTTACTGCCTGGCGCGCTTTGACTACGCTTTTTTGGAGAGCAGCCCTGTTTGGGCGCTGTCGGTATGGGAGGGCGGCTTCCTGATGTGGGGCGCGCTGGCGGGCGCCGCTTGCGGCGCGTGGGCCGCCGCCAAACGGGCTCGGGTATCTTTTATAGACACGCTCGATAGCATGGCGATACCCGTATTGGCGGGCATCGCGGTGCTGCGCCTCTTTGAGTTTTCAACCGACGCGGGGCTTGGCTTATCCCCGGAGGAACTCGGTCTATCCGACGGCATCACCGGTTTTCTCAGCCTTTTCCCGTTCAGCGTACAAAACCTGTATGAGGAATCGCAGCTGGCTATCTATGTTTGGGAGGCGGCCGCCGCGCTGGTAATACTCGCGGTTTTATTACGCAAGGGACGCCGGCAGGGCGATAAGACCCGGCTCATGCTCATCCTTTACGCCGCCTCACAGATTATTTTTGAAAGCCTGAGGGCGGATGACTGCCCGAAGTGGGGGTTCGTGCGCGTTACGCAGGTGCTGTGCGCGGTGACGTTGATGGCAGGGTGCATCCTGTACAGGCGCCGGGCGGGCGATAAGCGGCGAATTCTCCCGCGCGCGGCCATCACTCTGGCGTGTATCGCGGCGGTCGGGGTATTGGAATGGGCGCTGGATAAAACACCCTTGCCGCGTTGGGCCTGTTATGTGATGATGTGCGCTGTATTGGGCGGCGCGGTGGCGGCATGCATCTATCGTAAGGCCGTACATCCAAAGCCGGACGCCATCACGGGAACACCTGCGCAGGGGAACAAACTCCGGCTTTGAGTTTTAAAGGAGGGCCCAGTCCATGAATACGAAGAGGTTTATCTCAATCGCGTTCATACTGATTTTGACGTTTACATTAATGGTTTGCGGCAGCAGCGGTGCGGACGGCGATAACACCGTTTCACCCGCGCCGGGCCCTCTCACGGCGGATTTCATCGCTCTGCTTGCCGGCAGGAACTATTATATAAAGTTACAAGTCGCGGATATTTTCACCGGCGACGCACAGAGCGGCATGGTGATTCCGCCGATCCCATCCGACTGGGCGATAAAGTGGCATCGAGTCGAAACGGCGAGACAGGACGATCTGTACGCCTGGATTCGCCGGTTTTCGACTGATAAAAAAAATGAACCATCGCAGCATACTATCGACAAGGGCGATAAGAAATATGGTATCAACCACATGTTTAAAAATATCAATGTATGGGAGTTGCCAACATCATCGGCTGACGACTCGCGCGATTTTTTCCCTGTCTCCCGTATGTGCTTCATTGAATCGGGCATGGGTTCTGTCAACGGTGTTCCGATACCTTATGAAGACTACACAAGGACGGAAACGACCGTATGGCGCTTTTATGTAAACGGCGGCAATGTGGAATACTGTATGCGTATCAAGAGCGACGGCACGGTGATGGATTTGTTTACGCTTATGGAAATAAGCCGGAATGTACCTTCACGCGTGTTTGAGATGCCGGCGAGTTATACTTGTGAGCAGATAGACTAACGATGCGTCTCCTCTGCCTGATAGGCCTGAGCCGCAGGGATAACGTGGGATTGTTGAAAAATACACCGAACCTCAACCATTTAGCGGTGCCTTTTTCGTAATGGAGGAAAGCGATATGCTCATGAGAAAAATGATGATTGTATTTGCGATAATTGTTATTACAATGGCCACCGGCTGCGGTGTGAATCATAACAGCTCGGATATGGGCAACTATCAAAATACCGATCAACAAACCGAGGCCGGCGTACCTGCCACCGAGCCGGAACAACCCGGAACCGGTGAACCGGAGGGCCCTATTGAAACCGGCGAAACTGTCGATGATTCGTATATTTATCAACAGGGGCTTGAGCAAATTCGCAAGCTTGATTTCAACGCGGCGCTCGAGTCGTTTAATCAATTGCCTGATGACTATGAGGATGCTGCTGTATATAAAACCGCATTGTTGGGCTTTATACAGTATGAAGCCGAAGCTTGGTTGGAGGCCGCAATCAGTTTTACATCGCTCAAGGAAGCGATTAACGACAAACACCCAAACTGGACCCTCCGTTCACCAAATGATCCTCCTTATCAGAAAACCATAACAAATCCTTTTCTGATTAAACAGGAATATGATGCCCTCATTAAAAAAGCCGGTGTTCTGTATCAGGATGTACAGTATCTCCAAAGCGAGGAGCTTCTTGAGTGGGCCGCCGAGGTGTTTTTTCTGCAAGGTCTTGAGCAGCAAGGAATTCCTTCCGCCTCTGCGCAATACCAAAGGGAACAAATGGATTTGCAGTGGATTCAACAGGAAATTTTACATGATTTTCAAGATGCGGATATGCCGCCTTTACAATATGTCGAAGAGTTATTTAAGCGGCATCTTGATAATCAGTATAAGGATACTCATTATTATAATTATAACTATTTAGTTGAACCGGCCTTGTTTCATTACTATTACGAGCAAACACTTAACGGCAACAATATCGCGGCATTAGCAACCCTTCCCTATAAACCCGGGCTAAACCAACCGTCTTATATGTCGGGTTTATATGCGCAGCTTAAGCAAAGCCTGGAGAGCATTCTGGAAGAACAAGGGCTAAAAGAGTACTTTTATGTGACCGACGCGTCTGTCAGCCCTGTAGAGGTTACAGGAGATAAGCTTTATATCATACAGGAAAGTGAAAAAGATGAATTTGGTGAACATCGCCACATGTATTGGGGTTTCCAAAATAATATCGCTCCGTGTTGCATGGCGGACAAGCCGGAGGACATCCGTTATGTTTTGAAATTCTATGAATCCTATACACATACGCTCGACTACAATAACAATACAAAAGGATACACAACTCATATTACCGCAACGGTAAAGGACGTCGTCACGGGAGGCATCTTATACTCATTTAAGGCATCGGCTGCCCCGCCGCAGCAGTTGACTGGCTATGGTACCGGATCGAATACATATGGGAAATTGCAGAATACGGAGGATTTGATAACCGATATTCTAAACGCGTTAGAGAGTTTGGGGATAATTATTTATAGGTTTTGATATGGGGTAAAACGACGAATGGCTCGTCAATCGTATCGTAGCGGCAAGCGAATTGACAGACCTAACACTAGCACAAGAAGTGTATGGTCATGTTGCTAAAAAGTCCGCAGATTGGCAACCCCGCATGATGGTTGTTTCTATGTTGATCGATAAAAAGATACTGACTGGCATGGCTGAAAAAGATAGTGTCAGCTATATACGGGAAGCGGCGGTTAAAAGACTTGCGGAATTAAAAAAATGCAATATATGGTTTATACCCGCACTGGCAGGATGCCCCCAAAATGCGCCGATGCGCAATGATTTTACGGGTTCCGGCATCCAGTTGACTACAAATTTTGTTTATGGTACATTGCTTTTAAGGATGGCATTGAGTAGAAGTTTTTCG
>Ga0123354_10012458_pt1 | contig 13181 bp, 11 predicted proteins | sample TergutLab28metaG_2_FD_97872 | JGI IMG/M metagenome (GOLD analysis project Ga0123354, IMG submission 97872) | Labiotermes labralis P4 segment gut microbial communities from Petit-Saut dam, French Guiana - Lab288 P4 | ecosystem: Host-associated > Arthropoda: Insects > Digestive system > Gut ...
AATGTTTATGGATTCTATATGCTATGCTTGAAGATAGAACGTCATCATTTTTATATTACATCGGTTTTGTATCAAGCAAAGAGAAAAAGAAGGCACCCGGTTCCAAAAAAATAAAAAATCAAATTAAACTAATTATTTCATTTAATAATAGATACAACTTTGATAGCATATCAGGAAAAATAAATCGAATCAAAGAAATATTATGTTGGCACCAGAGTAATAATCCAAACGGGGAATATCAAGAACAATTATATTTAAAACTAAAAACTCTTGATATTGATGGCCTTTTAAAAGGTTTGGAATACCTGGACATATGGCGCGATAAACGAAATCAACTTATTCACGCGTTGTTTAATAAAAATTCGAATGCGGTTGATGTTGAAATATCCGCTCTTGTTATTGATGGTTATACAGCTATACGAATCATTGACCAAAGTGTTAAGATGTTGAAAAAAGGCGTTGATCTTCGAAAAAAATTTAACATACAGTAAAAAGGAATAAATATGATCGCCATTACCCAGACCCACGTCTACAACTTCGACAACGCTATTCGCGGCGCCCGGAACCCCATGAACAGCTGGGACCGGATGGACAGCTTTTATAATGACGCGGGCGAATTCGTGTTGGGGGAGAACGACCTGTCCTTGGCCGTCCGGCTCCGGAACGCCGGGAGCGACGACCGCAAATTCCTCCGGCAGGTCTTTCTCTCGGTGGATCTCTGCGCCCCCCTCTATTGGTGGAAGGAGTTCGACACCTATAAGGTTGGCACCGTCGCCAACTCCACCTCTACCATGCACAAGCTCCACAGCAGGCCGTTTGAATTGGACGATTTCAGCCATGACCGGCTGGACGAGGAGGGGGAAGCGGTGTTACTCCAGTATATCGCCTATCTGGAGAAGTTGCGGCTCATTTATAACGAGACGAAAGACAAGGCCGTGTGGTACCAAATCATCCAGCTGCTGCCCAGCAGCTACAACCAGCTCCGCACCTGCACCATGAACTATGAAAACCTCATCAATATGTATTACGCCCGGAAATCCCACAAGCTGGACGAGTGGCGGGACTATTGCCGTTGGATCGAGGGCCTGCCCTACGCGAAGGAACTCATCATTGGAAAGGACAAGAACATATGAAAACCGACATTGAGATCGCCCAAGCCGTCACCCCCGCACCTATCGAGGAGATCGCGGATGGGCTGGGCCTGTCCCGGGACGACCTGATCCTCTATGGCCGCCATAAGGCCAAGGTGGCGCTGTCCGCCCTCAAATCCCGGGAGGACAAGCCCGACGGCAAGCTGATCTTAGTCACTGCCATCACCCCCACCCCCGCCGGGGAGGGAAAGACCACGACGACGGTCGGGCTGGGCGACGCCCTCCGGAAGATGGGCAAAAAAGCGGTGCTGGCCCTGCGGGAGCCGTCCCTGGGTCCGGTGTTTGGGGTCAAGGGCGGGGCCGCCGGCGGCGGATATGCCCAGGTGATCCCCATGGAGGACATCAACCTCCACTTCACCGGGGACATGCACGCCATCGGCGCGGCGAACAATTTGCTGGCGGCGATGCTCGACAACCACATCCACCAGGGGAATGCCCTGAAGATCGACACCCGCCGCATCACCTGGAAGCGGGCGGTGGACATGAACGACCGGCAGCTGCGGTTCATCACCGACGGCCTGGGGGGCAAGGCCAACGGCTTCCCCCGGGAGGACGGATTCGACATCACCGTGGCCTCCGAGGTGATGGCGGTGCTCTGCCTGGCGAATGATATTGTTGATCTCAAGGCAAGGCTGGCGGCCATTGTGGTGGGCTATAGCACCGACGGCCAGCCGGTGACCGCGGGGGATCTGAAAGCCCAAGGCGCCATGGCGGCGCTGCTGAAGGACGCCATCCAGCCCAACCTGGTGCAGACTTTGGAGCGCACCCCCGCCTTCGTCCACGGCGGGCCTTTTGCCAATATCGCCCATGGTTGCAACTCCGTCACCGCCACCAAACTGGCTCTCAAACTGGGGGACTATGTGGTGACCGAGGCGGGCTTTGGCGCGGATCTGGGGGCGGAAAAATTCCTCGACATCAAGTGCCGCAAGGCGGGGCTGAAACCCGACGCGGTGGTGATCGTGGCCACCGTCCGGGCGCTGAAGCACCACGGCGGCTGCCATAAATCCAAGCTGGGGACGGAAAATCTGGCCGCGCTGGAGGCGGGACTGCCCAATCTGCTGAAACATATCGAGAACATCACGGTGAAGTTCGGACTGCCCGCGGTAGTGGCCATCAACAGGTTCCCGACCGATACCGAGGCGGAGCTTACGCTGGTACGGAAAATGTGCGCCGAAGCGGGGGCCAACGTGGCGCTGTCGGAGGTCTGGGCCAAGGGGGGCGAGGGCGGTTTAGAACTGGCGGCGGAGGTCGTCCGGCTTTGCGGACAGCCCAATCAGTTTAAACCCATTTATCCGGATGACTTCCCGCTCAAAGAGAAAATTAAAACGATCGCCCGGGAAATTTACGGGGCCGACGGGGTGGATTTTGCCCCCGGCATCGGAAAGGAGCTGGACAAGCTGGAGGCCCTGGGTTTCGGCGGGCTGCCGATTTGTATGGCCAAGACGCAATATTCCATCTCCGACAACCCGGCCCTATTGGGCTGGCCCAAGGGGTTCCGGGTCGTGGTAAAAAGTGTCCGGCTGGCCGCCGGGGCTGGGTTTGTGGTGGTGATGACCGGCGACATCATGACCATGCCGGGGCTGCCGAAAGTGCCCAGCGCCGAAGCCATCGACGTGGATGAGAACGGGGTTATCTCGGGGCTGTTCTGATAAATTTATATTACCGGAGGAAAAAGGTATGGCTGAAATTATTAAGGTATACAGGCAAAGTGTCGGGGCAATGAGGTTCATCGGCAAAAAATACGGAGATAGCGACCGTGTAAACGGGATGTTTGGCGCCAAATGGGGAGATTGGTTTGAGAAGGGCTGGTTCGATGCCATTGAAAAGCAAATTGCCGGTAGCCTCAAAGCCGTGTATGAAGACGGCGACGCCTATATCGGCCTGATGCGGGACATCAATGGGGAGTTTGAATACTGGATCGGCTGTTTTATGCCTGAGAATACCGCTGTCCCCGAAGGGTTTGCGTACATTGATTTTCCCGAAAGCAACTTAGGCGTCTGCTGGGTATATGGAAAAGAGGAGGAAGTATACTGCCACGAGGGAGAATGCGGGGAAAGGCTTACGAAGGATGGCTTTGAAATACTTTCCGATGAGGCGCATGACTGGTGTTTTGAGCGATATGCTTGTCCCCGCTTCACAACACCGGATGAAAAAGGAAATATTGTACTTGATATTTGCTTCTTCGTAAAATAGGTATTATATGACCAAACCAAAAATCCTCGTCGTCGGCAGCGTCAACATGGACTTGGTGCTGCCTTTGGACCGCATGCCGGACGCCGGAGAGACCCTGTTCGGAGAGACTTATTCCTATGTCCCCGGGGGCAAGGGGGCCAATCAGGCGGTGGCCGCCGCCCGGATGGGGGCGGAGGTGACCTTTTGCGGCCGGGTGGGGCGGGACGCCTTTGGCAAAACGCTGACCGACAACCTGCGGCGGGAGGGGATCGACACCTCTTTTATCGTGGAGGACAATGCCCCCACGGGACTTGCTGTGATCCCGGTGGAAAAGTCGGGGCAGAATCGTATTATAGTTATATCCGGCGCCAACATGAAACTGACCGAGGCGGATGTCAAGGCGGCTTTCACCCGTGATTACAACGCCGTGATGATGCAGCTGGAGGCGCCGCTGCCGGTGGTTTACGCGACTTATCAAATGGCGCGGGACCGGGGGATCCCCGTCATATTGGACGCGGGTCCCGCCATGAAAATCCCGCTGGAACCGCTCTACGGCATCGACATTTTAAGTCCCAACGAAACTGAAATTTACGCCATGACCGGGCTCCGGGCGGATTCCCCGGAAGGGGCCGCCGTCGCCGCAAAAAGGCTGGCCGCTCTCAGCGGGGCCAAAGCGGTGGTGGTTAAGATGGGGAAGCAGGGGGCGCTTTTGCACCAAAACGGCGCACCGGAATTTTTCCCCGCTTTTGACAATATCACCGTGGCGGACACCACCGCCGCCGGGGACACCTTCACCGCCGCCCTGGCGGTACAGTGGCTGTTACACGGCGATTTGGACGCCGCCGTCCGTTACGCCAACGCGGCGGGGGCGCTCTGCGTCTCCCGCAAAGGGGCGCAGCCCTCCATCCCCACGGCGGCGGAAACGGCGGAATTTTTAAAATAACCGGTTTTATTCTTGCGTTTTTGGAAAAACATAGGTATAATAAAATATCATTTTCCCATAGCTTGTTGTTTTTATGCCATAACATCACATAAAAAGGAGTTCCCCGAATGATGGACAATCACGAAAACGTTCCCGTGAACACAGAGCCCGCCGCCCCTCCGGCCCCTCCGCCGGCGGCGGACTGGCAGCCGGTCTCCCCCCTCCGCCCGGACGGCGTGAAGCGCAAACGTCCCGAGGATTCCATGCGGGAGATCATCTTCGGGATCGTGCTGGCGCTCATTTTCCTGATCCTCTTTTATCTTTTATATCAGGGGTTCCGCGGCAGCGACGGCCTGGCCAGCGCCGGAGAGACCCAGAAGACGCTGTATGCCGGCGGTTTTGCCTTTCTGATCTCCGGGATCGCCGTGGCGTTTCTCACCATGATGACCAGCAAAGCCAAGGCTAAGGAGCGGCCGGTCTGGTTTTTCCCGGTCATGGCGGGGTTTTTGGCTTTCATCGGGCTGGGGCTGGCATATTTCTTCCTCGGCATCTGGCCCGTCGGCGCCAAAACCGGGATGATCGTGGACATGCACCACCAATACGCCCCGCTGCTCAGCAAGCTGCGGGACATGATCCTCCACGGCTCGAACCCGCTGTATTCCTTTGAGATCGGCATGGGCGCCAGCTTCATCCCCGCCTTCGGTTATTATCTGGCCAGCCCCCTCAACATCCTGCTGGTCCTCTTCCCCGAACGCCTGCTGGCGGAAGGGATATTCGTCATCACCATCGTCAAGAACATCCTCTGCGCAGTAACCTTCGCGGTCATGCTGCAATATGTCTATAAAAAGCGCTCCCCCGCCGTGGCCATCGCGGCCATGATGTACGCCATGAGCATGTATGTGCTGGCGTATTCCTGGTGCATCATGTGGCTGGACGGGCTGATGGTCCTGCCGCTGGTGATCATGGGGCTGGAGCGCCTGATGCGGACGGGCAAGTATCCGCTCTATGTGCTTTCCCTGGCCTACGCGCTCTATGCCAATTACTACATTGGCTTCATGATCTGCATTTTTACAGTGCTGTATTATATCGCGTTCGTGATTCGCAAGAGAAGGAGCGGCATCCAGGCGGCCGGCAGCTTCCTCCGGTTTGTGATAGGCTCCGTGCTGGGAGGCGGCATCGCCGCGTTCATGGTGATCCCCATCTATCTGGCGCTGGGGAGCACTTCGGCCGCCGGAGGCTCCCTGCCCGACCTCGCCGCCAACATCAATGTCTTCCAGCTGTTCGGGCGGCAGCTTTATGAGATCACCCCCACCATCCGGTCCCAGGTGGGCGGGGTGACCACGCTGCCGAACATCTACTGCGGGCTCCTCACCTTCTTCCTGGTGCCCGTCTTCGCCATGTGCAAGTCCATCCCCGCCCGGCGGCGGATAGCTTACCTCGGCATGGTGGGGGTCATCGCCATGAGCTTCGTGCTCAATCAATGGAACCTGATCTGGCACGGGCTTCACGCCCCCAACGACCTGCCCTACCGGTTCTCTTTCGTCTATACCTTCCTGCTGGTGCTCATCGCCTATGAGGTGATGACCCACCTCGATAAGATCTCGGTCAAGTCGCTGGCGGCCTCCCTCCTCGGCATCTCCTTCTATCTGGTGATCGAGGAGCAGTTCGGCAATCAGATTTACAGCTTTAAGACCCTGTATTACAGCTTCGCCTTTATCGTCGTCTATTTCATCATCACGGCGCTTATCGCCCGGAAAACGCTGGCGCTGCGGGTGGGGTACTGCCTCCTGCTGCTGGTCGTCTCCATCGAGATGGTCTCCAACGCCTCGGTCACCCTCAAGGCGCTGGACAGCAAGGAATATTACACCGCCCACGACAACTATGTGGACAACGCCGCCAATGTGGCGGCCCGTGCCGCCATCGACAAGGCCAAACAGCTGGGCGACGCCGAGTCGAACGGCGCGTTTTACCGCATGGAGACCATGCCCCGGCTGTTCATCATGAACACCGCGATGTACAACTATCGGGGCATCTCCTCCTTCGCATCCAGCAACAGCTACGCCACCACCCGCTTCATGGGGGCGATGGGGTATGCCGTCAACGGGGTGAACAGCTACCTCTATAACGGGTTTATGGCGCCGACCGACTCCCTGCTGGGGATCAAATACCTGGTGCTGGATCAGGATCTGCCCGATCATCCCCAGCTCCAGAAAATCGACACCGTCACCACCCCGACCAAGGACGGGCTGAAGACCGACTATATTTACCGCAACAAGGACGCGCTGCCGGTGGCTTTCGTGGCCAATAAAGCCGTCGAAAGCTATGAATCCAGCTATTACAACCCCATCACGTCTTTGAACACCCTGTATGCAGACATGACGGGGATCCAGGATCCGATTTATTTCACCATGCAGCCCCAGCTGCCGGACGGCAGCACCCAGGACATCACCATTTCCGGGGCCACGGGGTTTTCGTTCAACCCCAGCGGCGGGTCCGAGACGGGCAATATCGAGGTGCCTATCACGGAAGACGGCACGTACTATGTTTACGTGGACTGCCGGGCCGCCAAGAGCATTTCGGTCCAATACGGCTCCAACACAGGCGGCATCAGCCCCAACGAACCGTATTTCATCGAAGCGGCCGGCATGAAGGCGGGGGACGTCATCACCGTGGGGATCAACGCCGACAGCAGCGCCAGCGGCAATATCTACGTGGCGGAGCTGAACCAACCCGCGTTTGACAAGTCGATCGCCCAGCTGAAAGCCGAAGGGCTCAACGTGACAAAATTTACCGAGAGCAGCATCACGGGCACGGTCCACACGTTGGCGGGCGGAACCATGTTCACCTCCATCCCCTACGACGCGGGCTGGTCCGTGACGGTGGACGGCAAAAAAGTGGACACCTTCGGCATCGATACCTCCGAACGGGGCCGTGGGCTGGACACCCCGGAGGCGAAAGCCGGTTCCGTGGACGGCGCGCTGCTGGGATTCGACATTCCGGCGGGGAACCATACCGTCAAAATGACCTTCATGCCAAAAGGGTTGGCGCCGGGCTTGCTGATCAGCATCGTGGCGTTGGTCATATTGGTGTTTGCGGTACTGTTTTTACGTAAAAAGACCGCACTTCACACGTTATTGCTTGATGTTTCATTGCTGTCGATACCGGCTGTAATTGCCTATATGATATTGCTTTTTATAATTGGCTTTTTCGTTTTCTTAATATTAACTGCTACCGGGTGGGCCGGCGATGGCCTCCTTGGATATATTGGAACACTTATTGTAAATAAATATCTTCTGCTCATCCTGCTTCCCGTTTTATATATTGCTTTGATCCTACTGCGGATTCGTTTCCCGAAACTGTCATTTGCGCCAATTCTGTTTACCCACGAAAATCTGGACGAAGACCCGATTGCCGATCCTCCTCCGGCGGTCGATCCGCCCCCCATTTTGTATTATGTGGAGCCGGGCCCGTCCGGCGTTTTCCCCGGGGAGGGTAAAAATCCCGAACCGATCCCGGAGTCGCCGCAGGCGGAGGCTCCGCCGGAACCAACTGTAAATTCTGAGTCCCCGGGATCTGTCCTCCCAACGGGACCCGATATTCCGCCGGAACCCCCTATCCCGCCTGAAACGCCGGAAGAACCCCCGAAAGGATAATATGCCATGATCACCGTCATCATGCCGGTCTATAACGAGGGCGGCTATATCTATAACAATGTGTCGGAGGTCCGGCGGATCCTCACGGAAGCGCGGGTGGAGCACCGGTTTCTGCTGGTGGACGACGGCTCCCGGGACAACAGCTGGGACGAGATGGCCCGGCTGGCCGCCGACTGCCCCGACGGGGACGGCGGCGTGTCGGTGATCCGCCTCTCCCGCAACTTTGGGAAGGAGGCCGCCCTCTGCGCCGCGCTGGAAAATGTCAGCGGCGACGCGGTGGTGGTGATGGACTCCGACCTCCAGCACCCCCCGTCCTGCATCCCCGAGATGGTCCGCCTCTGGAAGGAGGAGGGCTACGATGTGGTGGAGGGGGTCAAGGCTGACCGTGGCAAGGAATCACTCGGCAGCAAGCTGGCCGCCCTGATGTTTTACCGCACCTTTAAAAAATCCACCGGCATCGACATCGGGGTGGCCTCCGATTTCAAGCTGCTGGACCGCGCCGTGGTGGAGGCCTGGCGGCGGCTGCCCGAGAAGAACACTTTTTTCCGGGGGCTTTCCGCCTGGGTGGGCTACCGCCGGTACGCCATGCCCTTCACTGTGGCCCCCCGGGCGGGGGGCGAGACCAAGTGGACCATGAAGGCCCTTATCAAACTGGCGGTGGGCTCCATCACCTCCTATACGGCGGCACCGTTGTTGGCGGTGTTCTGGATCGGCCTGCTGATGTTCGTCGCCGCCGTGGCGCTGACGGTCCAGACCCTGATCACCTATTTCACCCACCATGCGGGCGCGGGCTTCTCCACCGTCATCCTGCTCCAGCTGTTCATCGGCAGCGGCATCATGATCAGCCTCTCCATCATCGGCCTCTACATCGCCAAGATCTACGACGAGGTCAAGGGCCGCCCCCGGTATCTCATCCGGGCACACAGGGGCCCGGCAGTGGAAGAAAAGAAAGATTAACCCTTAATAAACGGCATTCAATCCATAAAAAGGGGCCGATGCGGACATCGGCCCCTACAGTTTTAACGGGGGCGACCTTATGCGACAGATCCACGCGGATTTGATTGTCTGCGGCGGCGGGACAGCCGGGCTGCCTGCCGCGCTGGCGGTGGCGAAACGGGGGATAGCCGTCGCTGTCATAGAGGACGACCCCCGCGTCGGCGGCGCGGTCACCGACTGCTTTACCGAACTGCGCTGCGGCGACCCGGTCCAGGGGACCTATGCCGAGGCGCTGGCACTGACGGCGGAGCTGGCCCCGGAGTTGAAAAACCACAACGCCTACCCCCACGGGGCGTTTTTGGCGGCCTATCTGAAGCTGTTTGAGGGGCTGCCGGTGACTTTTTACACCGGGCAGCGGGCGGAAAAGTATTAAACAGTTGTCATTTGACGGATTTTAGTATATAATAACATCATCATACATATAGGAGGAGGCTTTATCATGCAGAAATGTCCGAAATGCCACACAAAATACCCCGCAGGCGAGGTCTGCCCTTATTGCGGATTCAGGCAACCCGCCCGGGGCGCGGCGGGGGGCGGGCTTCATAAATTTTTGAAAGCCGCCGGGGAGCTGCCCTCCTGGGTGAAAGCCACCGCCGTTTCCACAGCGGTATTGATCGTTGTGGGAATATTCATGGCCGTCGCCGTCCTCCCGCATTTGAACAGCGAAAGCCAACCGGTGGCGGGCGGCCCACCGGGGAGCGTGGCGACGACCGGTGCCACAGCGGGATATACGACTCAATCGGCTATATCGCAGCGGACAACCGCGACGGCGGCGGAAGGCCCCGGGATCCAGCCGACGGCGGCGGTGTCCACAGCCGCCCCAAACGCGGATAATACCACCAAGGCGACCGCCGCCCCCACGGAGAAGAAGACAAACGCCCCCACGGAACCGCCGGTGACACAGGCCCCGCCGCCGGTGACCCAGGCAACCACGAAAGCGACCGCGCCAACACAGCCACCGGCATCGACAACCCGCAAAACGACGACCACGACGGATCCCGCAAACAAGGAATATACCTATACTACAGGAGCCAAGGGCGTCACCCTCACCAAATATCTCGGCAGCGGCGGGAATGTGGTGATCCCGTCGACCATCAACGGGAAACCGGTGATCGATATCGGGAGCATATTTTTGAAAAACAGTCAATTGACATCCGTTACCATTCCAAATGGTGTAACCAGTATAGGAGATAACGCATTTGATACATGTAAAAATTTAACTTCAATTGTTATCCCAAGTAATGTTATCAGTATCGGTGATTATGCGTTCTTCTCATGTACCGGTTTAACTTCTCTCATTATTTCTAATGGTGTCATAAGCATTGGCACATGGGCATTTGTAGATTGCGACGGCTTAACTTCAATTACAATTCCAAGCAGTGTTAATAATATAAAACAAAACGCATTTGCCCAATGCCATAGTTTAATTACTGCTAAGTTTGAAGGAAATGCCCCGGCAACGGGATATGGAATATTCGCTTCCAATTGTTATGACAACAACGTTCACATCATTACCGTTTATTATCACGCCGACGCATCCGGCTGGACATCCCCTACCTGGAACGGCTACCCCACCGCTATTTGGTAAAATACATTTTACATAGGAGAAAACGACCATGAAAAAACTGTCCCTTTTGGCGATTATCGCCATAATCGCGGTGCTCGCGCTCACTTCCTGCGACGGCGGCTCCGGCTCCGGTACGGGTTCTACCGCCGCGGCAGCCACTACCGCTACAGCGTCTGCGGGTCCCGGATATGTGTTCACCGCGAACGGGGTGTCCGTCACACTGGGCGCAGAAGCCGCGCCTATTATTAAAGCGCTGGGGACATACACCCATTATCTTGAATCCCCCTTCTGCGCCGGCCAGGGAATAGGCAAAACGTATTCCTACCCCGGTTTTGAAGTTTCCACCTACCAAAAGAACGACACGGATGGCACCCACTACATCCCCCTGATCGTGTTGAAAGACGATAGTATTGCCACTCCCGAAGGCGTCTCCATCGGCGGTACTTTGCAATCGATGATCAACGCCTACGGCAGCGGCTATTCTGAGGACGGGGGACAGTATACCTATGACAAGGGGCAGACCAGTTTGATCTTTCAGATTCAAGATGACGCCATTACCGTTATCAACTACCAATTTAACAAATAAAATAAAAAAATCCCCGGGAATCTTAAATAAAGATCCCCGGGGATTTTTATGCCGTTATTTTTCCAGCGCCACAACGAGCTCTTTGGTGTTATACCCGCCCATGCCGCCGGTCAGGCGGACGACGTTGCCCTTTCCCGGCAGCAAATCGATGATGCAGCCGGCGCGGCCCGACGCATCTGTCCAGGAGCCGGTGGCGGACATTTTCAGGAAATAGCCGTCACCCGTGGGGTCGCCGCCCGTGTCCGCCTTGGCGGCGGCGCCGCCCTCGGAGGCGTAAACCACGGTGAGGAGCGCTTTGCCGCCGCGGCCTCCGTCCACCGCAGAAAACTCGATGTAAGCGCCGCCGTTCTGCATATTGTGGACGAGGCCGTCCAGCAGATCGGCATTCACGACTTTACAATTCGCCGCTGTGACGGGATAAACCGTTTTTTCCGTATAGCGGCTGTTGTCTGCCGACCCCGTCAGCTCGTGAAATTTCACCTCCAGCCCCGGCGTCCCCGCCGATACCCGCGGCCCGACGGCTTTGATGCCGGTTTCCGTCTGCTCCACGGGGAGGATGTCGCCCTCCGGCGTCCAGAACAGCTCGTCCGCGCAGACCGACCGCAGGCTGCCCGCGCCGGAGATGGCGGCGTTATGGTAAAATACATACCACCGGCCCTTGAATTCCACGATGGAGCCGTGGGAGGTGTCGCCGGTGCCGGTTGGTTTCAGGAAGGAGCCCTTATATTCCCACGGGCCGTAGGGGTTGTCGCCCACGGCGTACAGCATGTCGTCCCCCTTGCCGCCGACGGCGCCGGGGTACATCAGGTAATAGATCTTTTTCCCAAAGTCGTTGACGCGGGTGAACATCCAGGGCCCCTCATGGTAATAGGGGATCTTGTTGTAAACGGGCGAATCTGTTTGGTGGGCGTTGTTCTGGGTCAGGATCACATAGTCCTCCGCCAGCTGCGTCATGTTCGGATCCATTTTGGCGATGCGGCATTCCTGCCCGCCCCCGATGACCATGTAATAATCGTCCCCGTCCCGGAACACGCAGGGGTCGATGTAGCCGCCGACAGGGCTGCCGTTTTTGTCCGTCAGCATGACGACTTCATGGTCCTTGAATCCCGCGCAGGGGGACTCGCTCCAGGCGACGCCCACCATCCAGCCGCCGTTCCGCTGGCCCTTGCCGCCGGTCCGGTGGGGGAAATAGTAAAAATACGGCCCTTTGCCGCCCGGGCAATGCTCATTATAGGCCGCGTCCGGGGCCCACATAAAGTAAGAATCGGGATAATGTGCTCCCCAGGTATCCTCCGGCAGGTCGTCCCGCCGCAGGATCTCCCCGTGGTCGATCCAGTCGGCCATGTTGTCGGTGGAAAACACGTGATAGCGGTCCATCCTGTCGCAGCCCACCGCCGGAAACACGTCGGTGGAGGGGTACAGGTACAGCCGGTCCGGCTCCGTGGGCCAGACGTGGGCCGAAGGGTCGGCGGTAAAGGTGCCGGTGATGATGGGGTTGCCCGCGCGGTCGGTATAATCGGGTTTGTTCATATCAAAGTCTCCCTCTGTTATTTTAAAATATTATAACATTTTCCGCTTAAAAGTCAAATGATTGCTGTAGTACGCCATGTCATCTAAAACTTTATATTGATAACAGCCAATGTAGGGAATGCCCACTGGGCATTCCGGGCGCCCGAAGGGCGACGCGGCCCTGTGGGCCGCCGGTGCGCCGGGGGTGTCGCATCCTATAAGGCATATAATTATAATGACAACTTTTAGATAACACAGCATAATAGGGGACAGTGCGAAAAAGCGGTTATAAAATTGTAACTTGACAAATGAAGTATACAGAAGTATAATATGAATGCAGAGTAAATATTATATACATGAAAGGGTGTTTCTCATGAAAACAAAACGCGCGCGCATATCGGTTTTACTGGCGGCAGCCGTCATTGCCCTGTCCCTGGCGGGGTGCAAAGCAGCAGATACCTCTTCCGGCAGCACGCCGTCCACCGCCGCCACAACGGCTGCGACAGCGGCGGGCACAACAACAGAAACTTCCCAAACGGCGGGCTCCGGCAATGAACTCACAATGGAGGATGTCAGCAGATTGGCGACATTTTTAAACAACCAAATTGTCAATGGGTTTCTTCAA
>Ga0123354_10012460_pt1 | contig 13181 bp, 8 predicted proteins | sample TergutLab28metaG_2_FD_97872 | JGI IMG/M metagenome (GOLD analysis project Ga0123354, IMG submission 97872) | Labiotermes labralis P4 segment gut microbial communities from Petit-Saut dam, French Guiana - Lab288 P4 | ecosystem: Host-associated > Arthropoda: Insects > Digestive system > Gut ...
ACATTGCGGGAGGAAAGGAAGCTGAGGGTGTTTGAGAATATGGTGTTGAGGAGAATATTTGGACCTAGGAGGGACGAGGTAACGGGGGAATGGAGGAGATTGCATAACGAGGAGCTAAATGATGTACTCCTCACCCAATATTGTGCGGGTGATAAAATCGAGAAGAATAAGATGGGCTGGGCATGTGGCGCATATGGGTGAGGAGAGGGGGTGTATAGGGTCTTGCTGGGGAAACCGGAGGGAAAGAGACCACTAGGGAGACCTAGGCCTAGATGTGTGGATAATATTAGGACTGATCTCCAGGAGGTGGGATGTGGGTATATGGACTGGATTGGGCTGGGCCAGGATAAGAGACAGGTGGCGGACGCTTGTGAGTGCGGTAATGAACTTCCGGGTTCCGTGAAATTCGGGGAATTTCTTGACTAGCTGCAAACCAGTTAGCGTCTCAAGAAGGACTCTGTAGCATGGAGTAAGTAAGTAAGTATATTGTGTACTACCTGAAGATTGCCAGGTTGGCCAAAACATGTCGTTATGAATACTAAATTATAAAAACAAGCGTTTATTTGTGACTGGCGGATTACTTCACTATATTTTAAATATTATCACGACGGGTTGTTTAGAGAAAAGGTTTTGTATCACATGTTTATATGTGATCTTAAACAATTACAAACATCGCGAAGGTGCGAATCTTTGACACCACTGACAAAACTGACGTCTACACCTGTGAAAACCACGGACGGAAATGAATCGGTATACTACATAATTATTATCTGCAGACCTGATATTTCTGCCCTCATCACATAGAATGTGAAGGAGGGGGAAATTCTGAAGTCATTTCCAGTACTTCTAGTTGCAGTCTCACGACAACTTTAAAATATCAGCACTCACTACCCTGACGTGTGTTCCAGGTACTAAAATTCGACGTAAAAGGTTTCAACTGACAATGTTTCCGTCGTTCGAAGCCACACAGTATATACGGAATAAAGTTTACAGACTCCAAACAGGCTAAATTATTCCATCAATTATTAAAATTCGCAATAGGAATTCACTGCCGCCTAAGACTGGCAAATCACCTCCACAAGGGGATACGCCTGTCCGCCAACATGGCTGAAGTGTATGTGAACATCTCTTGCGAACATCGGAATGAACTCGGCTTCACGTCTGCTCGGTCATTTGTTTACACAGCCGAAGCATCCACGCGCCCTAAGTTGGCACGCGGCTTATACGGAGATCACCGCCAGCGTGAACAGATGTCGATAGCAACAGACTTTACGATTTGGTTCCGCGAAACAATCCTTAGAAATCGCACAAACGTTGTCGTAGTACATCTGTTAATTTCTCAAGGAAACTGGCAACGCTGTACTCGCGAACATCCCTGAGACAAGTGGAAAACAACGAACGCATCCTAGAAGACGGCTCTGATGTGGTCCGAATAATCGCACACTAAAACATATCCGAAAGAAAATACCATAGAATCACGACAAGTTTCGAGAGTGGAAAAATTTTTACGCTTATAAATTAAAGAGGGAACAAACACATAAAAACATTATGGGTGTGAAACATCAGGGGAAGATATCAGTTGGCAAAGATGGAAGGGTAATACTAAACCACGTCTCAGACAAGCAGTTTGTAGTTAATATTTGAATTTGATTGGGTGGGTCAGAAAAGGGTACATCGGCAAACTTTCATGAACACAAGAGTCAAAAGATTGTTTCTTCTTCTCTTTCTCCTTCTCCTTATTCCCTTTCTTCTAAGCCTTGTTCTCCGTCTTGAGAAGTTTTACTCCCCTGTAAGTGATTCTGAAGTAATAAACCATTCATACATTTTGGTGGGTCCCCTAGGACAAAGCAAACATAAGCTAATCGACAAGACTTCAGGAAAACCCAACACAGTCAAAAAGCGAAGGCAACCCCAATTTATACCCCAAGCGGGATTCAAATCTGCGATCCTAGGGTCTGTGTGGACCAAATCCACAAGCATCCTAAATAGTGTAGTGGCTATGATGCTCAGAGAAGGCCCTAGACAGTGCGCTTCGAGGTGCGTACTGCTACATAGAGCATTTCGAATCCAAACATAGTAACCAGCTGCTTAGCCAATCTTCTGGTTCATCCGCATTCTGTTCAAAGCAGGTTCGATGTGATGAGCATGTCTCATTGTAGAAAGTGACATCAGCAGTGCCAAATTCGTAGCGTCGGGACGCCGTAACAAAAATCTATCGTCACTATAACAAAAACTTCTTATGCAAATTAGGACGTTAAGACCGCTCCAATAGTAGGCAACAAAACCACTGCAGACGCTCGATTCTTCTTCAGTTCCGTTTCAGGGGTACATTGGTGATTATTTTTAAACGTTACAAGTATATGATTAGGCTGCTACGTTACCACCTAAGGTCCCAAGATGAGCACACTACATCCCAAACTCTACGTTTAAAGTCAGTCCCTCCACGAAGCAAAGCCAGCGGACGCTGTTACCATCTCTTGCCTTCATCTCTCTCCAAGTCTTTCCGACTGTTTCAGCTTCCTCCCCTATCGTTCTCCTTCACCCGCCGCTCGGTGTTACTCTTCTGCGTTGTCCATGAGGTCAGTCTATTCTTCCGTGAAGGTAAATGTTTTCGTTCTGATCAAAGCAATAAACTGCCAGTAACAGTGTCACAATAAGTTACAAGTTCCATTACAACACATTCCCTTATATCGGAACACACGAACTTGGAATTCAGCCTCCCGCGTTAGCTGGCCATTTATTTTCACTTCGTGAATCCTCAGGAGGAGGCCGGGACAAGAGTTACCTCGTGGCAAGATGCTTTCAGTGGAAGGATATGGGGTGGGGGATTTCATCTATAGCGAAAAAAAAAAAAGTCCCGAACTGCACACGCATGTATATAGGCACCGCTGTGCTTTCATGCGGTAGTGCTCTCACACAATCCAGTTATTAAACAGGGAGGAAAAATATCAAACCAAAATAATGATTCTAATGCAGGAAGAAAGAATGGCGAATTCTTCACAACGATTATGAAATAAACTGGGGAACTGTAAACACAATATAACAGTTCCCCCACAATCGCTCCGTTGCCCCTAGATTTTTTACTTCGTCAGCGCTAACTTCAGACGATTTCGAGCCACCGATCAATGAGGGTATTTAAAATGCGTATTTCCGCTTTTTTACAACATACACTATATATCCGCAACTTAGCAGTACGATTACACCGAATTACGGTGCAGATACTACAGGATCCTTATTTTATCTGACAACTGTCATTTGTAATTCCTGCCGCCACTCGGCCGAGCGTGTGGGCAAGCGGCTGAATGGGCTTACGTTAACACGATAAGCAAGCAGACAGGAAACAGCAATCGACAGTTGACAGAAAAAACAAAGATCCTACAGAACTTGGATACCAACTGACAGTCCATGAGATAACAGTGATGACTGAACCCTCACAACGTATTTTAAAAGAGCAACACATCAGCAGTACTAAACAAAAGGATCTTCAACAACGCAATTTAAACGCTCTCAAATAATGGCTAAAGCGTATATATCCTGGAAATGCGCGTACAAAGGCATATAGATATTCACGTACACCATCAGTTGTGACTGTCCGATTTTAACCAAAACCGAAACGGCGGGGCAGTTTCTCGTAATATTCTCCGATACCACATATCGTGAATATTATTTCACCTGTTCATGAGTCGTTCCATGCAAACGGGGGGGACGGACGGCGTGATTGCAATTGGTGCTCCGCACGGATGCAAAAATGAATTCCTAGGTTAGTTGGAGAAGCCAAGAGATGTCACGTTAAACCAGTCCAATATTCACTGCATCGCATGAAATAATTTAGCCCTAGGAACAAAAACCTTATTGAGAAATTAACAGTTTCTCCGCTAGTCAAAACGTTTCCCGCACTCTACGGAACCCAGATGTTCATTACCATGATCACAACATCACGCCACCTCTCCCTCACTATAGCCAGATAAATCCAGTCCACGCCACCCCAACATATTGAGGTTCGATACTTTTCAATATCCTCCCACCTACGCCAAGGTCTTCCAACTGGTCTCTTTCCCTCATATTTTGCCCCCAGTACTGCATATTCAATTTTCTTCTTCCCTATCGTGCCACACGATCCGCCCATCTCATTCCTATTGGTGACGAGTACCAGATCATGATGCTCTCCATTATGTACTCTCCTCCAGGCCTGTTACCTTGTCCCTCTGATGCACAAGTATATCTGTCACATTGTATCCCATTTTTTAACATCTTTGCCTACGTAACTCCCTAAATGTGACAGACCAAGTTCCATACCCACAAAAAAAAATGACACAATTATAGTTCTGGATAGTCCAATCTTTGAGTTTTTAACAAACGAAAGTTTGCCTGTCCAGACTTTGCTGTAGGTTTCATTTAGGCACATTTTAACTAACATACTTGGTTTCAAAGGCTATACCATACTCAAAGGAGAATGTTACAAAAACCTTGTCTCATAACGAAATTGTAGGTATGACTGAGGTCTATATATAGATGATATACTGTCCAACTGCATTCCTATTTTTCTAAAGTACATGATTAATGAAAAATATGTGATCAGTGATTCCTGTGCTATGTTCAAATCTGCACTGATGATCCCCAGTAATTACCTCTACCTATGGAGTTAATTTTGACAGATGAGTGTGGAATAACATTTTGTATGTAGTTAATAACAGTGACATGCCTCAGTACCTACTGCAGCCAGTTTTATCATCCTACCTATAAACAGATGCAACAATTAACTCCTTCCACTGCTGAGACAATTCTTATTTATTCCAAATAGAATTAACAAGTTTATGGATCTCAGAATAGATGTCTACTCTCCTACCTACCGACTGAGTTGACTCTGACCAATACTAGGCAATTTATATCTTTTCAACATGCTATAGCCATCTCACTTTAAAGCCACTGGTGGCTCAGATGTAAATTGGAAATAGTAAAATTCTTTTCCTGTAAAATTTGTGAAAAGAAATTATATCTTAAAATGTGAATATAGGGTCCTAACAACTTGTCTTTTAAAAAAATATGGAAGTCTGTTTAAGTCAAAAGTGTCTACAATGCAGAATAAAAGCATGTAAATTAACAATGTGTGGATTTTTTTAAATTCATGATAAAATTCTGTATGGTAGCAAATTATAAATATGTACAATAAACACATATGTGCATTAAAATAGATCAGAATGTCACTAAAATAACTGCTAGAGGCAATATTTTCAAATCAAATGGAACTGGAATTTACCATAGATCTCAACCAATCAGTGTGATTCTCTGGCACACACCTTCGCAACAACGGCTCAACCTTTCACAGTGTGTGTGTATAGCACCATTTCAGTTGCTACAAATCTAAATGACACACACACTGTTTCAGACAGTAGGCAACAACATCTGGATAAATGACAAACTTGATGCAAAATTATGTTATATAAAATGTTTATTATTATAATCATCCTCCACATGTTTCAAGCAACACTGTGCTTATCACCAGGAGGTCAAACTGTATTAATACAGCATCTGGTATAGTACTCTCTGTAAGTGACCGTTGTACTAGGATGCACGGTCAGCAAAACATAAAAAAAGGCATATTAGCACCTACAGTTTGGGCTTCATGTCTTCCAAAAATCAACCAATACTGAATGTAATCAAAATCCAATCACAAAAAATGTGGCTGGTATAAGAAACACAGATGACAAACACCACCAAGTGTGAGGCACCAGTGCATATTGCAAATAGAATAAAATGTGCATTTTACTGTCCACTCCCTTACAAAGACATGCACATATGTCACTCACATGAAAAATTCTGTTGGCAACTAAAATGTATTTCATACTAGTAATATCTGCCACATGAAAGCTGCATCTCAGTAACCAATACTGTGATATGTGGTATACACCTGCTACCAGAAAGTCTCCATCGACAACAGTGTTTAACTGCTATGACCACTTAAGTATAAGAAATGTACAGTAAGCACAACAACACAACTATTTTTGTCCATGTTTCTGCCATATGTTTCAAACTGCAAATAGCCACCTTCAGATAGTCCACTGATTATACAACAAGTACAACATTTTGTGTCATCCCAGTAATTAGTAATGCTGGGAACCTATGTTTTATGTTGATGAAAGTTAAAAATCATAAAATTGTTCAAAATGCATATATGTAAGGCATTAATCTAAACTGTTGTCACTGCTTCAATTACAAATTTTGTGACATACTAATACCCTCTGCTGTATGTAGTGTCCTCTATACCTTCTTAATCACAACCTTTCTGTAAAATGGATTTTGTAAAATTAATTAAGATTTTCTCAGAATTTTATGGCATATAAGATGACAGTGAGTGTTGACATAGGGGTAATGGATGAAGTACTCTCATACAAAATGGTAAACCAGTTACACACTCTCATATGCCAGGAAAACAATGACACCCATAAAAACTCTGTAACTGATGTACCAGTTTCAGTAAAGTACCAAAACAGCAGGTTAAAATAACTTTAGATGACATTTTCTCAGAATAAAATGCTGTAATCTTGGAAGGAAGGTTTAATTTAAAGAGCTCTCTGCCCCCAGTTGACAAATCTCAATAATAAGAAAATAAAACCAGCAAACAATTTGTCAACACAACACACATGGTAAAGAACATCAATACTTACATGTTTCAGGTATACTAACAGCCATTATCAGGCTGTATGGAAGAAAATAAAGTCTTGACATACAACTACAAAATGGAGTAAGAGATCTCCAACTTTACAGTGAATTCCTACACAAAGTCAGTTTAAAATGTGTGATCTAAGATACAATGTATTATATATAAATTTTTTAAACTACATCATAGAGAGTTACACTGTACTGTCTTCATTTACATATGCTTTGTAAATGTATATATATACAACATTTTATTTTAGATCACATTCTGAACTGATCTTGTGTACTACATTTTGCAGTTGAATGTTAAGACTTGTTATTTTCTTCTGTACATCCTGATGATGGCTATTAGCATAGCCAAAACATGTAGCTGTTGATATTCTTTACAAAATATGTTGTGTCGACAGATTATTTGTTCCTTTTATTGACTCAAAACAAAAGGGGGGACAAACTGCCTTCAGATAAAAAGCAAGTGATTTCATCCAACATACCTAAACCAAAATTCATTACACTCTTTTATGACACAACACTCTAAACAAGATCCCAATTCATTACAGAATGTTCTCATTAAAAATATAAAAAGGATACTACAAAAAGAACAAGGCAATAAAAAATTAATTCACTCATTAAAGAAAGAGAAGTCAGTATCAGTGAACATATAAAACCAAATAATACAGTAAAACTTTGAGAAAGGGTATCAAATCATAGCAGGGTTCACAATGTAAACAAAGAAACCAATTTACATTACATACTATAATATATGCACATTTTAAACAATTTTATGATTTTACCTTACAACAACCTAAAACATGGGACCCTAGCATTATTAATTATTGGAATGGCACATAATGTTCTACTTGTACTTTACACTTAATCAGTTGTCTGCCTCACAACTGCTATTTTATGCTGAAAACTGTCACAGAAAAGCACCAAACAATAATGTTATATTGTTGTGCTGACTGTACATTCCATATTCCCATTCAACAGTGGTATTTAGCATAAATTACTAAGAGAGGGAGGGGGTCCAATGCCATGTACTCCTATAAATTGCACATGGTAAGCACAAAACATGACGCAACTTAAGTTATGAGTCTTATGTTCTTACTTTTTCAACAAACATAAAAAAAAGGTTTGAAACTATTAGATCCATAATTTTTACCTCCATGATATAACTCATGGAAAGAATATCTGAATATAATATGGCACATGCATTTCAAGCTATAAGCAACTGGCCTCGGTATTATTTCTACAACTAAGCGATCAAAAAGCATGCATTTCTACCCTAACCTTCCACATTTCTAAAGAAAAGGTGTGCCTCAACAAGCAACAAGACTAACACAGAACAGTCAGTGCCCTAGCATCATAATTGTCATACATTCCAAAGTATCACAATATACCGCCTTAAGTCTTTTCCTGAATGTAATTACATGCTTGTTACCATATAACTTCGAAGTGTACTCCTGATTATTGTATCTCGTTATAATGATTCCATGCGGATACTGTTATAGATACACTGCAGTTTTCAACACTAAATATCTAATACGGTGCGTGTGATTCGGACTACAAAATACAAACTATGAGAAACTCTGAATAATGCCTTGGCTTAGCTCATCCTAAATTAGAGACTACAGTTTCGTAATCTACTATGAGTGTAACTAATTCTACGTCGTGCACTAAGCAAGCTAACCGGCTGCTGGGGCAAAATTTTATGTCGGCCTTGAAAAACTTGTATTACCCGTACTTCGGGAATGTCCAGCGCTGGAAGCCTACTTCTACGTCATTCTCCTTGCACCTGGATTATTAGACGCCGATTACGATATTCCTGCCTATCACCCAACATCTTTTTTCATTTCAGTAATAATCAATATATAATAACAGCACACTCTACAACAAAATTGCTTATTTAAGCCGTAAATATTACAATTTAAGGTTATGTAGTACACAGTAATTGCCTTCATGTGGTGTACGAATTTCGGTCGTCAACTGTTCAAGGTGAGCCATCTACTGGCAACAAAAGCAACTACACGATATTATGGATTTGTCTACGGGACTGATCAGCTGATCACGCGCCGATTATTATACTACTGCTGGCCTTGATGCTGACTTTACGACAGCAACGCTGACTAAATAACACACAACTGAGTTGTTTCCATTAGTTTCAAACTTTTCTGCACTTCCATACGATATGACAGTCTCACGAGATATGAAAAATCTTGGTACATCCGCAGTCAGAGGCCAGTTCTTCCTTTAATTAGGCATGTTAGGTGTGTCACTTCACTGCATGAGCGTTCCACATCGGCAAGGTCATGTGATTAGCACTGATGAGTACAGCTGGCCTCCAAACATAACTGCCTAAACGACCTTGACAATCGATCACCATGGTGAGCAACGGTTATACACTTTTCTTTCACATACTGGGTAGCAGTTCCATGCGAACTTCTTGCTAATTACACACGATCGTTTCCAACGTAATTATACTCTAGCCACATCTTGATACTAGTAAAATAACCTTTTAACGAATAATATTCCATACGATTTAATCATGTAAAGGACACTCGTGATCGTGTGATCACTGAAAATGCTGTATTCTGTCGCTCGATAAATTAATATCCTCATGACTTCATTACAATAGGTTCTGTACCGACAACCCACCGAAAGTGGCCAACGTGCCGTCAACAGGATGCCAACCCATACACCATCGGGGCAAACACTGAACACATACCACAAACGTCAATAAGGTTGACAGTGCCAAATCAGAGATTCCCCGGTACACATGAATGAAATGCATGCCAGAAAAAGAGATAGCACTTACCATGGTCATTTTAGGCCATAATCTACCGATTACTTCCACCACTTCATCGCAGGAGCCAGCCACCGTCACAAGCACGCCGCACTCTCGTTAGAACAGTTCCCCACTCCCAGCCCCAGTCCCGGCACGATCGTCCTTCGTCTTTCACTACAACCAGATTTCTTCTAAAAATTGTCGCTCCGTGTAGTGTGGCGCAGCAGTAGTTCAGACGCTGTTGCAATGTTTGTTGTGGAGCGAACCTAGTCAAATGAGTAACTGTTCGCTTTGCTCGACTTTTCTCGCTCACCGCCGTTTCCTGTGGCGTAACGCTCGAAATAAATCACACCAGCGCCTACCGGGCTTCCGTTTAAACCTGACGGCGTATATCCACAACTTTCAACACTAATCAGGATGCCAAAAAATTAATAAACATTTCCCAGCCAGCGTAGTGTATTTACGAGGCCATCAATCAAGCTCCAAACGGACCAATCCCAGCCCACAATCCAAGTTGTAGTCCTCCATATTAGGAAAGGTAGGTGATATCATAGGCGGAGCGTAACACGTTACTCCTCCTTCATAAAAAAACGCGGGAAGTGAATATCGTGGAGACAATTAGTTAATAAAACTTCAAAAAAATTCTATGATGTCCACAGGATTTGCTCTAAACCTAAATCACTCAGTTTTGTGCTGCTTAACTGCAAAACAGTCCCACGTCTTCACAAAGTGGTTGTGGGTAGCAAACAGTTGTACCGGTATACGCGTATTGATAGAGTTTAAGCCTTTAAACCCGTAACAACGAACTAGTGAGAATAAATTCTTTTACATGTATGAGGCTCACTGTGTATCGTTTTTTCTAGGTTCCAGTCTGTGAAATTAATTAAAGTACATACAACATGTTAAGATGTCGGTTCTCGCGTAGTTACGTAATAGGCCTACGGCGTGCTGCAACTGAATGCTATAAGCAAATGTTCTTTTGCGCCTACTTTATTCCGAGGTTATCCAAGAGTCGAAAGAGAAATGTGACGACGTTCATGCAGATTAAATATTCTTTCTGGTTGTCTTGCTAATTTTATACCTAAAAACTGCTATGTAAATGAGAAGGCCCAATTTATTCCTTCTCTCCAACTGGAATGTAGGGTCTGATAAAATTAAAATATTTGAAGACACGCTATTATTTGGGGTCATTTGGGTATTCTTTCAATCATAGTCCATACAAATTACTTGTAATTGTTGCAGTACTTTTGTTTCAACATTCGGTCTCAATGTGCCTACCAATGCATTTATTTCTGCTTCTTTATGTATCTGAGAATATGTGTAGAATTACTAACTGCCTACATAAAAGACATTCCTTCTTCAGGAGTTAACACTTCTTTGGCTAGTAAAAGAGGTTCTTCTTTTTTTTTTTAATAGAATCTGAAGATTCAATAACATATTCAAAGTGCCACTTGTCCCTATTTTGAGCCATATTAATCAAATTCAGTCCAACCTCTCTTATTTCTTAAGATGTATTTTAATATTATCCACGCCTCTACGCCTAGGCCTTCAAAGTGTTCTCTTTCCTTCACGTTAACCCTCCAAAACCCTATGCCAATTTCGTGCGATATGATCCGCCTCTCCCCACTTCATTTTTCTTGATTTGACCATCTGAATGTTACAGAGTGGCCTATAAATCGGTTAGACAGTTAGGAAAATGTATATATACTATAATATCTGGTAAATTTATTGATTATTTATTGCATTTACAAAAACAGTATCTGTGTGGGCATGGAGTAACTGAATTAGGAACAACTCTTTACACGTTGAACAGTTTTAAATCTGAACAGCCCCTTTAATATAAGAGAATATTTTCATTTAACACACTTTTTGGCCACACTCTGTTAGGCGAAGTGCACAAATCATGCAGCTCCTCATTATGCGGCTTTGTCCACTCCCCTGTTAGTTCCTCCCTCTTCGGTCCAAATATCTTCCTCAGCCCCCCATTATCGAACGAGCTCAGTAATATTTTCTTCCCTTAATCTTAGAGACAAATTTCATGCCCCTATAAAATAAAATGCGAAATTTAGATTTGTATGCTTTTATACTTATCCTAAGATTACAAACGCGAAGACGACAATTCTGGACTGAATGTTTGCAGGCATCCCTCGAATTTAGAATGTTCTTCATTTCTTCATGCATGCATTTTTTAAATTTTTTTATTGTCTTTTAAAAATATTAAAACTTTGCCACAGTCCGAAAGAATATGTTATTTATCCTTATGTTTTTATTTAGTGTATGATGATATTAGCTACTTACTTATGAATATGTAAAAGAGTACCTAAAACATTACAAGAATAAAGTGACCACCAGATATATATATATATTTTTAACATTTTTTCCCATTTAATATGCATGCTCCCCACTTGGTAACGAGAAACATCTTATGCACTCCATTGTACCGCATATATGAGCAAGAAATCTTAAGTCTTATTGACCACTTTCGAGAGAGGTGATACTAAATAAAACTTGTCGCATCTTAGTGTCTGATCAAAACCTGTAGAGGATAAAATATTTTGTTAGCCTGGAAACTGCTAAATGTTCACTTCGAAATCTAATTCTCTCTTCAATGAAGAGGAGTACCTAGATCACCGATAGAGCAGAGAAAAATCACAACATTTTAGTCAGAATAAACAAGTAAATTTCTTTGTAAATTGTATAACGACAAGTACAGATCTACACTTCAAACAAAATAATTTTAAAAACTCTTAACACCATTGCGTAATTTATTACTTTTTTTTTACAGCTCCTTCTGGGCCTGGCGTCCCTCAGAAGACGTCTCCGTTCTTCTCCGTCTTTTGCTCGTCTCTTCCATCCTCTTCCTCCTAGGATCTGTGATGTGTCCCTCTGGACGACGTCCTGCCATCTTGTTCTTGGTTTTCCCCAGAACTTTTTTAAACGGGAGGACAGATATAAGGGCTCCGGTTTTAAACGGTGTTCGGACAGTACATGTGCCGCAACTCAAGTCCTCTTCCTTTTAGCCAGACAGTCTTCTATTTATCAGTCCCATCCCAGGCATCTTTGAGGGTTTCTCAAAATAAAATTTTGCGGGGCGAAGTTGTCAGTTTCAGGCCTAACCTGCAACCTGAAGGACTGTGGTACCGCTTTTCGTTCGGGTCATCACCTTCGACATGTCCGCCATGAGACAGCTTGCCAGTAGCTACGCAACCACCGGTGTAGCTCTCAGGATCCTTTGACCTCGCATGCCGCACTACTACGTCAAAGTACGGATACCATCCGAGGTAATTTATGGTTTAACAGTCTAGAAGAATCTCATATTGGCTGATGCTGTCACGCGTCTAACTTCTGTTCCAAAGGTACCCTGCTCGAATCTCAGCAGCGATATCAATTATCCTGAAGGTTTTACGGTCTTGTTCAGTTCCTCCAGGCCAATGTTGTGATAGCATTCATTCCAAACTAAGCCACGGTCGCTACCTCCTTGAGACTTCCATATTAATCTTCTATTACTTACTTACTCCATGGTGCAGAGTCCTTCTTGAGAAGCTAACTGGTTTGCAGCTAGTCAAGAAATTCCCCGCATTTCACGGAACCCGAAGGTTCATTACCACCCTCACAAGCGTCCGCCACCTATCTCTATCCTGGGCCAGCCCAATCCAGTCCATATACCCACCTCCTACCTCCTGCAGATCCCTCCTAATATTATCCACCCATCTGCGCCTAGGCCTCCCCAGTTGTCTCTTTC
>Ga0123354_10012461_pt1 | contig 13181 bp, 7 predicted proteins | sample TergutLab28metaG_2_FD_97872 | JGI IMG/M metagenome (GOLD analysis project Ga0123354, IMG submission 97872) | Labiotermes labralis P4 segment gut microbial communities from Petit-Saut dam, French Guiana - Lab288 P4 | ecosystem: Host-associated > Arthropoda: Insects > Digestive system > Gut ...
CCGATGGGGACGAGATTTTCCGCCCGTCCAGACCGGCCCTGGGGCCCACCCAGCCTCCTGTAAAATGGGTACCGGGTCTTTCCCGGGGGTAAAGTGCGGCCGGGGCGTGCTACTGGCCACTCACCCACTTCTAGTGCCGCGGTCATGGAAGAGTAGAGCTATACCTCTACCCACCCTCTGGGCCACACCGGGCCTGTAACGTGATAACTTTACCTTATATATATTTATATACACACACACACACACACACACAAATCAAAACAAAAACATTATGTATATGTATATTAAACTTCCACCCCCTACCGTACACACACATTGTACAGAGCAATTAAAATGTTAAGAGCAATTACAGGTTTTTCTTGGTAAGAAATTCGGAGTCAGTACTGAACACACGTCGTTTTAAGGAGCAATTCAAAGAGTTGTTTTTTTTCCCCCACAATGTACGCAAGTTCAACATGTCTTCCACTTGTTGTCTTCCACACACGAAGATAACGGTCGATTTCTTATCACACGTTCTACAAAAAGGCTTTTTAAGTTCAGGCAATCTCTGTTCGTGTTCGATCCTTCGATCCCTTAGCAAGTAGTTCCCTGTTATAGGCACTGACGGAACGTAAACCTCATCTTTCACAAAGCCCCATAGGAAAACTCCGACGGCGGCAGATGCAGAGATTGCGAAGGACTGGAATTAGACAACCACTTTCGCCGAATCATCGCTCAGGCAACTGTCTATTCATAGGTAGTGTTACAAAAAGGAAACACTGGAGAAATAGATTATTTGACGGTAAAATAATACTAAAAATATATTAGCTTAAGATAGAAGCACGTTTAATGAACGGAAATGTAGCGACAGAACTTTAATTAATAATCTTCAAATACAACACAAAGGGATTTTAAACACACAATTTTGCCTTCACCGCCGTAATCATAGGAGTTATAAACTACAGGCGTTTGGCAGCAAGAAATACAAAATATTTGTACTTAAACTTCACGACCAAACAACATTTGAGTAGCAATATCCCTAGGGACGGAGTGAATGACAGTGCTATAGAAGTTTCCCTTTCGTCTGCAGCGATATTCCTCTGCAGTCCGCTCTGACCTATTTCAACAAACCCAAATCCCTTATTATTACCAACTTTTGTGTGTGTGTGTGTGTGTGTGTGTACACAAAGGCTAGATACCAGAAAGCTAATAGGAACAAGACAGGAAATGTGCGTATAACGTAAACATGAGGCGCATTCGCTTAGCCACTGTTGCTGTGGAAGAGCAATAATTATTAAACTGTCTGAGTGCGTATTGGTAGCCTTAGTTAACCAGCGCGCCAAGCGCATGAGCCACACTACATTGCCATCTGTGTCCTGTCTGACTGCACCGTACGTTTCTTACGTTACCTCTTAACTGGGCAGAATTTTCTGTAAAATGTTATCGCATACAAAATATATTTTGATTTTCTCTACAACATTTTTTTCTGGCATATTTCTCATTCCAAGGAGAATTAAGCGAGATCTGATTAAAATGTACTGAGATTTTCATACATAGTAAGCGTTATTTTTGTCACATTTTAATAAAATTTGAATTTTCTCGACAGATTTTCAAGACATATTCAAATATAAAATTTCATAAAAATCCGTCATGTTGCAGCCGAATTGTCTCATGCGGACGGACGGACATACGTATGGACAGACAGGCGGGAAGAAATGACGACACTAATATTCGCTCTTCGTAATTTTACGAACGAGCCTTCGAAGTACGGACCAAGCATAATAATTTGAGAAATATTTAGAGGGGGTCTCTCAAGGGGGATGGTATATATGGCCTCAGCATAACAACAGTACACATAAGAAAGGAATCTTTTACACGTAGATAACATTACTCAGTCGAAAGAAATAAAAGAAACAAAGAATTTTGGTGCAGCAGCGATGAGTGATCCAGGGTAAATATCCGCTACAATGGAAAAGTAATCACCTTCAACTTAAGTCATTATGAGACAGGTTACATCAGCTGTTAACTGATACTGACTTAATGACATTTTATAATAATATTTTAAAATAATGCCTAGCATTATGTTGTTTATGAGCGTGAATAATATGGCTATCAGTTTCGCTTTTTTGTTTGATGTTTGTGTGACCGTGCATCGTTAATACAATAATATAAGCAGCCACATAGATGCAACAATAACAAATTTTATTGATAATTACAATCAGCTCAACATGCCTGCTGTCACCAGCAGGCAGCATCGTCGGTGCATTATACCACAAGCTGTAAACACAGTCTAGTGCTCCTGAGGATGGGCGAAGTTATCGACCGACACATGTTGAGCTGATTGTAATTATCAGTAAAATTTATTGTTGCATCTAGTTGGCTGTTTATATTGTCGTTGTTTGTATTTTGTTAATGATAAGGCTTCGTGGTGCTCAATATTACTTAAGCCAATATTCCTGAAAATATGTTGTAATGCGGTAACAGGAGGCTGAAATAAATTCATCTGTCAGTGACGAAGACGATTAATACATATAATTTAGACCTGTTAACAAAGTGGTTAATGTTGTTTAATGAATTTATCGCTTTTATTCAAAGAATCAACCCAAAAACATATTCTTTTTAAGTGAAATGATGGATTCTTGGACGTTCAGGCAAGCAATTTGTAGACCGTCACAGCTGTAGTTGACAGCACTGTGCATACGGATAATACAGATATTTACCCTTAGCAATGTTCTATTGTTTCGAGTTTCCTTACCCATCAGGAACAGATAAACAATGCCAACTAAAGTGCTAATCAAGTACTTTGTTTCGGGTCCACAGTAAAGGTTTAACTGTTCAGCTGAGTAGCCTTGAGTCTCTTTCGTCTTCACTAAGATCTCGCAAGTAATACCCTTTCTCTTGTAACGAATTTCAGCCTTGTGTCACGCTACAAAGCAATCATCAGACATTATCCATCATCACATGTGTCCACGCAGAATAATCGCATCCCGAATATCTACCGTGCTGCCATGTTCTGAAAACCACGAACAGAATGTGCATGCACTGCCTGTGATTAGTTAATTTCAACGCCAGGGGACAGTCTCTTTGGCCAGCTGATACTTGCTAAACTGGTTAATAAATTGCCCACATTTTACAAACTTCAATGGATCATAGCCAAGAAAACAGCTTTTGGAAGGAATACGCAATACCACGAAGCCTGGCAGTGTCAGATCCCCGCATGGGAACAATACAGATGTTGGGATTTCAGATTGTCTAATCGATGTAGTTCAGGTCTCCGGTTTCCTCAGTGCTAATGTTTTAGTGTTTCGGGTTTTCACGGTCGATGGGTTTTGATCAAGTGGTGGTCTTCTGATTTCTTACATCATGAATAAATGTTTGTTCCGACGTCTCGGAAGAACGTGATGTCTCAGTTATCAAGATGCCTTATTTTGGTTTTGGGTGGAAATTGGAACAAACTTATTATCCTACCACAATCCGATGACACGCAGTATCTCAACCATTCACCGTAGTTAACAATACTTATATTACTCATTGGCTCAATCATTTTGAAGCATCTATTTTTACAGCTTCACCGTCTTTCACCTTGAGGCTGATAGTGTTTATATGAATACACAGCGGACAACACTTTCTGCTGGTGTGTAAACTGGGAATTTGTGCAGCATAGTCACTAAGTACGGCAATGACTAAGAAAGTGAAGCGGGTATACAGTGTCTCGTGTTCCAGAACAGGCACACTGAAAATAGGGTTTTGAGACCTTAAAATACAACCCGTGCCTTTACTTGTTTAAAGACAAATTACAGTCTCGTTTGGCCCGTCAATGACAGAGCCAAACACGGATCTTTGAGTGTAGCAATTTGTTGAACCGAGGGTGTCACAGAAGACTTGAAATCCAGATATCAATACGCCGCAAAACACGAAAACCCTTTCCTGCGTGTTTACACGTCCCTTTGAAGTAGCTGTTAGTGTTCGAGTTCGCAGATTTACGATAAATAAATTGAGTGATATTTTCTCATTGCACGTCCTCTGCAATTGTATAAACACTGCCGCTCTGAGCACAATTTTCCTCGTCCTCAGTAATATGCCATTGCACTGTCAGATTTGGGGGCTCTGATCGAGTTATGACTCTGAAGATGGAGGTAAAAAGCTCCTTCGAATTCTTACTTACTCTTTACGAGTCGACACGGCGCAACATTCCAAAATCCTTCTGAATTTTAGGAAATTTCAGTGCTTGGGAGTACGTTTTTGCGCCAAAATATTTTCGAGAATATATATTCCAAATCAAAACTGAGGAGCATATACGCAGAATAAACACTCGCAGGGTGAATTAAGCTCTGCTTCCCCGATTATGAATACGTATGTTTGTGCCCCTTTCAATGATAAGAAGATAGACATTAGATCCGTTCATCGGTCACTGAGTTCTTAGGTGTATACAAAATAGACAATATACGAATAACGTAACATTCAGGCGCGTTCGTGCAGCAATTGTAACGGTGGAAAAGCAATAAGTATTACATATTCTGACTGTGTGTTTGCAGCCTTAGGTATCCAGCAGGCAAAGCGCATGCGCCACATTGTCATCCGTGGCCTGTCCGGCTCTACCTTTCGAACACATGTTACGGAACATGACATGTCTCATATGTTTTCCTTTACGACTTTTGTCAGAAACATTTCTCAATCTAAGAAGAACTGAACGAGATATGGTGAAAATGTTTACGGGTCTTCGCGTAAAGTAGGCGTTCTTCTTGTTATATTTTAATCAACCTTGAATTTTGTGGACAGATTTTCGAAGAATGCTCGTACATCAAATTTCATAAAAATCCGTCTAGAGGGAGAGTAGTTGTTCTATCCGGACGGACAGAGAGACAGAGGGACGGATGGATGGACATGACGAAGCTAATAGTCAATTTTCGCAATTTTACGATCACGCCTAAAAAGCAAATCCTCAGGAATTTGAACGTGCCTAAAATTCCTAGTGAGCAGAGGTCTTCGCGCGACGTCAGGATGAAATGAATAAAGTAATGACAGTCTCGTCTGAGCGAATGAAAGAAACGCATTTCTTATTCATGAAAGACGACACGAACGTAACCCAGTTAATTAGTCACGACTTTCTTTACGATCCCTAATCACTAACAGAAGAGAGTCGTATTTTAAGTGTTCCTAAGACTTGCATCGTTCGATCGATCAATCAGTCACTCGGAGCACGAATGTGAAGAAGTCACGGACAACATACTAGCATGAGAAATGAATTACGGACAGCGACAGTTACAAAAAGTAAGAATAAATGGCTGCAGTGAGTAAAAAAGGAGATATCGGAGGAACAATCGATCGCGGTACCTTGCGGGCGTTGGAGGGCGTCGCAGTTTGAATGGAGTGACGGAACGGACATCTGAAAGAAGAGTGGCCCATTTCGAAGATTGAAACGTTGCACTGTACCCCTGTCTGGCAAGGACATTTAGTGGGCATCGAGCTCTGAAAACTTGTGCAATGTAAACAGAGGACGTAGTAAAACGCAAATATATCCCACGCATTGGTTTCAGTATTAAATGCGCAAAATGGAGAATACCTAATTGACGTTCGTTTTGTAACCGTGGGCAGTGTCCCGACAACAAAAATGCTGCAAGGATTTGTAATAAAATTCGAAATTGTAGTCGACATTCATTTTTTGGAGAATTTTCTCTGCTCATACGCTGGTCGATTATAAATCTCATGCAAGGGAATAGAAGTACCACTTTTAAAAATTCTCGCAGTATTGGTATGACCTTTTAAAATTGCATCTTAAGTGAAAATTTATTAGACCACAGCTAAAACGGAATACAGATATTTTACAAAGAAGAACATCTTACTACGACGTAGATATAGGCTATAAACGTGAAGCAAAATAAACCGTTATCTCTACATTTATTTTTGGTCATTCTAATTATCATTTCCCTTTATTGTCTGACAGTGTGAACGGTATTGCACTTGTTTAGTACAAATCACAGCGATCTTGGCAAACACGATACAAAATTTTGTCTTTGTAGAACGTTTAAATTTTCACTGACAAATTGTTTAACTTTCAGCTTCTGAAGAAGTCTGATCCATGGGAATAGTTCATTAGTCCAGCTGAATACTATTTAAACTGCAACTCCCACTGTCTTCTCTCTACAAATCCAGCATTCAAATCAAAGGAAACAAATTGGCAAATTATTTTAAGAACTTTGTATATCTACATACCTTCAAACGTAGATATCATCGGCATGAATTCGGGCGTAATGGGTGATTTATAATAATATTGTCATCGAGTCCAGATATATCTTCCGGTAGGATAACTGATGAAAGACACGTGAAAACTGCAGGACATCCAACCAATAGCACACACGTTAGCGTACGATTTGTTTGTGTGTGTGTGTGTTTTGGGGGGTGTAGAGCGATAACAAAGTAATGTGCATTGCTATCCCACTGGTAGATCCCCAGAAATAACCGGGCATTTCCGAGAGGTTTTTGTTGTATAGAATATTCTGTAGTACGGTGGAAATGCAGGACACTACATTACCGATCGCTTTTATCACTACTTCTTAAATCTTTCTTGAAAGAGATGAAGAGGCAGGGAGATTGAAAGTCTGATTGAAGAAGCGGGTGACCACACAGGATCGTATCTGGGAAGAAGGGAGCGAAGGGAAAGTGAAAAGCGAGGCAATGAACAAAATATCAAAGGGAATGAAGAAGGATCAAGAAAGAGATGGAAAATTAGACGATGTAGGACGGAAAAGAGCCTTTCACAAAAGGAAAATACGGTTGGAAAATGTGCGAGGGGGGAGTGAAGGGATGGGACTGTACCAGAGAGGGATGGTTTAGAAGTCGCGGGTGAAGGCACGACAGAATTGGAAATGAAAAGGGATGAAGGGAGGGTTTCCGAATCTAAGAGGAACTGGGAGAGGCGATGAAAGATCGGGCCGGGTTGTGTGTGTCAAGTGGAAAGATGACCCCTAGGTCAAACCGTCCTTGACTAGATGAATTTCTTCTGGTTCTTTTCATCTTACTTCTTTTTCTTTCTTTCTTTCTTTCTTTCTTTCTTTCTTCCCTTGCGTTTTCATTCTAAGACGAAAAATGCAGGTACAGTCGTGTCAAACAACACCACACACAGAGGAGTTTAAGTGGCACTTTGCTGCATCCCGAAAGTCTTATTCACTTCTTTGATCTCGGTTAGTGCACGACGCGTATTAGGGCAGCGCTTAAACTAACTCCCCAATAAGGTTCTGCTGAACTCTCGTTTGATATTATTTCGGCATGTTCATACTAACATCATGATGTGAGGTATGCCTACGAGGTTCTCATACCAGTGACTATGAAGACTGCTGTCATACACAATGGGACGTTATTGTGATATATATATGTAACGACATTTCGCAGAAACTTGCTGCATCCGTTTTCAGGACAGATGGAGAAGGCAGGCTTCTCCGAAACCCCAGTATATACGACAACATTCTTCCAAAACCAAGTGACGTCTGAGGTAGTTTCAACTCTAGCTGTTAAAAAATAAATCAGTCCCATTACAGGCCCGAGGTGCCCAGAGGGTTCCAGGAAGTTAAGGTTCCCAGAATACGTAACAATGGCCCAGGATGGTGGTAAGGTTGTCGGTCTTACGCACCGGCCGCTTTTTACCCCCAGGAAATAATCCTTGTACTCATTTCTGTTAGAGGCTGAGTCGACCCCAGGGCCATATTGGGATTGGAAGGATTATGTCAATGAAAAATTCCAATGACACCATCTGGAATCGAACCATCCACCTTCCGATTTGTAGTATAGCACCTTAACCACTGTGCTACCGCGGTCCCCCTAGCTTCTAAAACATTCTAATATTTAAGGCAATTCAAAGAAAAAAGTGGTGGCAAAATAATATTATAGTCTCCTTCGATAACAAGCTCGTTGATTGGTAATTTTTAATGAAGTTTCGGGGAGTTTGCTGCTTCTGTCTTCAGAGTAGTCCTAGAGTAATATTCTTAGATTACTCAGTTTTCTATGAATGCCCTGAAAATAGTGGTAGGAGCGAACACTAGGTACCAAGCAATACGGTGTCATATAGCAGAAGACTGCAATCTTTCTTACAAACGCCGCACAAACTGCAAATCACGTAAAATTAAACTCTATTAGAAGGTTAATGGCAGATTTATAGCTACAGAACAATGAATTTCATATAGCAGAGACCTTGATAAGCTGATAAGATGAATGACTCATAGATATCGTAGCGTCGATGTACGGACATTTTTATTTATGTCCTATTTAACGAATCGTCAGTTGCTTGGGTTTTAAATCAAAGTATTTACTTCAGTAATGTGTCATTGTTACGTATTTCAAGCATGCGTTTAAACCTCCTTGGAATATTTGACGAATGTTATATTTTGACAAAATCCGTACAACTAAGTCCCAAAGGTAAAGATATTTTGAGAACCCGGTAACCATTTTCTTGTTCAGAAAAATGTCCACCCTTTACAGTATTTAACAGTTTACAAACAGCCAGCAGCTGAACCACATCGTTAGCCACTTACAATCCAGTTCGCACTCCGCAATATTTCTATATTAAACTGCATCTTAATATTTTCATTTCAAAGCCTACCCACCTATCACGATCGATTACCTCCTTTCGATTGGCGCAATTAAAATTTTGTATTCATTTCCTGCTTCTTCCTTGCGTAAAACATGCTTCGTCCACCTCATCCTCAATGACGTGATCACATCAGTAACACTTAGTGATGAGCATCGTTATCCAAATTCACTTTTTCTTTCCGAAGTATAAATAATCGCTTGAGAACCATGTGCTCAGACACCATGAATCTATTTTCCTTGGTGAAAGACCCAAAATTCTTAATTAAATTCAGCAAGTAATATGAACGTCGTGTTACTAGCCAAACACGTGCAAAGTTATAACAGAAAATATCCAGATATACCAATCGCAAAGTGCCAAAGGTAACTCTCAGAATACGTGTAGATCACTCTGAATGCTTTCCTTCCAAGCACAATTTTCGCGCGGGTAATTTTTTTTTTTTACAAAATGCAAATTGGGCGGAATGAACTATTAAATGGCACATAGTCATTAATACATGTATGCTGTCAAAATGTATAAAAGTCTAGTTAAATAAAATTAAAATTTTACTCTAGAATTTACGTGTCAGAATGGCGTATTTGCTAGGTAGTTTACACAAGTCGTGCGAATGAATGAGCACGTGCAAAATATATTGTAAAAAATGCCGGAAAGGATATGCAGAATTTTTGAAACCGAATTTTTGTAATTCACTACGTTTTATGCTACATTTTTCCCAACGTGCTTGCACGTATCCACGTTTATATGTTTCATGTGCACCTCTACTATAGCGTTAGGCAGGTGCGTGAATTTTTCAGCCAAAAATAAAATAATTATCACTCATGCCTGGGTAACGTTATAGTCAGAGTTAACGTATCTGTAACCCCCAACACAAATATTTGAGAATATTACACTAATTCGACCAAAAAATGTTTTTGTAACAATATCCAAGTGTGACTGGCTATGAAAGGAACCAGGGGCGTATTCATAAAACAGCTCTGTGTTTTGACGTTTTGCTGACCGTGCATCTCAGTATATTTATCTCAGTATTTAACCAACTTGATGCACAAAACTTGTTTCACAATAAGTTTTATTTAATGCCTCTACATGTTTCGAGCACGAAATAAAACTTATTGTGAAACAAATTTTGTGCATCAAGTTGGTTAAATACTGAGATAAACTTTGTTTGTTTCATACATTACATCACAGTTCTTTAGAATGGTTTCTTTCTTTTTCACACGTAATACACCCTTCGCTGGTTCGAATTCCAACAAGGGCACACGCTAAGCTAGTTGAAAAGATCAAAACTTTGAGGCAAAATTTCGTGTCGACTCAAAGTAATAAATTTAAGTAGGCTACGATTTCTTCCATTTCCTTAGAATGAAACTGAATGTTCTGCTTTGGTAAAATGTTATTAGGTGATCAATAGCACAAGCAGTTTTCTTTCCCACGTGCAGAAGGTGATTTGTCTATACCACGAGGCATTAATGAGTACATTTTGCAGCTATTTTATGCAAGTCCTGTTACAGAACTTGTTTAAAAAATTAACTTTTCCTAAAACCTCACTCTACGTCGTACTTCGCTTTCTAAATAACATTTTGAGGACAAGAACTTCTATTGTACTTAAAATGAAAAAAGGCAGATGAGAAATGAGAAATGACTTTTACTGGGTCAACCCCTGTTCAATTTCTCATCTACAGGTCATCAATTTCTCTTAACACTCCATCACGTTATAACCAAGAGGGACTCAGTTCATTGAATAATGAGCCACGAATACCATTTGCTTCACACGGACACCAGAACTCCCTCCACTTCCAAACATCGCGTTCATTGTACCTTAAGAAGTTGCAGCAAGACAAGGATTTATCAGTGAGTACTAACAAGCATTGTAGATTGTATGGTTTCTAATAGCGAGTCTTGGCGGTTCAAACAGAACACAAGCAACAATAATTAGCAGATATGTTTTTACGTGTGACTCTTTTGTCCGAACTGCGCAGTTTCTCTAAATAAAAGACCAAATTATTTTCCGCTCTGTGTTGTTACTTCCTGTTACCGTAATTATACGTTTATGTTCTTGCGCGATTCTAAGGTCGTCAAAACAGTGTCGACGATAATTTGTTTTCCGCGAATAACGCCTTGTGTGCTGGTAAACAGTCACCGAGATTTCGTAGAAGCGTACACTTCTACATTCCGTGGGTTTCTTTTCAATGCAAATGGAAGTATTACACTCTAGCAAAACGCCGGTATCTCTGTAGCAGTCTACACACGGTACCATCCCAAAGGACTCTTGACCGTTCTGCACTACTTGAACCTAAGACAGACGGATGGAGCAGCAATACAAAGAATTATATAAGAAGTAACTCTGTAATTTTTTCTCATCATATATAAGTAGGCTGGCCAAATCACGCAAGATAAGATGTAAGGGTAATCAAATAGCAGACACACGATAAGAAATGCATACAAAATTTCGTTTTGACGCCCTGTAAGAAAGGAAAATTATTATTATTATTATTCTCCTTCTTCTTCTCCTTCTCCTTCTTCTTCTTCTTCTTCTTCTCCTTCTTCTTCTTCTTCTCCTCCTTCTTCTCCTCATTCTCCTCCTTCTCCTTCTCCTTCTTCTTCTTCTTCTCCTCATTCTCCTCCTCCTTCTTCTCCTCCTCCTTCTCCTTCTTCTTCTTCTCCTTCTTCTTCTTCTCCTCCTTCTCCTTCTCCTCCTTCTCCTTCTTCTTCTTCTCCTCCTTCTCCTTCTCCTCCTTCTCCTTCTTCTTCTCCTCCTCCTCCTTCTTCTTCTCCTCCTCCTTCTTCTTCTCCTCCTCCTCCTTCTTCTTCTCCTCCTCCTCCTTCTTCTTCTTCTTCTTCTCCTTCTTCTTCTTCTTCTTCTTCTTCTCCTTCTTCTTCTCCTCCTTCCTCTTTTTTTTTCTTCTTCTTCTTCTTATAAAGCGCTACAAACTATACAAGGTTCTGGCTCGCTCAACACTTTCTTTCAGCTGTCTCTATTCTGTACTACTTTCTTCCAATTGCTTACGTTTATGCTCTTTATATCTTCCAAAACGATATCTGCTCAACGTGTTTTAGGTCTTCCAATTGGTCTTTTAGGCATGGGTTTCCATCTCTTGATTTTCTGCACAATATTATCCTCGGCTATGCTTTCAACATGGCCTAACCAGTTCAATCTTTGTTTTTTAACAAACCCGATTATACTTTGCCCTTTTAAAATATCGTTGATTTGGAAGGAAAATACTGCTATAATGAAACGTACAGCAGGTCTATGATGATGTGCATTTTATTCAACTGAATCAAAATGTTGCCAGATCATAATGCTGAAGGTTCGCTGGTCCTTAAACAGTAGAACTTCCGCACTCACTGAGCGACGCTAAGATTATAAAGAAGAGTTGCCTGGAGTTAATTATTACTAAGTGAGGAATATAAAGAGATGCACGCGCATATACTTTTCAACATAATCTGAGGCCTCTTCTTGTTCTTTTCTGATTTCTGGTTGACGTAGTTCCGTCTACACTGAGTTGTAGATACGGCCTGACGAATAAAGTATGCGATATGACATGTTGTTTTACGTTTCTGAGTGGGATATCATAATTTTGGTATTATTTGATGTACAAGAATGGGCTTATATACCCACACATCAAAGCCAAAGTAACGAAATCCCCATTATCTACGGAGGCAGCAGTCAATTCAAATTCAAATCACACCCATCTAGATACTGTTTACACCTTTACTCTCTTTATGACCGGAACATGACAGCAGAATAGATTCTATTGATGACAAGCCGAAACTTGGGAATTCCTGTGTGGAAACAAAATGCAGCGATTGCCTATCACGATGTGTACAAACATTGTTTCTACACACCAAAACAGCGGTGGCCCATTCTTCTGCTTGATTCCCCGCTCTCAAAAGGAAACCGCTTAATCAGATACTTAAATTCGAAAGAAGTTCACATTTTGGTCTTACGGGATGTGACATCTTGAAATCTCGTAACGAGTATAAGAATTCCGCAGAAAATTACCTAGACTCTCAAGACCGAGGCAGAAGTTTCTTCCGAAATATTGCTATCTACCAGTCTATACGGCAGCACGCATCAAAATAACATAAAATAATTCAGTGCCGAATGAACGTCAGATCTCAACTACGTTTGAACTTCATGCAACGTAAAATTAAATGCGCTGTTGTTACTCACTTGTCAAATGATTAACAACGGAACCAGGTACTCTACATTTGTAGCTTCACGTTATTTCAAACGACAGTTAATCAAACTAGTTTATCATCATTTCTAATATCAACCAACAACTGCACTTACATAACTTTCACATAAAACACTTTAAAAGCACTTAAAATCACTCCGACATGTTTCGATCTTGTCAGATCATCATCATGGAGCTTTGTTATTCCTTGCTAAAGTTATATTACAATATTCAACATTTAATTCCTTTTTTGTAAACAAGGTTTTGTGGCAGCACGTCATGTTGTACACAACGCACACCTAGCCAGCTGCTCTCTTTACAACACATTCCTACACTACATGACATGCTGCCACAACACCTTGTTTGCAAAAACGAATTAAACTGTGAATATTGTAATATAACTTTAGCAAGGAACAACAAAGCTCCCTGATGATGATCTGACAAGATCG
>Ga0123354_10012462_pt1 | contig 13180 bp, 10 predicted proteins | sample TergutLab28metaG_2_FD_97872 | JGI IMG/M metagenome (GOLD analysis project Ga0123354, IMG submission 97872) | Labiotermes labralis P4 segment gut microbial communities from Petit-Saut dam, French Guiana - Lab288 P4 | ecosystem: Host-associated > Arthropoda: Insects > Digestive system > Gut ...
TCTGCATGTACATTGTTCCCTTCACCAAGACAGAAAGGCTGTAACCCACCCACCATATTTATCCACGTTTCAGATTCAGGGTGTCGAATAAAGCAGGGAATCACAAATTTTCAAAAATATACAAGCCACGCCCAAATTCTACGAGCCAGACGGCTAACACAGAGCAAATTCCGCGGTGAACACCCAAAATTCTGCAGTGACCAGTAAACCTCACTATCATCTGCTTTTCCTCATCCTTTCAAGTGAACATTACACATTTTTCTACGTAAGACAAAACCCGCAAGAATCATACTGCAAATATTAGCCAATACAGAACAAAATTTAATCGCCAGTCCGAAAGAGCATTCGGCATTTGCGCACCCACGGAATGCAAAATGCGTAAATGATTCGTGGGGAACAATACAGAAAAGGGGTTCGCACTTACTTCAGCGATGATTTATTGGCGCCAGTTTTACGTCCTCTTGCAGGTACGAATACAAACCGTGATACCAGAGCGGCTAGGAAGTACGTTGGACCAGAATCGAATCTGGGCACTATCAAAATCGTATTACGTTGACGCAATTTAATGGACCTACGACAGATCGCATATAAAACAAATAGGGGGAAGTTACATAATGAGGAGGTTCATAATTTGTAAATTTTACGTAATTCTGTTGGAGTATTAAATAAATAAAAAAGGACCTGAAAAGATGGACACACGAAGGACGCATGCAAAGTTTTCTAAAAAAAAATACTCGACAAAATATAACAGAGAAACTGGGTACAGACAGTAAGATAATATTAAAACGGAGGTATATGGCGTACTAAATGTTTTGACTCGATTAAAATGGTTCACACTGTGTAACGGAGGAATTTCGTAAACACGACGATGAATCTTAGGTTTGTATAGAAGACGGCAAATTCCTTGACCAAAAAAAAAATCTACTCAGCTTCTCAAGAAACTAGAGCACCATAGATTAACTTACTACGACGTGCAGATGGATCGTGGGAATGGACGACAAGACCACACCAATCTCCGTCGTCACAGAACATCGCTGGGAATTTCTGAGAACCATCTACACCACCATTAGGTTTCGAAACAGCCTGTAAGGGAAGTCTGCGATTTGTGAGGCATGACACCGTGTACTTTGACAGATACGTATCATTTCGGAGGTACTTAGGGGGTAAAACTCACTGAGCCACTTTAAAATATGGCTCAGTCATTGGCCCTGAACACGGAGCAAGTAAGTCTCTCCAAAGCGTTGGTATTTACCTACCCAACTACATGACGTCACATCTTAAGAATGTGACTTTGACATTCACAGCGGTGTAATTTGATCATTACATCGCCATTACTTTCTGAAAAATCGGCCTTCATTACCATGTTTTTGTATAATGTAATTTGGCTTTACTAATATACACGTAATGTACTGCACAGTGGGTAAAGCACAGATGCATTTATGACGCAACAAAACACGAACACAAAAATAAGACCGCAGTCGAAAAGTGAGAACAAGCTTGCTTGTTCTCTTTGCTTGATATTAAAAAAAAGAAGGGAGGGAAATCACCTACCTTGACGCGAACATTCGGACACCATTCTCGACCACCAACACGGTCATCGGATCGCGTCTGCTGAAAGAGAACCACTCTTCAAACCATTCCTTCCCTTCTTATACTGTCCTAAGGTTTGGTATCTTATACGTTGAGATGGTGCAAGGGTCAATCTCAGACAGGACAATACACTATTACTTCAACTACTATTACTCATGTCTACCGCAATACAGGACCACTAAAACATAAAAAAAAACACAGTATCTACAACTACAGCCATAAACTACGGTCAAACATGTTACAGGACTATAGACTTGTTGGATTTATGTAATTAGAGACAATAAAATAGGCTCCAGTTACAATACGACAAGGCTTCCATCATATTTCCCACAAAAATTTTGAATTCAAAGACAAAACTTTTAAAAGGATCGAAATTATTCCTGTTTTACAAAATTTTCCATGGGCAAATTTATAGCAGTGACCATTTGATGTGAAAACAGCAACCCCACATTGGGAACCATCTTTGTTGACGCCAGTCTTGTCCCCCCCCCCTTTTTTTATTTGGCGCGAAAGCCCGCAGTGGGCCAGGACCTTCTCATTCACGAGGTTTCTGGATCACACACAACGACGCACCACAGTCGGTAGGACTCCTCTGGACGAGTGATCAGCTCGTCGCAGAGACCTCTACCTGACAACGCACAACACTCACGACAGATATACATGCTCCAGGTGGGATTCGAACCCACAATCTCAGCAGGCGAGCGGCCGCAGACCTTCGCCTTAGGCCGCGCGGCCACTGGGACCGGCAGTCTTGTATCATTGGCCGCACAGAATGAATTTTCCTTCTGCATCCTGTCCGCGATAGGAAGGTTCACAACCAGAATTGAAAAACTTGTGCCGATATATCTGTTACAATTCGGAAAATGTTAAAGGGAGAAACTCGTCTAAATACCATTTAAAAGTTAGGTTTGTATCTTGCAAAGAACAAAACATATCGGCCTCAGGGCTGCAGAGATCTGTCGGACTACGAAAAAGTTAGCGACAATTTAAAAATCACCGCTTGTGAGACACAGCAGGTGTACATCAAGGTTACAGTGTAGTTGGGCGACATCGTGCATATTGGTAGATGGTTACCAACGGTCTGTGGGAACCTGCCGTCCCTACTTAGAGAGTACAAGAGGCAACGGATCGCACAAAATCATCGGGTACCCAATTAGCAAATTAAATGGCGTCGTATTGCAGTATATACCAACATGTTTATTCCGAAAACCAAAAGAGAAATACCCAAAACCATTCTGTGTTAAGCTTCACGTTGTTCTACGTTTAACTACACGGTAATTACTGTTACCACACCGCTACACAGATATGAGTTACTGATGCCACTGCATTCGACATGAATCAAATACACAACAAATAAGCCAGTCGTTACGTAATTTAAAACCAATCTCACACGATCCCACATCACATTCTGTACATTACATATGGACATTTTGTCCAGACAAATTTCAGAAACTGATTAGACACAAGTTAACTTCTAAGTGTTTAGTAAAATAGCCTCAGAAAATTTACTGCTTCATTTGTTTTACATGGTACACACAACACAAACTGCTTACATAATGACCGGCTTCTTGGCCACAGGAGTACACTCGCACGCACACACACACACACACACAAATAAACAAACAAAGATTCACCGGGATCGGTCATGGTGTGGAATGGTTTGGGGGAGGGATTAGCAAGTCTGTGTGGACTGTTGGTACCATTTTAGCCTCTTCCGTTACTTGACGGGCAAGTGTCTTGTGTCATCGTCATGTTACAGTTCGTCTTCCCGCTCGTAACTTCTGGCAAATTTCCATGAAGATCTATACGAACTCAGATCAGCATTACCACTTTTACCACCCACAATATCAACACACCGGTAGTATGTAACTTATGACGCAGGAACGACACAAGTGCCTCCTTTTGTACGACCCTGAAGATGCTTAGGCAATACGTCTTCGAAAACAAAGCAGTTCTGTGTACGTAAACACTCCGGCAGAAAACCCCCGATGTGCAATACCGATAGAAACACTGCATGTTACTGGACACGATCCCGAGTAACTTAGGTCTACCCCCCCTTCCTCAAAACGAACTAATCGTGGTTAACACACATCAGACAAAAACCAATTTCACAGCAGGTTAAGAGATTCCCTCTAACCGTGGAACTCGCAAGTTCACTACCGCTTTCACAAAAGCCAGATAATGGAAAGTGTATTGAGCCAAAGTATTCATTTCTATAGTAAAACCAACCAGATGCATCAATGTCTCTAAATGAGTCCATTGGAGTAACAGTCTACATATTTCGGACGGTCTTTCCATCCATCAACAGGAGTTAAAGACTGTACATACTGCAAGAGGCGTATGTCAAACAGATACTGCCGACTGCTTGCTAGCAAGCAGTCGGCAGTATCTGACACAGGCCTGTTGCTGTATGTACAGTCTTTAATAGCGAGCAGTCGGCAGTATCTGTCTGACATACGCCTGTTGCAGTATGTACAGTCTTTAACTCCTGATGATGGACGGAAAGACCGTCCGAAACATGTACAGTGTTACTCCAATAAAATCAGTTTCAGACAATGATGCATCTGGTTGGTTTTATTATAGAAATATACTACGATGCACGGCCCTATGAACGTCAAAGTATTCAACTTAGTGTACCAAATAAATGTTCGGTACATAAACACATATGAATATTACAGACTATCAGCAACATGTTTCGATGGAAATGAACCGTCTTAAGGGAGCGCAATATTCATATGTATTTAGTACTGTTCGTTTGGTTGGTACCAAAACACTGAATACACTGACGGAAAAAATGCACGGAATGGACAGCCTTAAAATGTACTGAGCCAGTACAATACAGTGTGCAGCTACACATCATGGTTACTTAAGATTCATTTTATTTTTATAGCTATTTGGTTTCCGAACTTCGCCCATATACTCAGTTGAGGCCGTTAGTACAGCTACTTCCACTGACTGTGATTTGCTCCTTCTAAAGAGCCGAGCTGAGAAGATGTCTGCTTCTCCCCCACACAAAACACACACACACACACACACACACACACACACACACATGTTGCCACCTGAGAATGAAAACAAGTCCAGTTTCCGAAATGTTGTGTTGTATGCTGAATATTACGTTATATCCTTGTCACAACCCTGTATAACTGATTCTTCGAAAGTACAATCCCATTTCAAGGACATTTCTAAAGGGCCAATTTTCCTTAAAATTTCCTGACCAAAATCTTGTTATAATATCTGATTTCGTCGACATATAACGCAAATCCTGGCCATGGTATCCCACCAGATGTAACCTACCTAAACACACAGACTCTTACAAACTACGCACTAAGACACAAAATGTGTGCAGCCTATCGTGAAGAACTTTGGTACAGGGCAAACGGACGATTTGTTCTGCGTTACTCTTTGTATTTAAGGCTTCGTACCACTTCCGGGTAACGGAGATGACACGCATTGTTCTGTGCCCTTTTGTGCCCCTTATATATATGCGTTCCAGGACAGTGAGAGAACGGAATGGGTAACAAGCGAATGCTATTCACGTTTCTCTTTGCAGTGGAGTTCACGAACTACTCATACGAGTGACGTAGCTTTCTGCGTAAAGAACAGCAAGGAAGGGTTTCCACTGGATCAGAATCCCTGTAGAGCTGTTATCAGTGTTACCAACGCGTCGAATAGACAAAAGAAAGTTAAGAGAAAGAAACAGGGGCAAGAATAAAGGGAAGTATGAAGAAAAGAAGCGCATAAAGCGAGGAAAAGTAGAGAAAGAAACGATGGCCCCTCAGATAGCAGGGGGACAACTGCAAGCACTAAATTTTTCGTGGTCTAAGCAGGTAGCCAGAGAGGTTTAAATGAATAATTACGACAACTTTATATAGACTTTATCCAGATTTTGAAAACTGTATCATAGTACAAGAACTAACGAGTTTCGGAAACTGGTGTGACCAATCACAATACAATTATAATGCCAATATCAAGTCGCCAGTGAGATTTAGAAGAGATGACATGTCTTCTCAACAACAGGCATTACATGTACCTTAGTTGTTATTCCTACCAAAGTTCTGTAACCAATAACAAACTTCTGCGCCTCCAAATCTCCATAAATCACATTTCGAGGGTAGGTGCCTGCAGACTTAAAATACGGTTGTTATTCTTCCCTCCCAACGTTGGTAACAGTGTCAGGGTCGTCATCCATGAGTAAGCAATCCAGAAGAAACTGAACTCTGTATCGGACATTGGCTCTTTTTTAAGCTGAGATGCTGGCTGTTTAGTTGGCCCTCTCTCGACCCATCTCTATCCACTCCTCCTCCTTTAAACTTCAGTAGCAGAAGATAATCTGTAAGGCTCCAACATCTGTAACCAGCGTTCCTGCAGTTACTGGCCACGAAAAGGAATGACCAACAAGAAGCCTGTGAACTCAGGGGTGTGTAAAACAGAAATTCCAAATTATTAGGTAGAAAAACTTAGAATTATTTAAAGATTACAAGTGTAAATAAATTAACTATTTCAGTTTAAGGTGCCTATAGACTAGGGTATCGACTACCAAGCATGGAAAAAGGGTGGTGACCTTGAGTCTGCAGGGAGAATTTCACCACAGAATTTCTGACACGTTTGTGAGGATATTCCACAAGTCGATGCAAAATATATATAAATACGCGTCTGATAGTTAATGCACGTAGAAGAAAATGTATTGGGTCCCATGCTAAACATTCCGTTCCTTATCACGTTACTAAAAACTTTCAGAAGTGTTCAAAAGGAGACCCTCACGTTTAACGAGCCGGCTGTCACTTTAACGTGAAGCATCGTTAAATTTGTACGATTTCATCTGCACAAGCAAACATTTCACATCGAAGTTGTGAATCCTTTCGAAGCAGAGGATTATGCAACACGTACGTCATTGTTGTAAGTTATTACATTCTCTTGACAGGTGAAGACGACATTTAATGGACAACATCATTCTTATATTCTTATAATAAAACCAACTAGATGCACTAATTTCTCAAATTTATTTTTTGGAATAAAATTCTGCATGTTTCGGACAGTTCCTGTGTCCATCATTGGGAGTTTTTCACTGTACACACAGCAATGGTATATGTCATACAGGTTTGCTGTCAGCAAACCTGTATGACCAGTATGCTGTGTGTACAGTGAAAAACTCCCGATGATGGGGAGAGGAACTGTCCGAAACATGCAGAGTTTTATTCCAAAAATAAATTTGAGAAATTAGTGCATCTAGTTGGTTTTATTATAAGAATTTATCACGATGCACGGTCACCTGAACGTCAAACTGGACAATATCATGTTTAAAAACAAAGCTATTTATCACATGTGCAAAACTATTGTCATAGCTGTACTTCGGTCATTGCTGTGCTATATTGGAGGAAGAACAGCTGAATAAACCAATGAGGTTAACAACACATAAATGAATATGTATTGAAAAGCGCACGCACGGCGGTCAGAGTCACACTGCAGACAATAATGAACACTGTGGTAATCTGCAATGACGCAAACACACAGCATATTATTTTGTAATCGCATTCTTTGCATGGAATGAAAAAAAATAGGAATTTTCCCCCCTTTACATGTACAAACTGCAAAATCATTGAATGAATTTCGATGAAACTTTGCATTAAGCGGCCTACGCTGAAAGTGTCGCACGAATTTAATCGTTACTCATAACAGATAACAGGACCATATACACTTCATAAAGCCCCAACATAACTGTATCGACTTCATAGAAACCAGTCACAGCAGAAAACATGGGTTCGAAATTATAAAACTCATAACGGTACACACATTTTATTTGCAACTTTGTGTACTCTATGTTTAATGAACGCTTCTTAGCTTTAAAAATGTCTCAGACAAACGTTGTAGAGAAATTCACTTTATTATAACCAACTTATGCACTTATGCACTTTGTTTAAATTATGTTGATATTTTAAAACACTAAGATATAACACACTAAAACCATTAATCATTCCTACATGTTTCGGTTATTACACATAACCATCCTCAGGGAGCTCCTTGTATATACTAAAGTTACTACATATGTTTCCCTTATGGTATGGTGGAAGCATGTCTTATTACGTGTATGATGGATATGGATTGTCTGCTGTGTGCTCGTCAGTGCTGTCCTTCTGCCTCCATGCTTGTAAGTTGTAGAGAAAATCAAAACATAGTTTTATGGGACTTCTTTCGTCGAAAAATCGTAGAGTATATGAGATAATGTGCAAAAATACTGTAAACCCGGTAAGGCCACAGATGACAATATGGCGCTTGCTCTTTGAATACCGGATACTTAAGGCTACAAACACACACTCAGAATATGTAATACTTATTACTTTTCCACGGCCAAAATGACTGCAAGAACGCGCCTCGATGTTGCGTTTTACGTACATTGCCTTCCTTGTTTAATGTTGAATCTAGTGGAACTGAAAGTAAACAGTGGGGTTTGCAGGGTTAACTAAATGTCGGAACCTCAAGGGGGTGAGTGTTAAGATGATCAGCTATGGGGTGACGTTGTGTAATTTGGCAAATACATACCGACATCCCATAGGAACCTGCTACCTCCATATTCAGGACAAAAGATACAGACAATAAGTTCTTCCGCATACTTTGTATATAACGGCTCGTACCTAACATACTACACAGCGACACATACCTGCCTGCCTAATCTCAGCTTCATCCAAGTTATCAAACACGGTTCAGCCTAGAAAACATTTCGGATTAATATACAGGTCTCGTTACGCCCAAGAAGCTATAAATTCCCCGAGACCTGTATTTGGAACAACAGCTAAGCAATGAAGCGTCGGCGGTGTTGATAAGCCGTTCAGCAATATCTGGAATAACTGACAGTCATAACCAGTGACTAACTTATTCCATGGAGCAGATTCCTAACATATGCTTAGCCAGTAAAGAAATTCCCCGAATTTTATCAAAACCGGAGGTTATTTGTTCCAGCCCAATCCAGTTTACATCCCCCAAACGTTTCTGTGACATCCAGCTTCATATAATCCTCCCATCCACGTCAAGGTCTTCCAAGGTGTCTCTTCTCTTCACGAATCTCAATCAAAACCCTGTATGCATCACTCCTCCCCCCTCCCCCCCCCATACGTGTCCCATTCCTCGTCTACTGCATACTTCCTGACTCGATCACTCGGATAATATATGGTGAGAAGTACAGGTCAGTGAGTAACAATTTAAGCAAAGTCACCAAAACGCAAACCGATTGGAAGGTTCCTTTTTTTCCATCATGTGGTGGGTCCTGTATGACTGGCGCCACCAAATTTAAGGTAGGCGAGAGGTTTGAAATTCTAATTAAGGAAAAAAGTTGCCGAACATTCTGGTCTTCATGGTAGGTCTTACGTCATAACATGGCGGACACTAACGACCTCTACAATCACTGTAGATGACCATGACCATGTCACTTTGCCCATAATGCTATGGGCCGTCATCAACTTGTTTCATCGCTGGAGTAATCATAGTCTGACAGCACTTCAAGACACAGACGAACAGGTTGTCATGGGAGTCGTCGTATAAGCAGCACAATAAATTTAAACTGTTAGCTACGAATGATGCAATTTTAACATTAGCTTGCACTGGTATTTCCTGGACGTGAGAACCCTTCCGAAACAGAGAGGTCACCCTTTACTGTTAGTCCTATATATATAAGTTTTACTGTGGAATGCAAAGCCGCCAATGTCACGAATAAAATACATTCATCGCGACTCTGATCATTCCTTCTGTTCAGCAATGCTCAAAACAAACACAAATTCAATCACCTTGCATTTTGGGTTGAGGTACACAGGAGAGGCAATGTACGTATAACGTAACATTGAGGCGCGTTCGTGCAACCATTTCTGCAGTGGAAAAGCAATGAGTATTAGATATTGAGAGAATGTGTTTATAGCCTTAGGTATCCAGCAGACAATTTGCAGGAGCCATACTGTTATCTGTGGCCTGCCCGGCTCTACAGTATTCTTCCACGTTTTCTCACAAACTGCACGACTTTCGGAAAAAAAAAAGTTATTGAACGCAAAATGTGTGTTTCGACTTTCTCTCCAACTCTGGTCTGAAACATATTTTATTTTAAGAAGAACTGAGCGAGATATGATCAAATATGCATATTGGTCTTCATGTAAATTACCCGTTATTCTTTTCCGATTTTTAATGAAGTTTGCACTATCTAGACGGATTTCGGAAAAATACTCAGGTATAAAATTTGATGACAATCTGTCCAGTGGAGCCGAGTTGTTCCATGCGGAAGAACGGACAGACGGACAGATATTACGAAGCTAATATTCGCTTTTCGCAATTTTATGAAAGCGCTTAAAAAAGCTAAAGTTCGCCCTAGAAAAGGCATAAGGGCCTACAAGGTGAGTACATAGCTCTACTCTTTCTCTAAACTTGGTGACTGATTGGGGTGGGTGACCAACGCCACGCCCCGGGCGGTTTTCCTCCGGGAAACAGACCCGGTACCCATTGTACAGGAGGCTGTTAGGGCCCCAGGCCCGGTCTAGACTGGTGCGGGAAATTTCGCCCTCCCCCCAATGGGATTCGATCCCCCGACTGTCAAGACCCTAAGCAGTCGCTACACCGACTACGATATCCCGGCCCATCGTGTAATTTGGCAGAAATTTGCCAACACTTCGGAATAACATTCTTTGGCGTAGGTTCTTCCAAGTGCTGATAAAATTCCACGAGACTACACGACGTCACGTCCCTGGAGACTATTCCTCATAGCAATCGCCCTGAGGACGTAAAATGTCACAGATATAACTCTGTTATTACTATGGAAACAGGTTTTTCAAACATCATGTCCACAATGTATCACACTCATATCACGCATTACATGGGCAATATAACAGTGTTACACTGGCAGAATTACGCCTTATTAGTCCGGAATGTGCTTGCTTTGTGTTAGAATATTTGTCTGAGACAGAGATGAACACTCAGATTACGGAATTAAAATACACGCGAGTAACCAAATCGTGGGAACGAAAATTCGGCATCCGAAAACTGTGCCCTCACACTTCAACATTCTTACAGCTGTGGCCACCGTTCGTACCGGGAGGATTAAGGACTCAATTTCTTAAAACATTTGGGTCTGCCCTGTTGTTTGTGGTGGGAAGGATGACACTGACAAAGAGATAGGAAAATGTATACCGATATGACATAACGTTATATTAGGCTACAGTAGACCACCGGCCACAATTTTAACTCAAATTACACAAAATACGCACAACATCCCAAAATGCATCCCATAAGTCTGTGGGACGTCCTGAGGTTTAATTTTATTTCAAGAAAAGAGCCCTTTTCTAACACTCTTTTTAGAAAAGTGATTTTCGAATTGAGGTCCACGAAAGGTTTTGTGTTACAGTGTACCCAACGATGAGCAAAGGAGAAAATATAGTAAAATGGATAAAAGGGCAAAGGATAAGCTGGTTAGGTCACCTAGAGAGAATGGAGGGGGACAGGATGCCCAAAAAGATCTTCACTCAAGAACTGAAGGGACGAGAAGAGGGGGAAGTCCCAGAAAAAGACAGAAAGAGGAAGTAGAAAGAGATTTTCAAGTGCTGGGAGTGAGAAGATGGACAGAGTTGGTGGAAGATAGGAAAAAATCGGACATTGTTCGACAGGCCAAAGCCCACAGTGGTCTGTAGTGCCAGTGGAAGAAGAAGAAGCAGAAGAAGATGAAGAAGAAGAAGAAGTGTACCCAACATTCTATTTGACTGACAAATTTATCTGTTTAGTCCCAGTACCAAATTGCATTAAAAAAATATTCCATGTACATATTTTTAAACTCGCATACTCACAATGCAACAACGATTTACCGAAAAAATGAGACGACTACCGAAATATCCTATAGTCGATAATAATTGAAGCTTTCTTTAGCCTCAGCCTACAACTCTACCTGTGTGGCAGAACAATAACTTTACATTAAGACAATGAATTTTTTCCTGAGCATAAACGGGTTAATGGAGTACTTAACGCACCCGGACATACCGCACTCAATAATTCGACACGGATGTCGGAATGCCTCTTACAATACCCCTACCTAACGTGCGCGGTAAGCATACTAATGCTGAGTTAGGTCTTCTCCGATGACGCACCTTGGCCGTTGGGAAACACTGAAGGACGTTTCGGAAGAGCGCGGCGTCCCCATCTCCAGAGGCAAGTACTCAAAGGCACGAAGCGCATTATATAACCTCCTTTTGCCTTATAACTCACGCGCGACTCGCACTGATAAATCTTTGCAAATAATTTCATTTACACAGCAAAGGCAGAATATGTATTGCTTAAACGCCAGAGACATCAGATTAGATGTGTCTGGTGCACCGTGGATTAAATCTCGTTTGTAGCATAAAAATGGTAATATTACAGTAGGAAAAAAAAAGAACCGAAGTCGATAGGAAGGAGTTTATCTGCACTCTGGTGGCACTATCGCAAACGATTTCCTACAAAGCATGTACAGTAATCAGCAATTTCAAATAGGGCTGGGGGTACGAGTCTGCGAGAAAGGAGGGGTGAAGGAACGAGCACGGTGGCGCGGCAATGTAATCTCCAACAAGCTCGAAGCGATTTCCTGCGCCCCTAATGGCAATCACCACTGCAAATAACATTAAATGTTCAACTGCATGCAGAGTTGTCAGCTGAAGAATCAATATTTCTTCGCGCGAACACAACTTCTACGATTTAATGTGGAGGAATAGATGCATATGTAATTTTATGTTCAGAAATTTGTATGCCTCATGAGTTGGTACGGTTGAGTTCGCGCTACGTGGAAGCGGAGTTCGATTCCCATCATCTCGTGTAGGGACCATCCAGTTTCGTATCAAATGGGTATATAAGACAGAGTTGGGCTCAACGCGAAAACAAACTTCGGGGCCCCACGAAGGCGTTGTGCTGACAGATAAATGAAAGAATTTACACTAAAAATGTTGGACACAAAATCTGAAGTACAACCAGCTTTCGCCACCCCTCACCCCACGCGAACGGTAGAACGCCAAGCAGCTGCCTAAAATGTGATAGCCGTAAAGCGGACCTCGTTTCAGAAGGTATAATGACGGGAAGATTGGTATTAGCATTAAGAAATCTAGAACGATAACCGCACGCCCGTACAATTCATAGTGTGGGGTTAAGGTACATGTGTACATTTAAATGAGGTTTCTTTCGTGTCGTATGGAAGAGAGGAGGTAAAGTATGGCTGGCCTGTACAAAAGAATAACACAGGATTCTGCAGTTTATAGACTCCTAGTGTCGCTGAGGAGAAGGAATGGCAGGCACAGTGTGACCCGTGACTTACATACATTGACGCAGCAGACGATTTCCCTCGTCTTTATGATAAAAAAAAAGTAAATATAAGTATGGGTTCTATTCTCAACCGTTAGGGAGTTATTAATGACCGCCTCTGTGGTCTAGTGGTCAGAGTTTCTGGCTACAGATACAGGGGTCCCGGGTTCGATCCCCTGCGCTACCAGATTTTCTGAGTAGTAGTGGGTCTGGAACGGGATCCACTCAGCCTCGTGAGGTCAATTGAGGAGCTACTTGAATGAAAAAAGTAGCGGCTCCAGGTCTAGAAAACAGAGATTAA
>Ga0123354_10012464_pt1 | contig 13179 bp, 12 predicted proteins | sample TergutLab28metaG_2_FD_97872 | JGI IMG/M metagenome (GOLD analysis project Ga0123354, IMG submission 97872) | Labiotermes labralis P4 segment gut microbial communities from Petit-Saut dam, French Guiana - Lab288 P4 | ecosystem: Host-associated > Arthropoda: Insects > Digestive system > Gut ...
CTGCAGCAGCGACACGTGACGGCCCACCGGCCCGGTGTCTTCAAAACAGTCCAGTTGGACGACGCGCACCTGCTGGGTGGCGGCGATATCCAGCAGGACGCTTCGGGCATGGGCTGAGACCCGGTCGTCGTTGCCGTCATCTAGCGTCACCAGAACAGGACGGGCCGGCTCATCGGTCGGATCGGCGAAGGGGTCACGCGGCTGCGTCGCCGACAAGATCGGCACGATGTCCTCGGCTGGCGTGGCCAGCGCCGCCCGGCCGGTGACGCGGCGCAACTCCTCGGCGATGCGGCGGGCCGCCCGGGCCGCCAGCATCGACCCGCCCCACACCAGCGGCAACGCGTCGGCCAGGGCGATGGCCGCGCCCTTGCCCGGGTTGAGCGACAAATCCTTGTGCGGCGAGCATTGCTCGGCCACCATGTCGGCCGCCTCGGCCACCAACTCGGTGTGCACCGCCGGCGCGAGGCCGACCGACGCCAGCAGCCCCACCAGAGCGATCGCCGCCGCCACGGCGTCGTCGGTGACAGTGCCAACGACCGTCGCGCCACGGGAGGCGGCGGCCGCCACCGGGCCGTCGGCCGGTGCCGCCAGCAACACGGCGCAACCCCGGCGGCAGGCCTCGGCCACGGTCGAGCCGAGCGTGCCGGGCGACCCGCCGCTGGCCTGGACGACCACCAAATCGAGCGGCCCCGCCCACCCGGGCAGACCCTCGTGCGGCCAGGCCACCAGCGGGGACGCGCAGGTGGTTTCGGCCACCGATCTGATGAACCGCGATTCATGCCCGGCCAGGACGATGCCCCGCGGACGGGTGTCGTCGAAGCGCACCTGGGCGGCCGCCCCCGACTCGACACGGATGTGCGCGCCAGTCAGGGCCAACTCCCTCAGGTCGGCATCGTGGCGTTCAAGCACGCCCCGGTCGTCGAGGCGGGCGTCGTCAAAGCTGGGCATCATTGGCGGGATTGGGACGCCGGGCCTGGTCGATCAGCAAGATGGGGATGCCGTCGCGCACCGGGTAGGCCAGGCCGCACACCAGGTTGGTGCACACCAGCACGGAGGCGTCATAATCGATTGCCAATGGCGCATGGCAGGCCGGGCAGGCCGCCACCTCCAGGAACCGGGGGGAAATCATCGTCGTCAGGCTCATCGCTCCTCCAACTGTTTGCAAATATCATCGATCACGTCCAAAGTGTCGCGCCAGCCCGTCACGGTGATCGTTTCTACACCCAACTCCACCACCGGATGGTCGTTCCCGCCTGGCTCCGTCCGGTCGCCGACAAACACCATGTCGCGAAGCGGTATGCCTGTCACCTCCGCCAGGCACTTCATGCCGTACGCCTTGTCGACGCCCAGACGGGTGATATCGACCGACGTCGACCCGCCAGCCGCCACGGCCAGTCCGGGCAGGTCGGCCGCCACGGCGTCGCGCAGGGCGTGTCGTCTGGCGCCGGTCGGATCCCAGGCCCTCTTGTCGGCTGGGCTGGCCAACTGTCCCAACGCCGAGTAGGTGACCTGCGAACCGCGGTCCTCGATGCGCTCGCCCGCCAGCCTGGAATCCGGTTCCCAATCCCCCAATTCCTTGGCGCGCTTGGTCAGCGAGGCGATGGCGGCGGCCTTTTCCTTGTTCGTCAGCATGTGCTGGTAGACGTCGCACCACTGCCCGTCCTCGAAACGGCGATAACGCATGCCGCAGGTCGGCAAGATATGAAGACGGCCCAGTTCGGCATCGGCCGGCAGCTTCTCCAACACCTGCTTGTCGAACTGCGCCCAGGCCCCGCCCGAGATGATGGCGACATCACAAACCGCCAGCAGACGGGCCAGCGCCGCTGCCATTGACGGCTCGACCGGCGTTTTCGACAGCGCCAGGGTGTCGTCCAGGTCAAAGGCCACCAAGCGAATCGTCATAACCACCAAGCCTACGGTAGGTCGGCGAGCACGTGGAGGTGGCCGCGCCGGGGCGGCGGCGCCTCGTCCTCGGGCACCTCGCCCCAGCCGATGCGCCGAACCTCGTCGGCCAGGCTGTTGAGCCAGGCCGGCGCCTGCGTCACACCGGGTTCTGGTTCGCTCACGCGCTCAAGGCTCCAGCCCGAGGGCACCTGAAGATGACGGGCATGCTCAAGGCACAGGTCGTAGTCGCCCGGGTCATGTTCCGGGCGCAGCGGGCCGAGCGTGGCCGTCGAGCGCGCATAGTTGTACGTCAAGGTCGCCGCAGGGGCGCCTCGGCAGCCCACCCGGTAGCAGCGACGGTTCACACGTCGATGATAGCGCCCCCTTGAAGACACATAGCCACGACGCGCCACAGCCAGACCGCCGCTGGTAATGTGACGGGCATGGTATCTCGTCGGGACAGGCACGGGCACGGCCTGCGCGGCCCACTGTCGCTGCGCAGCAAACTGACGTCTCGACCGGCCCCCGTCCGCTTGTTGCCTTCGCGCCGCGACTACTTCCGGGAATGCGTCGAAGATTCCGCCGACCGCATCACCCGGTCCTGCCCTGACGCCATTCGCGGCGTCGACATCGGCGTCGAGGCGGTGCCATCGCCGGCGGCGATGTGGCAAGGCATGGTTGACCATGACTCGATTCCCCTGGCCGGGGCCGTCAACGCCGGTGCAGGTGAGCCCGCCAGGCTGGTGTTGTACGAGCGCCCCATCGAACGACGCGCCCTCGACCAGGACGACCTGGCCGCCCTGGTGCATCACACGATGGTCGAACAGCTAGCGTCACTGACCGGTCGGAGCACGGTCGACATTGATCCGCACTTCGAAGACGAATGGTGAGCTGATCTAGACTGGCTGGGCCTCAATCCAGGCCGGGACCAATCCGGCCCGGGCCGTGTCTGGCGCCAGCGCCACGACGCTCATGCCGCTGGAGTCATCGGTTCCCCCCCGTATCACCAACGCGGCCACGACGCCCACCCCGCCAACCCGCACAGTGCCGGGTTGGGACGCGTCGATGGCAGTGGTCACACCGGCGGCCAGCGGCACCGTCTGCGGCGCCGTGGCGCCCAATGTCACCGTCACCGTCGTGTCGGTCTGGCTGGTGTTCGAGATCACCAGCTGGCTATGGCCCGGCGTCACGCCGAAGGCATCCACGCCGCCCGTGGCATTGACCAGCACACCGGGGGAGGTGGCCCTGTCTGCCCCGTGGGTCAACCAGGCGGAGGCCGCCACCGGCTGTTCAGCGGTGACAACCAGCGCTGTGACCTCCGTCGACAAGGCGCTGGTGATGTCGACGCTCGCGGTTGATCCGGCCTCAATTGTCAGCTTCTCGGCATCAGCCACCGCCACCAGTCCCTGAGCCGTCAGGGCCTCCACCTGCGCCTTGATCCGCACCGTTGCGGGATTGGTGATGAGCACCTGAACCGTCGCCCCACCTGGGATCCCGGGCACCACGACCTGGCTGGCCGCCGTGGTCGGCGTCACCAAATCCAGGCCGGATGAACTGGAGTCCACCAGCCAAGCCAACACGCGCCCGATGGTCGATTGCCAGTGAACCGCGACAGGCGAGATTCCGGGGGCATAATCGGCGATGTTGATCTGCTTGATCGTGCCAGACGGTATTGTCAGATCGATCAGGTCCGCCGGGTCGACCTCACCATTCGGACCCAAAAACGAGACGTTCAGGATGGCGTCCTGATTGTCGATGTTCTGCATGACCAGCGTCGTATTTGTGGCACCGGTTTGCAGATACCCCGAAGCCGCCGGGGTGGCGCAGCCCGCTGCCGCCACCTGGGCGCCGGACCCGAACTGCACCACACCGGCCACGGAGCCCGTGCCCTGCAAGGTGGACTCGGTGTTGACGGCGTGCTGGAAGAAGTTGCTGCCAGGAATTGCCGCACTACCATTGGGCTGCCATTGGAGATCACTGTCGGCCACGGCGCTGATGGTGCCAGCCAGCCCGTCGATGTTCTGGCAGAAAAGAGTGGACGCCACATTCAGCCGCGGCGGCGGGGCCGGAGTCACCCCGGAGCCCAGCCCGGCCAAGAACACCACGCCCGCCAATATGGCCAGCGCCAACACCACCTCACCGACCCGGCGCAACCGCGAGGCGGCCCTCCCCCGGGCCTTGTCCGGCTTCTCAACCTGCGCCGCCCGGCGGCTCGCCTTGGCGGAATCATCCGGTGGTGTTTCGGCATCGTCTGCCGCCACCGAACCGCGGCGCGCCTTTTGCCGTTCCTCAACCGGGGGATCATCTTCGATGTCGTCGCTCACCCTTGGCTGCTTGCCTGTTGGCCAGTCGTCCTGACTCATCGCACCGCCCTCCTCGGTCCCGCCTGCGAGGCCTGATCGGCGCTGCTGGTCGTCGGCCAGAAGGCCCACAGCAGGGCCACCAGCGCCACCAGCGACCACCAAAACGCCCACCATGTGGACGGCACCCACCACCGCAGTTGGCCACCGGCGGCGGGCACCTGGAATGTCACGTTGTCGACCGGTTCAAGCTCCACCCCGTCAAGGCTGGCATGCCACGGCATTGACCGCATTTCGGCCAGGCGCAGCAATCGGTTCGGACTGCCCGGCGGCACGATCCCGTCGGAAATGGGCGTGCCGACATCGTTTTCCACCAGCACCGCTCGGCTGGGCAGCCCGCCAACGGTCCAAACCGTGCCACCGGCGACTGCCCCTGCCACCAAGTTGGGCACGCCTTTCATGGCCGAAGTCGCGGCATCGTCTGCCCCGATGACGACGACGTAACCGATGGCCAAAGCCGACAGACGGTCCGCCATATCGTTGCTGGCGTCGCCGTTGGCGAATTGTGCCCCGATGGTGGCAACGGACGACCGGGACGACTGGTCAATCATCAGCGGGCACTGCTCGCCGACACCCCACGCCGGGTATTTGGCGTCAGCCAGGCTCACGGTCGTCAAGCCGTCAACCACTTGCACCACCATTGTGCGTGAAGCCTGCGGCGACACCTCGCCGGCCACCACGAAGTCTGGCAAATAGGCCGACGCGCGCTGCAGTGGCGCACCTTCGCCCTGCCAGATCCACCAGAGCGCGCCGACCCCCGCCACGACGGCCACAAAGGCGCTGCCGATGACCCGCCAAGGTGCCCGTCCCTGCTTGCCGTGGTCGCGTTTCCCGCCGTGCTTGAAGCGGTGAATGGCCGCGTCCCAGGCGGCGCCCCCCGCCCCCAAGGCGATCACCGCCGCCAGCATCAGCCACGGCATGACCGCCGCCCGGGCCTGCTGGCCATCTATGGTCACCGCCGCCCGCGACGCCGCGACAGCGATTGCCAAAGCCACGACCCAGGCGCCCGTGAGCCAGCGACGCCACACCGGCGCGGCGATCATCAGCAGGCCCCCCAAGCCGATCAGCCACAGCCCGCCGAACACGACACAGCCCACCACCAGGGGCGCGGGCGACCCGACCCCGGCCTGCCCGGCCAGCACATGCCAGGGTTCCACCTGGGGGCTGACCCGCGACAGCAGCGGATCGACCCCGGTGAGCAGGCGCCCCGGGGAAGCCAACAACCGCAGCAACCAGGGTGCCAGCACGACCACCGGTCCCGCGGCGACGATAAGCAGCCCCCGCCAGTCGTTTTGGCGGGCCGCGACCACCACTGCGGCCAACACGATGAACAACCAGAGGGACGGCGTGACACACACCACCAAGGTGGTGGCCAAAGCGATGGCCGCCGGTACCCGCAACCCGACCAGGCCGTGACGCGGATCGCGCACCCAACGGACGAAGGCGCCCGCCAACCAGGGCAGTGCGACGCCCAAAATGACCCACCCGGGTGACCCGTCGGAGCTGGCCCCGGTGACGGGCAAGATGACGGCCCACAGCAGCGCCAGTCCGGCCCGGGTGGCCCCCGGACGCAGGAACGCGCCGATGAAATAGTAGGCGCTCCAGGCGGCCAGGAACGGCCCGCCGAGCACCAAGAAGGTGGCCCACCAACTTGGCTGACCGCCCATGATCGTCGACCCCAGCGCCATGATGAACAACCAGGGCGCATTGCCGCCGTGCGCTCCCGTGGGCGTCAACCAGGCTGACCAGGCCGCCGCCAGGTTGGCGGGAGCGGGGGCCAGGCCCGTCGATATCAGCGGCCCAAACCCGATCAGGTGCCGGCAGGCCAAAACCGTCCCCACCAGCATTGCGATGGCCAGCCACAGCCCTAACGGGTTTTGCCGGCGCACCGTCGGCAGTACGACAGTCTCGTCGTCACCCGTCAGCGAGTCGAGGTTGATGGTGCCATCGCTCCAGTCCTCTACCGGCTGCCCGACACGGGTCTCGAACGCGTGGCGCAGCCCCCAGGCGGGGCCGGGCACCAATGCCTTGGGCAACTGGCGGGTTGGCTCCTTGGGCGTCGCGGCGGTCAGCGCACGGGTGCGATCCGACTCTGCCTTGAAGGCCCTCAAGACGGCGGCGTGCAGGCGTCCCTGCTTGGCATCCTTGGCCATCCAGCTACCGGCCCAGGCCAACCGGTTGACAAGCCGCGCACCCAGCGCCGCCATTCCCGGGCGACGGCTGTGGGCGACTCGCACCTGCATTCCCGCCACCCGATCGGCCACGCCAGGGTCCACGTCATCCGTGTTGACCTTCGACTCCCGCAAACCGGTCAGCCCCGCCTGCTGGTGTCGAATGGCCGCTGCCGGGGCCGTCCGTACCACCAGGCCGGCTTCGTTGGCCCGCCAGCCAAGCTCGACACCGGCTCGGTGGCTGGGCAGTTGCGGGGCCAGGCCGCCCAGGCTCAGCCAGGCGTCCCGGCGTATCAGCAAGCCGGCGGTTGAAGCGCCGACCACCCGCGACGACTCGTCCTGCTGCTGATCGACATCGTCCAGATCGACGGACACGACGCGGGCACCGCTCACGGAGATCGCCTCGCCCAGGCTTTGCACCTGGTCAGGACGTCGCCGCAACTTGGGGCGCAGCAACTTCGGGATGACGATGGCGGGGCCGCTGATGGCGGTGGGCGCCGTCGCCACGCGCATCAATTCGGTCAGGCAACTGCGCTGGGGGGTGGCGTCATCGTGCAGCAGCCAGATCCAGCCGTTTTCATAGGGCAACCGTTCAACGACGTCATTGACAACCTTGGTGAACCCGGTGGCCGGGGCCTGCTGGATGCTCGACAGCACCCCCTTCATGACGGTGCCCCGCGCGATGACGCCACTGCTCATGGCCTCTTGAAGGATGCGCGGGCTGTCGTCGGTGGATTCGGCGTCGACCGCGATCAGACGCCCGGGTGGGTTTTCCAGGTCGGCCAGAGCCTTGAGGGTTGACGACAGCCAAGCCTCGCCATTGTGGACGACGAGAATCGCCGTCACCTTGTCGAACCCGGCTACCGGTGGTGGAGCCTCGGCCTCGCGATGGGCCCAAGCCCAATCGTCTTGTTGCGGGACACTCACTCGGCCAAGTCTACCTTGGCGGTTGCCTCAGGTCACACCGCCAACCGGCGCAGCCTGCGGCGATCACGCTCGGACATACCCCCCCAGATTCCGAAACGTTCGTCGTGCTCAAGCGCGTAATCCAGGCATTCCTGACGCACATCGCACTTGGCGCAAACACGCTTGGCTTCGCGCGTTGAACCGCCTTTCTCGGGGAAGAATGCTTCCGGGTCTGTTTGGGCGCACAGGGCGCGACCTTGCCAGGACAACGCTCCGACTTCGTCGTCCTCGCTAAGCGTCAGCAGTGTTAGCATGGCGCAACCTCCTTGAGTAATGCCCTTTTGGAAAAGGGTGTTTCTCCCGTTACCAAGGAAATGGAAAATTCCCTTAATGAAATTACACACTTGTGATTGGCCTGGAGTCAAGCCCACGCCCGGATTATTCCAGACGCAGCGCCATCTGTTTGACCTTTTCGGCGTCCTTGAGGGGCACGACGAGCACCGCGCTGCCGGAACGGACGACCGCCAAGCCCGTGACGCCGATGAGCGCCACCACCCCGGCGTCGTTGTTCAGCACCAGGTTCCCGGTGGCATCCATGGTGGCCACAGTGCCGGACGCCGCGTTGCCGGACTCGTCGTGCGGCAGCGCCTCGTACAGGCTGGCGTATGAACCGACATCGGCCCACTGGGTCGGCAAGGCGACGGCCACCACATGAGCGCTGCCAAGGCCCGCCGAGACGGGCTCCATGATGGCGTAATCGACGGAAACGGGCGTCAAGTCCGCATAGATCGCCGTCAGCCGGGCCGGATTGTCGGCCAGTTCGACAACCGCGTCGTAGGTTGCCGGCTGAAGCTGGCGAAGCTGGTCGAGCAGGGTGGCGACGCGCCAGACGAACATCCCCGAGTTCCACCAGTAACCCCCGCTGGCCAGGTATTGGGCGGCGGTCGCGGCGTCCGGCTTCTCGCGGAAGGCCACCACCTGAGAGGCTTCCGGATAGCCCTCGACCGCCTCGCCCCGTTCGAGGTAGCCGAAGCCGGTGTGCGGCGATGTCGGCACCACCCCGAAGGTCACCAGCGCGCTTGCGTCCGCCTCGGCCAGCTCGAAACCGACTGTCAGCCTTTCAGCGAAAACGTCTTCCGGCGTGATCAGGTGATCGGCCGCCAGCACCGCCATGACGGCCTGCGGGTCGCGCTTGGCCAACACCGCCCCCGACCAGGCCACCGCATTGAGGGAGTCGCGGCCCACCGGCTCGCCCAGCAGGTTCTGGGGCAAAAGGCCGGGCAGTTGGCGCAGCACCTCGTCGGCGTAGGCAGCCCCGGTGCAGACGTAAAGGTTGGACGGCTGAACGACCGTGACGGCCCGAGCCCAGGCGATCTGCAGCAGCGAGAGACCGCCGAACAGTGGCAACAGCTGCTTGGGGCTGCCTTGACGAGACATCGGCCAAAGCCGCGTGCCGGCCCCGCCGGCCATTATCACCGCATAGCGCATGCTTTTAGTCTAATTGGCTTGAAGCCGCCCGGGCCTCGGCCAGGGCGTCGGCGGCCGCCGAGGGTGGGTCGACGGATCGCACCAGCGGCCCCAATCTCAGGATTAAACCCGTCAGAAAACCGGGGTCGGCGACTGGCAGCACCACCTTGACCCCGCCGTCCGGCAGGACCGTCACATCGCGCACCGGATAGTATTCCGCCACCCAGGCGGCACCGGCGTCCAGATCGAGCGTCGCCGTGTCTGGTGCGTTGTCGAGCGAGGTGCCCGTCACCGGCGGCGCCCCGTGGCCACCCGCCGGCTGACCGGTCAGTTCGGCGACCGCGATGCGATCCAGACGGTACGATCGCCAATCGTTTCGGTCCAATGCCCACGCCACAAGATAAGACGCACCGTCGCGGACCTCCACGCGCACCGGATCGACGATCGGCGTGGTGGTCCCACGGCGGGCCAAACCGTCATATGTCAGGCGCACCTGGAGCCCTTGGTCGATCGCCTGCCCGAGACGGTCACGCACATCGTCACCCCCGGCTGCCACCTCGAGGCGGACGGGTGGAGCCTCGCTCACCAGACCGGACAGCTTGTCAAGCACCGACTGGGCGGCCTGGGCGGTCGGCCCGTCAGCCACTTCGCGAACCGCCTCCACGGCCACTATCAGGCTGACGGCCTCGTCGCGCGTGAAACGCAGCGGCCGCGACAACGGCGAGTTGCGCATGTGGATCACGCCCTCGTCGCGGGCCAGGTCGAGGTCAATTTCGATCAGGTCGTCGGGCAGGCCACCCGGCAGGCCACACATCACCAGCACCTGCAAATCGTCCAAGACTTGGCGCGGCTTGACGTCAAAATCGGCCGCCACCTCGGTGACGTCCACGTATTCGCGCCGCTGCAGGTAGGGCGCGAGCGTCAACAAACGGGCAACCTGTGGGCCGGCGGTCATGGGGTGGCCTCCAGTCGGTCCAGCAGCGCCCGGTGGTGCGCCGCGACGGCCAGGGCCAGCTCGGGCGGCTCGATCACCCGCACATCGGCACCACCCATGGCGATGTCATCGACGACGGCCCCGCCGCTGGCGTAGGGCAGTTTCCAACGTCCCCACTCCTGCCCCTGATCGACGGGCTCGCCCCGGCGTGTCAGCCAGGGTGCCCGGCCGCTGCGGACTTCCAGCAAGGCGGTGGAATCCGGCTGGGCCTCCTCCAGGCCGGCCAGAAGCTCGTCGGCCGGCGTGTCCGGCAGTTCGTAGGCGCCTGGCTGACCGGTGGGCGTCACGTCACCTCGGATGCGGCCAAGCTTGAACAGCCGCGGAGCGCCGCGGGTGTCGTCGAACCCGGCCAGATACCAGGCCCCGTGTCGGTAGGCCAGCATGAAGGGAGCCACCCGCCGGGCCACGTCGTGATAGGTGAAAGTGACGATTTGGCGGGCCTGCAAAGCGTCCCACAAGGGCTGCCAGGCCGACTCCTTCGCGCTGATGTGGGGGCGCAGAGCGCCCAGCCGGTCAATGTCCGGCTCCACCCCGCTGGCCCACACCTTGGTCAGGGCGTGGGTTGTCGACTCGGCCATTGACGCCTGCTGCCACACTTGGGCAGCCGTCACCAGCACGGCCACCTCGGCCGGGGTGAAGCTCAGCGGCGGCAACTCGAAGTCGTTCCGCCTTATCCGGTAGCCGGGCTCGTCGGCGAAGTAGCGGTCGTCCGTGCCGGTCTCGATCGGCACACCGAGGCTGCGCAGAGTGTCCTTGTCCCGCTCGAACTGCCGGTCGAAGTTTTCGGTGTTGAGCCCGTGGTAGCCCTCAACCAGGTCGCGCAACCGGTCCTTGGACGTGAACGTCCGCGCTGTCAACAAGGCGACGGTCAGGTTGACCAACCGCTCCGACGTCCGGCGTTCCATAACTGGGAGATTATCACGGTTTGACGCATAAAATGAGGTGCCATGGCTGGACGATTCGCACCAACCCCCACATCGGACCTGCATCTCGGCAACTTGCGCACGGCGCTGCTCGCCTGGGTGATGGCCCGATCCACCGGGCGAGGCTTCATCGTCCGCATCGAAGACCTGGACCAGGCCCGCGTCAAGGCGGCCCCGGGTGTGGCGCAGCGGCAGTTGGATGATCTCGCGGCGCTGGGCATCGACTGGGACGGCGACGTCTTGTGGCAGTCGCAGCGCTTCGACCTGTACCGCCAATATGCCGCCACCCTCGACACCTACGAATGCTTCTGCAGCCGGGCCGAGATCGCCGCCGCCAGCCAGGCGCCGCACGGCGACTACCGTCCCTACCCCGGCACCTGCGCCAAGCTGACGCGGGCGCAGCGGGCGGCCCGCCGGGGGGAGGGACGCGCCCCGGCCATCCGGGTGCGGGCGGGCGGCGCGTTCATGACGGTGCACGACGTTCACGCCGGTGACGTCACCGGTGCCGTCGACGATTTCGTGTTGATCAGGGGGGACGGCACCCCGGCCTACAACCTGGCCGTCGTCGTCGACGACGGGCTGCAAGCAGTCGACCAGGTGGTGCGCGGCGCCGACCTGTTGACGTCGGCGCCCCGGCAAGCTTGGCTGGCCACACAACTGGGCTTCCCGGTGCCAACGTTCGCCCACGTCGGGCTGGCGGTCAATTCCAGCGGCGTCCGCCTCGCCAAGCGGGACGGGGCGGTCACCCTGCGGGCGCTGCGCGAACAGGGCTTTGAGGCGACCGACGTGCTCGGGCTGATCACCGACTCGCTGGGCTGGCCGAGGATCGGGGCCAACGAACTGGTGGACGCCGCTCGACATCAGCCGCTGCTTGACGCGCCGGCGGTCTGGGCGCCCTGGGTGGTTACCCGGCCGGCATCGTGAAGGCGAACTGGATGTCGATGACGCACACCAGCGTGGTATTCGGCGCGATCGACGGCGTGGCGTTGCCCTTCGGGTAGGCCTGATCGGGCGGCACGATCACCAGCAGTCGGGTGCCGATCGGCTGGCCCACCAGGGCCGTCCGCCAGCCCGGGATCATGTCTGCCAGCGCTCCGGCCTGCGGCCCGTTACCATCGGTGAAGCTGTTCTCGATGTACTGACCGGTCGCGTAATCCATGGTGAAGAAGTTGACCACCAGCGTGTCCTCCGCCGACACCGGTTTGCTCTGACCCTGGACCAACACCGTCGTCTGAACGCTGGTCGGCGGGGCCTGGCCGGCGTTGACTGTGGCGGTGGGCACGCCGTTGCTGTCGGTTACGGTCACCCACTGGTTGCCGGTGGCCAACACCGGACCGGTCGGGACATCCACGCCCGCCACCAGAACATCGACGACGAAGAGGATCGTGTCGCCCCCGTTGATGCCAGCCTGTGAGTTGCCGTCCGGACCGTAGCCATCATCGCTGGTGATCAGCATGAGCAGCCGCGAGCCCTCTGTGGCGGTCGCCAGGCACTGGTTGAACCCGGGAACGAAGCCGTTGGCATAGTTGTCGACCGGGGCGCCGTTGGTCCAGCTCGAATCGAACATCCCGCCGTTGGAGGCGTTGATCCCGATGTAGTTGATCTCCACGGGCGCTTCGGGAACGACCGCCGGCCCGGTGCCGGCCACCAGCGTCTTGCACTGGGTCGTGTCGACGCTGAACGGGTAGGGCGCATCGATGGTCGGCACACCAGAGTTGAAATCGCCCGTCACCGTGATGTCGTCGATGCTCGTCAACGGGGTTGGCGTGCCCATCGGGGTGGACGTGTCAGTGGGGGTGTCGGTGGCCGTGTCTGTCGGCGTGTCCGATGGGGTGGCGCTGGACTGGTCGGTCTTGGGGGAGCAACCGGCCATCAACAGCAGCGCGGCGGCGGCAATCAGCCCGACAAAGATGCGTGAGGTCATTTTGTGCACCCGTCAAGACTAGCAGCCGACGCCTCACATCTTCACCAGATCCAGCAGCTTGCCCAGCTCGGCGGGCGTCAGGTCGCGTGTCTGACCGATCTGAAGGGTGCCCAGACGCAGCGGGCCGAAGCCGACGCGGCTCAGATCGATCACCGGGTGACCGACGGCGTCCATCAGGCGCCGGACAACCCGGTTTCGTCCCTCATGCAGGGTGATGCGCAGCAGCGAATTGCGCGGGCCGGCGTCCATCAGCTTGACGTCATCCGGGGTGAGCGGACCGTCCTCCAGGGTGACGCCGCCACGCAGCCGCTTGAGGTCCGACGGGGTGATTGTGCCTTCGACGGCGGCAACGTAAACCTTGGGCACCTCGAAGCTGGGGTGCGTCAGGCGATTGGCCAGGTCGCCGTCGTTGGTCAACAGCAGCAATCCGCTGGTGTCGGCGTCAAGGCGTCCGACATAGAACAGGCGGGAACCCTTGGGCAGGTATTCGGCCACGGTGCGCCGGCCTTGCGGGTCGTCCAACGTGGTCACCACGCCCTTGGGCTTGTTC
>Ga0123354_10012465_pt1 | contig 13179 bp, 3 predicted proteins | sample TergutLab28metaG_2_FD_97872 | JGI IMG/M metagenome (GOLD analysis project Ga0123354, IMG submission 97872) | Labiotermes labralis P4 segment gut microbial communities from Petit-Saut dam, French Guiana - Lab288 P4 | ecosystem: Host-associated > Arthropoda: Insects > Digestive system > Gut ...
CTCACAACCACAAACACAGACACAGGCACAGACACAGACTTACACAGGCACTGACAGACAGACAGACAGACACACACACACACACACACTGAAGCAGACACACAGATACAGACACACACACACACAATGGCACAGACATATACACACAGACACACACAACACAGACACACAGCACAGACACACGTACGAACAAGCACACGCACAGACACACACACACACTGACACACACAGCATAGACACACACAATCACACACACAAAACACAGACACACACAACCACACACAACCACACACACACACACACACACACAACACAGACACACCCACAGCACAGACACATACACAGCACAGACACACACACAGCATAGGCATACCCATAGACACACGTACAGCACAGGCACACACACAGACACAGGCACACACACAGACACAGGCACACACAGGCACAGACACACACACAGCATAGGCACACCCACAGACACACACACACACAGCATAGGCAAACCCACAGACACACACACACACACCCACAGACACACACACACACACACACGGACACTTACACAGACACACTCACAGACAAAGACACACAAATAGACAAAGACACATACAGACACAGACACGCACACATGCACGCACACACCCACGAACGCACGCAAGCACGCACGCACACACACTCACTCACTCACGCTCTCTCTCTCTCTCTCTCTCTCTCTCTCTGTAGCACTCCTCTGTAGCTTGTCGCAGATGCCGCTACCTACAGAACAAAAAAAAACGCCCGAGATGAATGCCTTTATCAGTATTTGAAGTCCTGATCCCAGCAATCGAGCGGTAGTAGACCGCGCGGCCACCCTGATCGGTCTCTTTTGATATGGGTCAAGGAAATTTACAGTTTTGAAGGCCTTTTTGGAATTCTTTGATAATGGAAGGATACGTTGTGTGGGCCCTTCCGTGGCCGTGGTTTGCACGGATTACACTTACCGTCCTGCAATATGGCATAGCGTAGCCTCTGAGGGATACTTCTGAACACGATTTTAATGAATACTGATGCTAGTAATGTGTAAAATTCTAAAAATGCAATTGCGAAACCGCAATGTTCACTGAGTCCGTAACAGGTAACGGAGCTTGTCACAGGTAACCCGCCACTGAAATCGAGCAACTGCCATGTTTTTCCTACAAGCAGAGAAAAAAAAACGATTAATACATGGTATATGGCTTATTAATTGTAAGTATTTCTCGCAATGTGCCGTATAAAAGTCATGCACCTGCCAAGTCGTTAACGTAATAATACGATACTCCCTTCTGCATTACATTATTACTAGTTCGAAGTGTGGCACAACAAATGTTTCCTGTCCGTCATCTCAGGACACCGTAAGTTCCAGGCATTCCCTGAGATCAAAAAGGAACCGCTGTCCTCAGAGCAGGACAAAGGATACATGTTGCTTCCTACCTGATCCTTACGTCACTCTACTTGTGTTTCAAGTCCACCAAGGCATGTTGCAGCTTTTACAGTAATTCACGTCGGACATGATAGCTCAGTCGGTGTAGCAAGTTACTACAGAGTGGACGGTCGGGAGATTGAATCCCAGTGGGGACGAGATTTTTCGCAACCGTCCAGACCGGCCCTGGGGCCCGCCCAGTCTCCTGTACAACGGCAACTGGGTAATTCCCAGGGGTAAATTGGCCGGGGCGTAGCGTTTGCCGCCGATCCCTATCTTGCGCCGAGGTTAAAGAAAGAGTACAACTATACCTCTACTCCTACCCCCTGGGCGTTGGTGGCCTCTTCTAGGGTGAACTTTACTGTAATTCACAGCTAACCCCGTTCATCTTCCTGTATTACCGAGAGGCCATAAAGCGCGTCTCTTCTAAATACATTTATATTGTGTAATTTTTATAGTGTGTGTTTGTGTAATTTACAAGTGATTTACAATAACGGTACTGTTGTCCTTGTTAGTAGTTAATTAGTATGTCATTAAGACATTTGGGAGGCATATAGGTACATGCATTCTTTGGCTCTTCGAAATGCAAATGTACAGTCAATTTCACCCTCCGGCCGCTTTATCCCCGTACTCACTGCTAGGAAATTTATTGCACTAGCGCCGTTAAAGTTTTTATTTTGATGCTGGGAATAGAACCCCGATTTCCCGATCGTGCAGCCAGCAATCTGGTCACCATACTGAACACACTTCCGGTTACGAAGTAAGTTGTAGCCGGAACATGTTTCCGGAACAGCCTGTACGTGTAAAACGCATATGGAGGATGGAAATAAGAGCCTGATTCTTCAGTTGAGTTCTCTTAATTGCAGTTCACTTTGCTGTCTGCTGATTTCGCCCCTAATCTCGGTTTTGGAATCTTATTCCTTCCTGTGACTCCTTTTCTCCATTCTTTACCCACCCACGCGCCCCTTCCTGTTTCCCTACCCTTACTCATGTCTGCAAGTTGATAGGACGGTGCTGGTACAGTTAGTAGGAGATGGGGTTCGGGAGATGGAGATTGCTTTCTGCAGTTTCAAGGGATGAGATCTCATGTTTTGAGGGAAATTTTTCAATTCAGAACACAAGCATATTCTTTATAGGACGGAGCAAAAATGTCTTTACTCTAGTTACATTTCTTCATATGGCCACAGTAAAGGGAAGCTTTGTGAATTTCAAATACAGTCGATATATTGGAATGTTTTGTACATCACGGAAATACATTTTGTCTGCACGGAACTGATAATAGATTTCAGTAGCCGATATTTCGCCTTCGAAATGTGTTTATTGATTTCGTTTACCTTTCAAAATTATTCTTGTGCCCTTGGTAAAAATTTTTCCAAATGCAGAAGGCTTTTTTCCCTTTATCTTTATCGTTGCTCCGTGCATTTCGTAGAGTAATTTAATTAGAACACCAATTAATTAATTTAATCAGCACACCAACTAATGCACATACATAAAATGTTTTACATTAAAATATTTAAAATCGCTTCAACATGTTTCGATCCCAAGATCATCTTCAGGGAGCTTCACTGTTCCGAGCTAAAGTCAGTTACCCATAGTCAGGCGCATTCTCAGCAGCGTACACTTACACAATACGACATGCTGCCACAGCACCAAGTTAATAGAGGGAAATTAATCAGTGAGTGTTTTTAAAAATGTGACTTTAACAAGGAACAGTGTAGCTCCCTGAAGATGATCTTAGGATCGAAACATGTTGGAGCGATTTGAAATGTTTTAATGCAAAAAATTTATTTATGTGCATTAGTTGGTGTGCTGATTAAATGACAGAAGGTTTTTTTTTAAATCTAAAGTTTCCTTGAAAAACGCTTCGTTTATTAAGAAGAATTTCCCAATCATTTTCGGGTGAGAAATCCCTGTTGTGTTCAATAAACAATATAATATATATATATATAATTGCACAATCTAACAGAACTTTTTATTAATTATTTAATATTTCATTAAAGGGGACTGCGGTAGCACAGCGGTTAAAGTGCTGTGCTACAAATCGGAAGGTCGCTGGTTCGTTCCCAGCTGGCGTCATTGGAATTTTTCATTGACAAAATCCTTCCGATCGCACTATGGCCCTGGGGTCGACTGAGCCTCAAACGAAATGAGTACCATGAGTATATCCTGTGGGTAGAAGCGGTCGGTGCGTAAGGCTGACAACCTTACCACCATTCTGAGCCATTGTCAAGTAATCTGGGAACCTTAACTTCCTGGAACCCTCTGGGCCACTCCAGGCCTGTAACGGGACTGCTTCTGTTACTGTATCAGTACTTAATAAAACGCCATTAGATTGTGCAAGTGTGTGTATATATATATATATATATATTCCCAGTCATTTAATCGGCCTTGCAGCTAGCTGCCTGAGGTAACATAATGAAATTATAAATGAGCTCTGTAATGGGCTAACGGCTGGGACATATTGTACTTCTTAATATTGAAGATGTTATTTTCAAATACTAATCCTCTTTTATTTTTACACAGACATATGGGATACTGTAAGCACTAATATTTTTCTACACGTAGAGGTGACATGAATGGGCAGCGGTGGCGCAGTTGGTTGAGGCACTGCGCTACAAGCCGTAATGTCGCGGGTTCGATTCCCGATGGTGTCACTGGAGTTTTTCATTGACATAATCCTTCCGGCCGCACTGTGGCTCTGGGGTTGACTCAGCCTCTAACAGAAATGAGTACCAGGAATATTTAATGGGGGCTAAAGACGGCCGGTGCGTAGGGCTGACAACCTTACCACCTTCATGTGCCGACTTTCTTGAAATCTGGCAGCCTCAACCTCCTGGAACTCTCAGGGACTGTCCAGGCCTGTACAGGGATTGCTTTACATTTTAGAGGTGACATGGGGAAATAGGGAATATTTGAAGAACTATTATTTTTCTACTTGTAGATCTGACAATGGACGGACAAGTATTTGAAGGTGTTCAGAATTTTAGATGTTTAGGTACATTGATAAACTAAAAAAAAATAGTAATTGTTGAAATAAAACCATGTAATAGAAGAATTTATAGTCTAAGACAAATATTTAGGTCTAGAGCCGTGACTAGTGTAGTTAAAATTGAGTTGTATAAAAAGGTGAAACGAGTTGCTGTGTTTGGGAGTGAAATGTGAGCTGTAACAGAGACGGATGTGCAAAAACTGAGTAAATGGGACAGGAAATTATTAAGGATACATGGACCGTTAGTAGAGGAATGAATTTGGGGATAAGAACTCTACCGGAACTGAGGGAGCTATGTGAAGATCTTGATACAGTAGCAGATGTTACAAAGAAGAGATGGGAATGAATTGGACATGTAGCAAGAATGGATCAGTGAAGGAGAATTAAAAGAATATTTGAGAATAAATTTGAGGAAAGTAGAATAAGGGAAGATATGGACTGAGATGGTTGGAAGATGTGGCGGAGGATCAACGGGCAGTGAAGGTTAAGAGATGGCGACAGAAGGCAGTCGATAGGGAAGAATAGGCGTTCGTTATTTTTAGAGGCCAAGGCCCTCAGAGTCCGTAGGGTCAAGCAGTAAGTAAGTAAATATTTTTACACAGCTGCATTTAACACGAAGGAATATCGAATGAAAGCCGTATGTATCTTTTTGAAGTGTGGAACTCAATGCAGGTTATGCGACAAAAAAAATCTTTTTCCAAGTCACAGTAAACACATCGATTCTTTGTTACAAATAGCAACAGATAACGCCGTCTCAGTTAATGAACGCTCTTCTCAGAATGAATATGAAAGCAAGAGTTTCCTCCAGAAGTCCTTGAACTTCTACTAGAAGACATGACATCACATCCCAGACGAGAGTCATCTGCATAGCAATTGCTTCAGGCGTTATTCATTGAAGACGGTGCAGATGTGTGTTTGAAGACGTCTGTACACTGGACATGTTGGTTCCCCTTTAACATGGAAATGTCGGCCTACGGTAGACGTCGGCGCCAGCTATACCCTCCCCCTACAAGTCACTACCGCAGTAATGAATGACACTCCACAACGCAGAAAAGATTGTGTGCTGGCGGTTCTGATCACACCATTGGCTTCTGCAAGCTTACGTCTCGGTGGTCAGTGCTCATCTTTTCGTCATTTGTTTGCATGGTTGTTGTGTAGGTCAGAGCAAAACTGGCTGATTTGTCTTTCGGTATACGCAGTGTAACACTTAAGTGTGGAACTTTTGAAGAAATGTTGTGGGTAACGTGGGGTAACGTGGTCTCGGTTCAAGAAACGGAACAGTGGTGATAATGATGCCTTACGTTACGCAAAATTTGGGGATTTTTTTTATTATCTGAAAGCCCATTTTCTTTTTAACGAAGGAGTGTAGTCGCTGCAGTTTGTTCGTCCGTTTACAAATAGATCCTTATAGTAAGCCGGTGATGGAGTTGGGAGGTTATTGTGCGAGGCTATTATGTGAATCAGACAGCTTTGATTGATGGGTTGATTACTGAATAATGACTTCTAAAGTATTTCGGAGGAAGGTGTCATGGATTAATGTTGACATCTGCCTCGGTGACCTGAGGTAAAAAGGTGAAAAGGTGCCAGATGACACTGCAGATTTTCAAACTTGGAACCTTCCAGCTGGTAGACTTAATTTTTTTTGGTAATGCTTTTGTTTCCATTTTTCTCGTTTTGCAATAGGAAGCGGGGTAACATGGACGGAATTGGGGCTAGGCTATGGCTGAACTTTCAGAGTTCGAATCCAGGAAGGGGCAAGAGAATTTTTTCTTTCCCTAAATTTCTGGACCAGCAAGCCTCCTATTTTATGGATACTGGGCTCATTCCCCGGGGCGTGACGTTGACATTCACCTCCATCTAATGTCGTGGTTAAGAATGAGTGGAGCTCTACCTCCGCTCCCAGTATGTGCTGTGTAGTGTGTGAAGGACGACTTTAATTCATTTTATTGATATTACCCCTTCCAGTGTTGTCATATAATTATTTCTACTGTTATTGTCAGGAACTGCAATACCTGCATTAAACAGAAAGGTGACTTGATTTCTAGAGCTTCTCGTCTCTATTTTGAAGGATCCCTATTCGAATCTTGGTGAGCATACCCATCGTTTTTCCTGTCACAGTCTTCGTTGATTTCCTCAGTCATTCGAAGCAAATGATTGGGACAGTACCTTAAAACAGGCCACGCCCGCTCTTTTCCACATAATTTCCTGTGTATTAGACACAGCCGCCGAACATGTGATGATTTATGTAACCTTGAGTTTTCGAACTGTGTCTTGAAGTACTTTTAATTAATATTTTTGTTACTGAGATCTGCGGTCTTCTTGGATTTTAAGCAGGATATATTGGTGGTTCGTTTTCGACGTTTTGGGACGACCTACTGGTGGCATCTTCAAGGGTAAAGCAGTCCAAGAAGAATAACGGGAACACTTAGAATAGCGTTTATCACGAATTATAAGGAAAATAATATTTGGATAAGGTGATATATATCTATAACACGTGATAGCTCAGACATTACAGCGTCTGAGCTGCAGGGTAAACGACCGAAGGATCGAATTTAAATTTCCACCACGCTAATGAGGCTCTTCTCTACAGCGTCCGATTGCCCACGTGGCTTCCTATCCAGTGGGCACCGGCTGATTTATCTGCATTAAGCGGCCGTAACATGAAAGTGGCGCTTATCTGGGACCGACGTTAAGAATCCGTGGATCTATACCTCCGATGTGTAACGCCTTCTTAGCTTGGTCCTTAATTAATTAATCAAACGTAAAATTCGACATAATGGAAGTGTTTTTTGTAAGTATGAGGTTATCTAATTTCATCCTAAAAATAAGATGGGCGGATGTGTCGTGATTTAGCGTCAGGAGAGATTTTGTGAGCATGATCATGAAACTTTGGATTGCATGGAACAAAGGAAATTCTTTAAGAGCTGTGTGACCGGAATTTTCTTAAGAAATAATGTACCGCCATAATTAGTTACGATTACAAAGTCTATTTGTCAGTCGTGATAGCTCAGTCGGTATAGCGACTCGCTACGGGCTGGACTGTCCGGTCATCGAATTCCTGTGGAGGCGAAGTTTTCCTTACGCGTCCAGACGGTCCCTGTGGTCCACCTAGCCTCCCTTTCAGTGGGTACCGAGTCATTCCATGGCGTCAAGTGAGCGGGGCGTCGCGTTTGCCATTCACCCCCCATCTAGAGCCGAGGTTGAAGAAATAGTAGAGCTATACATCTACTCCCCTTTGTGTTATCATGGCAGAGTGTAGGGTGAATTTTATCTTTACTTTCTTTTATAAAATCCTGTCACTGCGCTGCAAACCGGAAGGTCGCGCGTTCGATTCCCGATGGTGTCATTGGAATTTTTCATTGACATAATCCTTCCGGCCGCACTATGGCCCTGGGGTTGACTCAGCCTATAACGGAAATGAGTACCAGGAATATTTCCTGGAGGTAAAGGCAGCTGGTGCGTAGGGCTGACAACCTTACCACCTTCGCGTGCCGATTGTCATGAAATCTGGGAGCCTCAACATCCTGAAATCCTGTGGGCCTGTCCAGGCCTGTAATGGGATTGCTTTACCTTTACCTTTTTTACAACATCCTGTAGGCCCTATCAGTAAAAACAAGGAAAGTCGAATAGAACGATAAATAGCAATTAATAAAACACATTACGCCGAAACATGCAGTGCAAGTAATCCTAAACATATCTTCCGGTGCAATGGATGGAGCAGATAATGGACGTTGAGCTCTTCTGTACAGATATAAATGTCATATCTTGGTGCTTTTAATACGACGGGATGAGCACCTTTTATTGTCCCAATTAGCTTCCTAACTGTTTGCTGAAAAGGTTCACGGAACTTTTAACTTCCTGAACACCGAACTTCTAAATAATACTTATTTCATGCTTCACAGAGAACACATTGCACGTCCATCATAAAGAGCAGACTAACGTCATTTACGAAAATGATAACTGGTGGTTCTGAAAATCGTAGGAAATGCATAAATGCATGGTGTGTCTGATGTTATAGCATGGGGTACGCATGTTTATCCCTGCGGTTTGAAGGTTTATTGTCTTTTGCTTAAGCTCCTTCTGTAACACCCTGCTCCTGATACGTATCTTTTGTTAATATGATCATTCCTCTGAGAACTTATACCATTACTGGCATCTAATGAAGAATGTATATACTTAAATTAAGAGCATACCTTTTCCTTCCGATGATCCGGTCCAGTTTTGAGTGTGTGTGTGTGTGTGTGTACACTATCCCATTCCTCAATGACGTATATTTATGACCACACTGTAGGTGCATCTCGTTCCATCTCCTTGTACCTTCCCTCGTGGGATCTGGGGTGGGGATTTGCATAGAAAGAGATCTCAGATTCAAGGGGTGAGGTCGTGGGGTCAGCGGGGTCGCGCTGGACCGCAGCATCCATTGTTCGGATTCTCGTTCCGTCTCTCCCACGGGAAATATTGCTGACCAGTGAGTACGGCAATACTTCAAGTCTCCCTTGTGCTCTAAGTTTTCCTTATTTTGATGTTAAAGCGTGACACGTATTGGCGCGTAAGGTTTTGATTGTCCGTAGTATTTCCCAGGGGCTGATTTAAATATACTTTACTTCACTTCCAGAGAGCATTCAAACAGTCTCTATATCAGTTCTGCTGAGAAATTATTGGGATTTATGAAGTCGCATTTCACCAATGTACTTATGTCCTTGTGTCACTTTGGATAACGTGTTAGGTTACCTATATAAATTGATGCTCCTTGGAGTCAATTTCTGTGACACCGTTTCGTAGCTTATTTGCTATAACGCGCCCCATTTCACCTTGGAATAGACCTAACAATCCGTGGTGTATGAAGCGCCCACGAACTTGGTCTAACGTGACATGCTGCACCGTAACGTATGATAAGTTGCCTATAGGGAAGGCGCTTTGGGGTGGCTCTGAACTTCCGTTGAGCGCCTTGCGTACGCTTTCGATACTTGCATCATGTTCTCTGTTTACACAGTAACTGCGCATGTCGCTGGTTGAAGGTGTCTTTTCAACTGTTCAAGCTGTTCAGGAACATCTGTGTCAGCAAGTATATCATACTAGAAATGTGAGGAAAATAGACGATGTACTAGTGGTCTGGAGTGATGGTTCGTAGTGTTCTTCTTCTTCTTTTCTTTTTATTTATGATTTGGAGGTTACAGAAACAATGTTTCAAAGTTTAGTAAACACACTGTTTTTAATTATTTTTTATTTTATTATAAGCAAAAATTCCAAATTAGTATCACAACAGTGTTTCTTTACATAATCCACACTCCTACATGTTTCGACATTCCCCTGTTATCATCAGGGAGTTCCACATCAGCGCTTTGCTAAGGTACATAAATTCTTAAATTGCACCTGTTAATATTACAAATTTATAAAATTATTAAATTAAGTTTAGTCGTGTTTACAATAAAATCTGCCCGACGTTATAGTTTCTTGTGCAAGGAGTTTGTATTTATGGCTGCATATAGAGTCTCTTGTTGATGATATTAGTGTTCTGATCTGGCGTGTGACATGTACTTTTGTGATAATAATTGTGCAATTTTTGGGTACATTAAAAATAATAAAAGACGTACGGTACATGTATTAAAATAAATACACTGTATTTAAGAAAGACCGATATGTTATTTCTACAGTAAAACCAACCAGATGCATCAATGTATCTGTTTGACATATGCCTGTTGCAGTGTGTACAGTCTTTACCTCCTGGTGATGGATGGAAAGACCGTCCGAAGCATATAGAGTGTTACTCAAATAAAATAAATTTGAGACATTGGTGCGTCTGGTTGGTTTTACTATAGAAATATATTATGATGCACGGCCCTATGAACGTCAAACCGATATGTCAACGCTATTTAAGGAATTAACTTGTATTCTGAAAAGCGTGTGATTTGGATAGGCGCACTGTATATGAGACGTGGGTACATAATATTTGAGTGTTAAGCGGGAGGGGGGAATGGTTAGAGTATCGTTAAAGGTTCAAATACAGTGTGTTAACAAATGTTAACATAGATTTCAATTGAAATCGAACTAATGAAATCAGGAGTGTGCCGACTGGTATCAGTCGGTTGTACTGTAACCTGATCAAGGGACGTGGTATGGATACATACAAGTCGAGATTTATGTTAGGCAACTGAGAACAACCACGAGAACCCACATGGTTTGCGTATATTCCATTGTGCAAACAGCATGCAAATTAAGAGATGTAAGTTTAAAATTTTCGTATGTTTTTCCCTCCTAGTGTAGCTGTTCGTTTCCTCTCGCAGAGAACCTGTTGGCGTGTCTTTACGATATAGGAATTGATGAGAAAGGGGTGGGTGTTGTGGATATGGTAATTTGATATAGGGTGGGAGCCATGCTATTGTGAACTAGGTAATGAACCATCGGGTTCTGGAAAGGGCAGGGATTTCTTGATAAACTAACCGAGATCAGCTTCTCAAGATACTCTGCTTACTGAAACACAGTCAATTCGCATTACCGTTGCGCATGGTTTGAAAGAGTACCCGCTGCGGGATTCTGTTGCCTTCAGTAGCAATAGCGTTCGCACTGTGATGTCACCTTGGGGTTGTGACGTAGAATGTTCATGTAGCCGACAGTGTTACAATATGCAGTTGGTGTGGACGCTTTACGCATTCGCATTTGTAAAGGTATGCGCCACATAACGACGTTTCGGTTAACGACGGACCGCATATACGACGGTGGTCCCATAAAATTGTAATATTATAATGTAATTATATTATAGTATATTATAATATAATAGTGGGCCCGGTAGCTCAGTCGGTATAGCGACTGAGCTACCGGGCTGGACGGTCCGGGATCGAATCCCGGTGGGCACGAGATTTTCCGCCCGTCCAGATCGGCCCTGGGGCCCACCCAGCCTCCTGTACAATGGGTACAGGTTCTTTCCCGGGGGTAAAATGCGGCCGGGGCGTGCTGCTGACCACTCACCCCCCCCTTTCAAGTGCCGCGGTCATGGAAGAGTAGAGCTTTACCTCTACCCACCCTATGGGCCACACCAGGCCTGTAAAGGGATCACTTTATCTTTTTGTATTATAATATAATATTCTAATACCGCTGTGTTACAATTGCCTACAGTATTCAATAGAGTAACATGCTGTACAGGTTTGCAGCCTAGGAGCAATAGAATATACCATAGAGCCCAGGTGCTTAGTAGGCTATACTGTACTATCCAGGTGTGTGTAAGTACACGTTAGCGCGACGACGAAATCGCGTAACGACGCATTTATCAGAACGTATCCCCGTCGTTACGCGACGCATATCTGTACTTAAAGGAAAAGACGTTTTCCATGAAATACGCACTTTGATACTGTAGCTGTAACTTAAGCAAGTCCCAGCCGTGATTCCTTAGCTGCCAGACTGGATATATAATACACAGCGTTCGGAGTAGGCTTACAGGACATATGATACATACTCTACCGTAAGATTTTATTCCAATAGGCTTGGCTGTCAGAGGAAATATACCGAAAGCTCTAAAATTTTATTTTTCGTTTCTCGTGCAGAGGATTAATTGAATACGATGCCGTTACATTACAAATACACGGTCTAGTTTGTGCATTGGGTTTTCGTTCAACATTTGGTATCGGTTCGTCTAACTACGGCACTGAGAAAAGGCACGGCGCTAGGGTGAAAAGTGACATTGGTATAACAACGTAAGAAAAAAATGAAGGCGCCGAGATGATATTGTTGAGGTAAGGTCCAAGACGTTCACTGTGTGACAGTACACAAATACGTAAGAGGGGACATACATATAATTGCACAGTCTAACACACCTTTTTATTAAGTAATTACAATTGAAAGATAATTAAATCATTTAAAACATCAACATGTTTCGGCTCCTCTTACAAAGCCATCTTCAGGCTGAGCCCTAAACATTGTTATATACAATTAGCAATGCTTTATACAGCACGAGATCTCGTTTACTTGTTATTAATATATATTATGAATTAAAAATAAATGTCATTTCGAATGTAAAATAACGTAGGTAATGTGGTTAAAAGTTACAAGGAATATAATTTAAAATGTAGGAAGAATAATAGTTTTTAGAATCGTAAGTTTTGAAATTAATGAAGAACTACTGTATCCAGATTTTTTGGATGTAATATCGTGGGGGTTTCTCTTCATCAGTGTAAACTGCTTATCTTTTGTGGGGAGAAGTAGTGATATTTGGGTCACTAGATATAATTATGTTGAATCTGTAACTTTTTTGCGGAAATGTAGTAATATTTCACTGTCGGGTCGCTGCATGAAACTATGATGAATCTGCACCTGTATAACAAAATATTTTGCCTGAAAATTGCAAAGTAAGAAGGGAAGTAAATATATACGTTGTAAGTGAAATTACTGTCTGTTATTGACGCAAGTTTACGTAAGGTTTGCTGTGAGTGGCCAGTATGTGCCGTGCATGATTACGTGTGATTAAACATCAACCGGTAGAAGAACCGGTTAGAATGTTACAGATCAGCGTTCTGTGTTGGATGTTAATTAATTTGTTCTAAAAAAAACATTTAAATACAGTTTTGCCTGTGAAGAATATAAGGATTTCATTCGTACACGCAGGGACCAGTCGGTGACAGTTATAAACCCAACCGGTCAATTAAAACTAAACTCCGTGGCCTTAGTCCGCACGCGAACTATACCGACAGAGCGACCGCCGCCGGTCGGCGAAGTTAGTGCCAACTTTTGCGGATAGAGGGGTGTCACGTGGTCAGCGCAA
>Ga0123354_10012467_pt1 | contig 13179 bp, 4 predicted proteins | sample TergutLab28metaG_2_FD_97872 | JGI IMG/M metagenome (GOLD analysis project Ga0123354, IMG submission 97872) | Labiotermes labralis P4 segment gut microbial communities from Petit-Saut dam, French Guiana - Lab288 P4 | ecosystem: Host-associated > Arthropoda: Insects > Digestive system > Gut ...
ATCATGAATACACAGTGGCGTACCGAGGGGGGGTGGTTTGGGGGGGATCAATCCTCCCCCCCCCCCCCTGGCCCTCTCGCGCCCCCCCTAATCGACCCGAACCCACACCGTTCTGCCAGATTTCTAAAATTTTTTAACATTTTTAAAATGGGGTTGGGTTTGGCAGTTTTTTGGGGGGCCTTGGAAATTGGGGGGGGGGGGAGGGTTGAACCCCCCCAAACCACCCCCCCTCGGTACGCCACTGTGTATTCATGTTTACTTTTGTCTCATCTGATGGACAATGGAAGAAGATGGAGGTTGTGATAAAGTGCTGAGGGCAGGAGCTTTGTATTAACGTGCATATTCAGCAGCTTAGTAGGCAGCGCAGATGGAATCAACTAATGCAACGAAAAATTGACGCTGCTGGTGGTGGTGTTGTTGACAATAAACAGTGGTAATGTTGATAAAACAGTAAGTTGACATCAAATGAGGCGTTAAAGTAACCAAGAATCGTGGTACGAGTATTGACACTGTACCTGTACCTAAACACGCATGAGGCAGGCGTTTGAATAGTAATGCATCGAGTCACACAAACAAGCACTACCGTGTCCTGCAGCAAAATAGTAGTGCGTATGACGTGATTGCGGTTGTTGACGCGGGGAGCGCTGCTGACCCGGGCGGCCATTGACCCCCGTTCGCGAGCTGAGCCCCACGTGGACCCGGGACACGCACACGCTGTATGGTCAGGCCGAAAACTTTCTTTTTTCCTTTGTCAACACGTGTTAATTACCAGTATCAACTGTAGTCGTTATTCGCAACCTTTTGAAGGTATTCAAAACATGCAAATGACATATTCAAGGCTTTCATCAAGGTGTCCAGCTGCACATTCTCTACAGTACAGTACAGTACTGTACTGTACTGTACTTGTCTTAAATTTTACCGCGCTTTTAGCGTCTCATGCTTTACAGTGCCAAGTTGTTGGACGACTGCCGATTTGCAAAGGATGTGAAAGGAAGCGGTTGTGTCCTAATCGAGGAATCTGCCTGGTAGGACTGAGGTAGACTAAACAACGTCAGGGTAACCGGGATGCCGGCAAAGAATCGAACCAATAATGTCTAGTACGCACGTCCAGAATCTCTCGGCTACACAGGCGCACAGTTCCCCCTGAGAACAGTTTTTTTTAGCTAGTCCAGAAATTCCTCTTTTTTTTTTCTTTGCAAGTGGAAGATTCATGGCTGTTTTCAAAAAGGGTTATCACTGGTCCCTGTCCTAAGTCAGATGAATCTAGTCCACACCCTCCCTTCCTATTTATTGAAGATGCACATTAATATCATCCACGTTTAGTTCTGACAAGTGTTTTCCTTCAGGTTTTTCCCACTAACAGACCTTTACGAATTTCTGTTCCCTCCCATGCCTGACGCATGCCCCACCTAGCTGCACTTAGTTGGTATGGTCATGCTAATCGTATATCAGGAGGGACACAAATGACGAAGCTTGTAAATATGAAGAAGGGAACTTTTTTGCAATGTGTATTGCATCTGGGGCGGCTGGCTTTGCGACAGTGGTTTGGTTTGTAATAAACACTCTTCCTTGTCAGTAAGAAATTTAAGTAGTTAACCGAACATTCATTGGTCATTTGATGACTGACATGACAAAACATTCATTTGCTTATTTTTATGTTTTGCTGTCCGTGCATCTCAGTATAATCTTAGTAATTAACCAAGTTAATGCACAAATTCTTGTTTTATAATAAGTTTATTATGCGCCTCTACATGTTTCGAGCACTATGTGCTCATCATTAGGAGGTCAAAATTGCATTATACCAGATGCTGTATAATGCAGTTTTGACTTCCTGATGATGAGCACATAATGTTCGAAACATGTAGAGGCGCATAATAAACTTATTATAAAACAAGAATTTGTGCATCAAGTTGGTTAATTACTACGATTCATTTGCTAGTATGGAAGGGGAGGGCAGGATCAGTACAGTGTCAATTTTTGGGCCGAGTGCTGTGTTTATTAATGCTGGGACGGACCACGCGTTACACACCAAAAGATGAATAAAGAAACAAAGGTGCAGGGCTGTTAGGAAAGGGGTACAAGAGGTGCTGCGGGGTGTGAAGGTGCATTGACCTCACTGCAGTGCTCCCACCTCCTGGTCGAAGGCCGAACTGAGGCTGATGCTCCTTTCAACATATTGAGCTCGAAGTACGCCCATCTCATTTCGTATCACCTGCCTCTCTCATTCAACTATACCAGTATGTTTGTCAGTAATGGGTGATGTTTAAATTTCAAGCTAAAATATAACGAGAGAGAGAGAGAAATAAGGAAGAAGGAGAGAGAGATATAAGGCGAAAAATAGAGGCACAGTTAGCGGGATAGAAAGAGAAGGAAGGAAGTCAAGAGAGAATGAATGAGAAGGAGCTAGAAGGAATGATGGAAGAACTGCACAGAGTTCATTCCAGGTTTTTAGAGTTGGTACAATTATGGGCCAGTGGAGCAAGAAAGGTATCTTGCGTGAACTTTTTAAGACTATTATTTTTCTGCCGCAGCGTCTAGTCATCCAAGAGACTTGATATGCATCTTGTCATTGAAACTTCTCAGAAAATGAATTTCCCCCAAGAATAATTCAGATTTGCATATAAATTAATAAGATGTAATTTTGGAGGATACTGTTCAAAAATTTGCGAGTAATAATATCCTATATTCGTAAGATAAAATTCATTGTTACGATAACAGTATATTTATGAACTTCCTTACGTCTGTTCTGTGTGTTAGCAGTGAAGGGAACTCTGAATACAACGTACTCGTAGGTAATTTTCGCATGTATGACCCATGCCTTATTATGCGAGTAGACGTCAATAAAATCGTTATTAATCATTTTAATAAAGCAGTTTTGATTCTCGCATTACGAATAAAATGTTCTTTAATTATAGGCCTCTTAGGCATAAGGATTGTGCTCATGAACACCTATATGGGCCGTAAGCACAGTTGTCCCTTGTAAGACACTAGGAAGCTTTGAGTGACCTCCCACCACGGTAGTTCCTACTGCAACGGTTCACATATCTTGACACTGACTCATACTGAGTTTCCCCTTTTAAACGGGCTGTAATACACAATTGTCTTGGATTCAAGGTCATCAGTGGCAATGCGGCAGCTGATCCTGGTGCTACTAGGGGAGGCAGTCACTCTGCACGTTCAATATTTCGTTTTAACTTTGTGCTTCAGGACAACCCTCTGTAGATTGAAGTGGCCAGGTGGCAAAGGGACTGGCAACAAGCTGCGGGAGGTAAAACGAATGGAGTGTCTTGCGGTCTGGACTGCGGCGACGATGTGCTATGCTGGACTGCGAGTCAGCCACGCCCGTCACACACAGCCATCGGGAACCGACCCTGTAGGTTTGCATCCACGGATGTTCAGCACATTTTGGTTGGTTTTCCACCGGAGGCGAACGGTTTCTTTTGCGCTAAACAATGAATGGAATGCTTTGTGATGACGTTTGTGTTTTAAGACAGGTTGTAGCCCTTTTACTAACATTAGCCGCTTTTCTTCTTACGCAAATTTCAGTCTGCCTTTAAACATGCTTCTGAATGCGACCTGTATCTTAAAATATCGCATAGAAAGCCTGCATCCTTCGGGATGTTCCGTAGCAGCTGTAATGTGCGGAGACACGATAAAAGTGGCACTGTAAGTCCAGACAGATCTGCGTAGCATGCCTCAACAACATATGTACGTACACCCCCCCCCCCTTCCCACCATCACCATCACAACCAACACCACGTAATACAGTAGCATCCGACTACCATAGCTCAAGTCAGGCGACGTTCAAATGCATTAAGTGTACTTCAGACGAGCACTTAAATTCTTCAGACAGTTTTGATAATTGGTTATGTGTTCAGTCATAACGATACCTTAATTTTTTGTTGGCTGACCGCGAAAATTCATGTCAAAGATTTGTCAGATGACTCTGAAGCGAAATGAAATGAGTTGAAGTGTCGAATTTGTGAGTGTGAAATTTGGTTCCGTTACCTGCACTTGCACATAGGATTCTGTACTTAACTAGTTCCTAACACTCCCGAATTTATACCGGTCTCTTACTGCATACTTACGTACACAAACCTACGAGTATATGTAGCCAGCCATCTGTATACCTAACCCTATAATTGCTTTCACACATACCCATATTTAGGAATGTTATGTCCACATCTACACCTACAGCATACCGGTCAGTACATACCTGCAACTACCCATACCTGGACCTTGGCATATATTCACCCATCCCCATCCCAATTCCAACACATATACATATATTTACATGTGTAGTTGCGCCTACCTATGTCTGTATGTGCCTAAACATACCAGAACCTACCAGAGACAGTCTGTGCACCTGTGTCTGTAAAGGTAAAATTTACCCTATAGCAGACCATGGAAGCCTAGCGGGGAAGTAGAAGCATAGCTGTACTCTTTCTTTAACCTCGGCTATAGATGGGGGTGGGTGGTCAACACCACTACTCTGACTGCACCTGTACCTACACATGTAGGTGTACAATATATAGATATAACTGCAGGTGGTTACAGCTACAGTAGGTAGGTATCTACAGGCATAGCTGGGGGTGTGGGCGGCTGCCCTGGGTGGCAGAGTCAAAAGGTCGGCAAAATGAATGTTTAAATGGAAAACATTCGAGTTTCTGCATCAAACATTTTTTATAATATTGAGCCAGATACAATGAAATTGTTAAGTAATTGTGATTTTTTTAAAGTCTAATTTGTTCTAGGGGTGGCCATCGCTTAGGGTACCAAAACACAAATCTTCACCACTGTATATGCCTACCTACGTGTCTAAAGCTACCTGTAGTTAGTTACCTATGCATTCCTGTAACCGTACTTTTTACGCATCTGTAGCAACACTGCTGTGAGGACTTAAATCTGATGTTACAAATATTAGTTTGTACAACTTTGTTCTTAAGGTATTGCTTGAGGTGACATTGCATTTGGCTGTTTATTTTTGTGCAGTAAATGAAGAAGAAACTGTTATTTACATGTTTATATGCCAAGTGAGTCACCATGATGATCTGAATCCCCCAGAGACTGCTTATGTCTGCTATAGGCATTGGCAATGGGTTGAGTCAGTGGGTGAGATAGTGGCTCAGGACATAGGAAGTGGTGGGGGTGGGGTCGAGGGAAGGGGAGTTACCTAGATTGAAAAGTGTAGAGCTGAGGAAACTGGAAGCGAAAATGTGAAAGTGGAAATGCAGTTACATGGGAAAGTGCATGGGCCTGATCGTGGCTTGTAAACGTAGAGCTGAAGGCAGAAGTGTAGATCAGCATGGCTGTGTGTGTGGCCGTGTGTGGTGTTGGTAATTCAGAGTACCGTCTAGCTACAGTCATGGCCACAGCATTTGAAGCTCACATATTTTTACAGTACTGAGAGATACAGGATTGAGGCAGACTGCCCAATAGACAGCAGTGTTGCTTTGCATGTATTGCATAGACTGTTGGATTTTTGTCCATTGGGACTGAAAAGAAGTTCAAAAGAACTTGAGGTGGGGAATGTAAATCCACATGTACATTAATATCTTGTTATGCTGTTCACTGTTTTATGCTGCCTTTGGAGAATTTTTTTTTTCCCTTTGTCATTGCCGACAGGGCAGCAACAGAAAATGAACCCAACCTTGTTGACTTGTAGTATTCGTTTATTTATTCATTCTGTTACATTCAAATGGATCCTAGAGACAAGGTCAAATTAGCCTTATGGGTAAAGAATTGGTTAGTATTGTGTATATATTTATGCTTAAAAAAATATATGTCCAATTTACAATAAGTGATAAAACTTTGACTATTAATATACAATACAACATAATATATGTTTTACATTTGTAAACAATAAAACATTTATTTACATAGAGTTAAAAATTGTTTTATAAAATTGATAAAATATGATTATGAAACAAATTTACAAGGAACCAAGATCTTTAGACAATTTCTAATTGAAATATTCAGTTGTAACTGTAGAATGAATTGCCTCAATAAATTATAAGTCATAATAGAATGAATATAAGAGAAGTAAATCACCCTAAATGTTACTTGTAACATGAATGATTTGACAGCCCTGATTGCACAACATGCCATAAGTAATTTAGATGTTAATTGGTCAAAATGATTTTGCCATGATAAAAAATTGTCAATGATTATCCAAGAATGTTGTGTTGTGATTATCTGTAATTAGTTTTTTCCATAGCCTATATGTATGTTTATTTCATGACTATTTTTAAGTCATAAATTGTACATGTGTTTTGTCAAAGTAAATTCATTTTTAAGCAGTCATTTATATTTAAAAATACTTTGTTAATGTCATTAATGAACTGTGTAGGACTAGGTGTGAGATGAGTTTTTCAGTCTTTAGATAAATGACCTACCAAAAATTAAATAACATTATAATATGTAGTCATATGGGGATCTGGTACTCTTTGTTTACAGGGCTGAAAAGACATCACTGAAGAGACTTGATTCCTAATGAAACAAAAGGGTGCAGCATTACTGGACTGTGGAAGCAGCACCTCAGATTTGACTGTAGTTTGCCTTCAGTGTAAGCTGTTCGGGTGTTGCACCTTGATGAAATAGTAAAAGATTACTTATGTCTGAAGGACGTCCTATGGATCTTTTCTGGTCATAGGTACATCAGTAATCATTACTATTTTGACATGGTGCTGCATGCTGCACATTTATGAGAATTCATTTGACTTAAATTTGAGGGCAGTAAGCAAGTTCGTTCACTCCATATTATTATGTGGAAACAGGGAGGCATCTGCATACTGCAGTACAGGTCAGTGTGTATGTGTTTCTTTGCCAAATTCAGTTTCACAGTTTCGCCATGGTTGACACTCATATGTTAATGCATGTGAAGGAAACCAGGAAATATGAGCATAACACACAATATATGTAATGTATTAAAATTTACAGTCTTTTGTGGCATAATTGTTCTTCTGTTGGCAGTCCCGCAGTGGTATAATTGGAAGGGAAGCTGTTGTATCCAAGTTGCTGAAGGATGTTGAGCTTGAGCGTCAGTGACCATGCAGTCTGGGTCTTTCATCTGTGTACCATGCACCAGGATCCCCTGCAGTAAATGCATGTTACCTCACATATAAGGTTGGTTCTTAGGGTGTTGCTCGAGGTGACCCTGCATGTAGCTGAATATTTTTATTTTAGTTTAGTGTGTATGAAGCAGAAACTGTCATCAAAGTTTTATGTGACCCATGATCTGTGCATTATTCAAATATATACAATAATGGCACCAACAAATGCACATAAATACATGACAGTTAATATATACACAGTTAACTCCTACATGTCTCTTGATGTTTGCAAAGTCACATTATGGCTATATGATTCGAATTCAGTCAAAGTACCATGAAAATTGATAATGTTTTACAAGGAAAATGTTAGGATGATGTAGTATAGGAAAAGGTGCCTGTTCGTAGCTATTTTGGCTGTATTGTAGTGTGCTGAGAAGTGGCCATTTCTGAAATTGGATGCCTTAGCAGGGAGGAGTATAAGTACAGTGAAATGTGGATTTTAAATTCCTTGAATCAACATTTTCCTTAATTTTACACACGTTTTTCTATTTATGCATGTTCTTTCAACCCAGTTCCCTGATTATGCAATCAAATGACCATAAGTTGGCTCAAGGAAATAACAACAGTACCCATTGAATGGGAGGTGGGTGGGTCTCTAGAGCTGGGCTGAACATATTGCAGAAATGTATCTTGCCCTTGATGTGATTCAGACACTGGATTCTCCAGCACATTGCCTAGTCATTTTACTGACTACACTGTCTGGTCTCCTCAACACAACAGAGGTGCAGAAATTTATGGATATTAGAGACTTGTAAATTACATTAGTATTGATGTCTTAGTGCTATAAAATTAAGGTTAAAAATGATGACATAGTAGTCCCTGTGCTTGCAGTGGAGGCATAAAGGGTTGGAGTGGAGGAATAGCATAATTTAATTTTTAACGTTGGCACTAGATTGATGAGCGGTCGGTCAGCTTCACACTCTGGCCACTTCACTGCAGGTACATATTGAAAGTGAGGCTGGGTGTGGCCCAAAGCCAGTCTTGATGTCACTTTAAAAATGTATGTATTTAAAGATATGACTTCATTATATGTTATTTTTGCAAGACATCTTGCACACTTACATACTTGCCAAGTAAAAAATACAAGAAATTATCCTTACAGTTAAATTTCCCCAGTGGGTGGTCTGCTAGGAGTTTTGCAGCAGTGCTTTTAGGTCAAAAGTGTAAACATACTTATGTGAGTGGTTAAGGTCCAGCACAGAAGCCCAATTCCAGGGTTAGTATTCAGAAATGGTAAAACCTATTGGATTATGTTCTGTAGACTGACAGCAGTTAATTTCCAATTGAGATGCAGTTGAAGGTGGTTGTGTAAGTGTCTGGAATCCTATTTCTATAGTAATACCAACAAGATTTATTTTATTTTGGAATGACGCTCTACATGTTTCGGACGGCCTTTCCGTCCATCATCAGGAGTTCAAGACTGTACATACAGCAACAGGCATTTGTGAAACAGATACTGCTGTCCCCTAGCAAGCAGAAAATTCCTTGGTAAACTTTTAGCACATATTTTTAATAATGGTTAACAATAGGTAAATTCCCGGATCATTTGAAATATTCTGTTAATCCACTTTTTAAGAAAGGGAAAAAATCTGAATTAACTAATTATAGACCGATCTCATTGCTTACTGGTTTTTCAAGATTTTTGAATTATTGATTTATTGAAGACTTAATCAGCATTACAAAATAACAATATTTTTGCCGCAGAACAGTATGGCTACAGATGGGGATTGTCAAGAACTAATGCTACACCTAGGCTTACTGAAATTATTTGAAATGCCTGGAACAATAATAGATATTTTTAGGTGTTTTTTGTGACCTGGCAAAAGCATTTGATTGTGTAAATCATGAACTTTTGTTAACAAAATTACAGTTTTATGGAGTTAAAGGCTTACTCTTGGATAGGTTTATGTCATACTTGTACTACAGGAAACAGAGAGTGGAATTAAGGGTTTTGGACACATGCATTTGTTTTTCAACTTGGAGAACTGTAAAATGTGGTGTTACTCAGAGATCTGTGCTGTGTCCACTCCTGTTTAACATTTGCGTTAGTGATTTACTGGGTTCAGTTGATAATATCTCTAATGTGATAATGCATGCTGATGATACAAGTATTTTAATTTCCAAAAACTGCTATGAAGATATTAATTAATAGAAATTTCAGGAAAGTTCTATACAACACCCTCATATGGTTTCAGGCCATTCAGCTAGTATTAAATGTGGAAAAGACTTAAAAAAAAATTACTCCTTCAAATTTTTCATATTCCCCATGCATATAACTTTTGCTGAACACTTAACTTTTGAAAAAGTTTCATAAAATTTTTAGGACTCTAACTGGACATTCAACTGTCGTGGAAGCCCCATGCAAATTATCTATTAAAAAAGCTGAGTTCAGTTTGTTATATAATGAGTAGATTATCTCATGTACTTAATATTCCAACTTTGAGGACTTTATTTGGTGCATTTTCACTCTTTGGTTAATTATGGAATAATATTTTGGGGCAGTATTAGTTCTATGAATAAGGTATTCCCATCTCAAAAAAAGATATTGTATACTATGCTGGGAATTAGTTCAAGGAGTTCCTGAAGGAAGTGGTTTAAAAAACTGGAGATATTACTCATACCAAGCTTGTATATTTATTCTTTAATGTTGTTTGTTGTTGACAACGTGCATTACTTTCAAACTGATTCCTCTGTTCACGAGATTAAGTCAAGATATAAGAATCATTTACCCACCATTCAGTTAGACTTGCTGCTGTACAGAGAAGTTCTGTGTACCTGTTCTGCTGTTAAGATATTCAACAAGTTACCACCTAGAATATTAGAACTTAAAAAAGATAAGACAATGTTTACGTTTGCTTTAAGGAAGTATCTTCTTACATGTTTTCTCTTCCGTAGAAGAATTGTTATGAAAGATGGAAATGGTTTGATTAACCTTTAATGTCTTTATTGTTCTTAAAAAACTTCAGTGAAGATGGCACATGTATGTGCCCAAACATGTAGGGTGAACATATTTTATTTATACTCAAACGTTATGTAGTGCTGTACTGTTATCAGACTTTAGATTGAAGATCACTAACTACATTTGTGTTGTGTGAATTGTTTGGACCTTTGTGTGAATGATGAGTTTCCATTGTAAAGTGCTTAAAGTGTACAGCCTTCATTTAACAAGTAGGGGTGTACATATGTTACATGCATATAGGTGTTGTACCTTGACAGCATAATATATTGTATGTAGACATCCAGTTTATATACAGCTTTGCATGTTTGAACACTCCACACTGTACACCATACACTTCATTCTGTTCCAAATAAGTGGCTTATTCCATTCAGAAGTGTCTTACTTCATCTGGCAGTTAAGGAATTTTCACATTGTATGGAATGTGTGTTTGTTACTGTGTTTGCAAGAGCTCTCCACAGGTCCGCCTTCCGAGCCAAATGAATCCAGTTCACACACTAACTCCATATTTCTGTGAGACACATTTTAGTGTTACTGTCATTGACATTCTGGTCATAGTGTTGCTCTTGATGTTGAGACCTGTGTCAGTGGTTGAAGGCATGCCCAGTATGATATCAGATTGAGCTTGTGGCAGAATTTTATGTGATGAATATACAGGTATGCTGGGATGTGGGGTAGACAGTGCTCTGTATTGTAAAGGACTGTAATGCATTCATCTTCAGGGTCTGAAGGTGCCTCAAAATGTCTGGAACCATCAAAATAAGTATTCTGGCACCTTGTTAGTATATTAGGTCATAAAATTTCTTTACAGTACCATAAAATCATTGTCTCACTCAGTGCTGACATACCTGTAGTACAGTCATTGTTTCTGCATTGCAGTGAAATAAGTTGCAGTAGAATGTCAGTGAAGTGATTTATGAATATGTTGGGCAATGAAAAAATCGTATTAAATGTTTCATTACTTTTTGACAGTTGGTCATAGGGTTTAAAGTCAATTCAACCAATACAGTGGTGTGCCTTTAATAAGGCTGTTCAAAAAACGCTGAATGTCATATCATATCATATATCATATCATATACACTCAGTGATTTGTATTCTACTGTACTCAGGCCTTGGTGCAGTATACTGACTAGTCAAATTGTGTCACACTGCTGTCCCACATCTTCCAACATGTAACTGAAATACCTCCAAAGATATTAATTGATGTCAGATTAACTATTATTTTCATCAGTTTCATTCATTCGTTGCTGAGTCTTTGTGCCTAGGTAAGTGTGCAGAAGCTCTTTCATTTTTTCCTGTGTTTTGTGAATTTGCTTTGGGTGCCTTGTCAATCTCTCAACATGTGTGGTCATTTAGAATATGCACAGTATGTCTTAGAACTGCTAAAGTGTAGTGCATAATTGCTTGTATATTGTAATAGCTGCCTTAAATGTATTGTGTCACTTTTTTTGTTGTTGACAGTTGTTATTCTTCCATAGGCACTGCTGTATGTATCCCTGCTCTCTTTTTCCATTTTTGAATTTTTTTCTAGTGTGGTTAGAGCAGTGATTTTATTTTGTGGTCAACTCTTAACATCAGATTCTCGTTAACTTTGATATAATGACAGTACTCTCAGATTGTCTTCTTTGTTATGTGATGGGGACTGGTTCATTTTGTGCAGTATGTGACAAAAAGTTGCCACTTTATGGTCCCTTGACCTGTTGACATTTACCCAGTGTGTGGGTGTGTATGTGTTTTGGTTTGCCAATGTTCTGTGGCTGCTGTATGCATGGAAGATGGAAGCAATGGGTCCATGTACACCAGTCCACCTTCCTGCCACAGTACCAGGGGTATTAAACTCAACTGTGATGGCAGTTGTGTATAAGTCAATGTCTGATTAGTATTAAGTACCTGTGCCTTCCTTAGTGACTCAGGTGTGTATATAGCAAGTATTTTTTAAAGTGATTTATCTCATCACCCTTTGATAACTGTGTGCATTGGTATTGACCTACTCTGGGCTGAGGCACCTTGCACTGTGTTGTTTGCAGAGAAATGTACTGTTTCACTGGTTGGAAGAACCAGTACTCTCTGTGCCTGACACTAGGCACAGAACTCCTGTACACATCAGTTCATGAACAATACTACATTACAGACATGTGTGGTTGGAAATTAAGTAGCAGTACTTACTACTGGCTATTGTACTGTTCAGGTTTGAACTTCAGTAAGTTATCTTCGCAATTGTGTATATGTAAATATCTGATTAGTATTTTTGTACCTGTACCATCCTTAGCCACTCGTGTGTGTGTGTGTGTGTGTATATAGCAAGTATGTTTTAAAATGATTTATGTCATCAACCTTTGATAACTGTCTGAAATGGTATTGACCCACTCTGGATTGAGGCACCTTGCACTGGGTTTGCAGACAAATGTACAGCCTCACTGGTTGGTAACCATTACTCTGCAGTGTATTGCCTTGCTTCATATGTCTGGTTGTGAAGGAATAATTAGTGACATTCTGACAGTGTGTTGATTTCTGATAAGCCTCCCTTTCAGCAGTATTGCATTGATACTAGAGCGCACATTCCCTTTACTGGGTTGATGAATTGTTTAATGTTTAAAGCAGTGACTGATGTGTGTGTTTATATATACATTTACAAATTTGAATTCAAATACCTGTGATCAAAAGAAATTAATGTTAAAGATTTTCTTGTCCTACCTCCAATTACTTATTATGAATATAATTTTTTGTTTTCATGACATGTATTGCACATTGTCAAATGTGTTTCAGTAAGGGGAGTTTCAGTTGCTGTTAATTAAATCTTTGTTCACATGGATGCACATTTATCCAACAGATGGATATGTGCCTCTGCAAAGGCAAGAATTCAACGATTTACTGATTTTGTACCAGCAAAGACATAGGGATAGAGTAATGAAGTTTATGTTACACATATTTTGCATTTAACACTAACCTGTAATGTATATATTAACAACCTACACTTATTTATGTCCAGTTCGGGAAGAAATAAAGAGTAGACTGAGGTCAGGAAATGCTTGCTATCATTCGGTGCAGAATCTTTTGTCTTCCAGGTTGCTGTCCAGGAAATTAAAGATTAAGATATATAGAACTATAATC
>Ga0123354_10012470_pt1 | contig 13177 bp, 6 predicted proteins | sample TergutLab28metaG_2_FD_97872 | JGI IMG/M metagenome (GOLD analysis project Ga0123354, IMG submission 97872) | Labiotermes labralis P4 segment gut microbial communities from Petit-Saut dam, French Guiana - Lab288 P4 | ecosystem: Host-associated > Arthropoda: Insects > Digestive system > Gut ...
GAGCTCCCCTGATACGGACAAGAAAATCTGCTTCATCCCACTGAAGGTAGAAATTTCCTTCCCAGCTTCCGGTTAAAGGCCTGCGTTCCCAGTATCGCGGCAAGTCTTCCTTGTAAAAAAGAACCTTGTAAAAGCCATGGTTGCTTACAATTTCGGTAAGAAGATAGGTTTGGGGTGTGCGGACATCGACATAAAAGAAAAGTTATAGGTAGTAGTTTGGTGGGGGGGGGGGGGGGGGGGGAAGGCGGCAGGTGCGTAGGGATGACAACCTTACCACCTTCATGTGCCGACTGTCTTGAAATTTAGGAGCCTCAACCTCCTGGAACCCTCTGGGCCTGTCCAGGCCTGTAATGGGATTGCTTTACTTTTACCTTTTACTCATTTCTGTTAGAGGCTCAGTCGACCCCAGAGCCATAATGCGATCGGAAGGATTATGTCAATGAAAAGTTTATGTCACAGTACCACACCGAATATTCCTGCATGTTTCGGTTCGCCCTGAAGCAAAAGCAGGGAATTCAACCAATGTAAAACAGCATGGAACCAAATTAGCCACTTGTGTACACAGCTGACGTGTTGTAAATATATGAAAACAAGTACGATATTGTAATACAAATATCTCAGGAACACATTTGTGAAGTTTTTGGTTTAATGTCGTGAATTTGTTATCGATATTGCATGGAATGAAAAATATTAGAAATCCTTAAGTGGACTGTTACTAGAAGGGTCCGTCTGTCGTCAACTGCAGTGTGCACACAGTGAGAGCGATAAAACGGTGCACGACAGAGTGCTGACAAAATAATCACTGCTACAGCGAAATCACCGATCTGGATAAGCTAAATCTTTGGCAGCTGTGTAGCGAAAGGCTAATTATAGCCTGTCCGAAGAAACAGAAGGGAAATCTAGTTGCTGATGTTCTCCATTTTCTTACGCAGAGACTCGTACTTTTCTGGCACAAGTGGCGTCACATCATAGAATTACTGTCTACTCATATCATTACGTTCATTCTGATTTACGAGTCCTATCTCGAGAACAGTGACTGAAAAATAACTTACCATAGACTTACACACGTAAAACAATATTTAATTAATTAATTAGAAATTACGACAGTGGCGAAAATGTGTAATTTTATTATACTAGTGTTGTTCTTGTTGGGTTCTCCGAGTTTTACCAGTTTCCCGCTCTCTGGCTCCATTGCTATCATATGAGCGTTGTTCCCAGTGTTACATTCACCCCCCATCGGGCTACGCAACTGCCATATTACACCAGCTTAACATTTCAAGCGCCTCACTTTCTCCGTCTCTATACCGTATGACACATTCGATCGGTTGCTATTTTCAAAACCTCTCATTCCCCATTTCAACATCGTCACATCAGACCAGTTCCCATTCTTTAAATGTCACTCTTTTAAGTACGTAAGCATATTCAGGACCTTCGCCTGTTGTCCCTTTTGTTTCTGTAAGATCATCCCACCATGGAATGATGTTACATTTTTCAAAATATTACCACATTATACGGACATACTTCAGGATTGTGGATAATGTTATCCTTACTTGAACAAAACATACTGAGGGCGGATGGGTGAATGCAGTAACAAAGATAATGAATGCAAATGAACAACCGAGTGTTTGAGCTGGATTATGTTAAACCACGAAAGGCAGGGTTTAGTAATCAAGGTAATGAAGCTTCGAGTTAAATGATACGCTGGGAATTATATGACCAGTTGAGAGACAGTTATTTTCCTAAGAATGATTCTGCTGAATGGAAAGAGTTACTGAGTGAGTTTTGTGACATACTATATTCTGATTGGACACACTCTTTAAGGGGTAAGTATCCTTTCAGAATGTAAAGCGTATGTAAGCACCAAAGAAAAACAATGACTTAATGTATGGAATACTTTCAAAGTATAACTCCATTAATACTGAATACAACAATTTACTCCATTGGAGGACGGATTTACTATTGCAGGGGTTGGCCTGGAGCCACATGAACAGCGAGGGGATAAATGTGGAATCAAATGACTAAACAAACCGAAAACTGGAAATAAAATTAAATAGCATTTTCAAAAGAGTACAACTCCATAACTTTATGTAAAACCGCCGAACCAGACAAATCGTTATTGTAAATTTAAAACCTGAACAGTTTACCCTTTCTGACTGGGCCAGGGGCTAAGTAGGGAATACTGGTAGGGCATATATAACTATGTTTTTGGAAAAAGCTCTATTCATCCAGCGTGCAGTGTCCGTCTAAACACACAAACACGAAACAAAATGCTGTACAATAAACTAACAACGAGCCCCAGGATCGTCTATACAGACGGCGAAGCCAGACTCTTCCTCCGCAGTATTTGCACAGTTCACCACTGCCATATCGCACTATGACTCAGCCTCTAACAGAAATTAGTACCAGGAATATTTTATGGGGTAAAAGCGGCCGGTTCGTAGGGTTGACAAACTTACCAACTTCATATGCTGATTTTCTTGAAATGTGGGAAGCTCAACCTCCTGGAAATCTCAAGGCATGTCGAGGCCTGTTTATAGATTGCTTTACCTTTTACCACTGCCACATAACATGGCACTCAGAAGACTTCACATTCCATAAGAACATCAGCCGAAACGTGAAATCCTTTCTACTGCAATTGCTTATATCTTAAGCGCTTTCCAGACAGAACAGATTGAATTTTCATACTCCCAAATCATTCGAATATAGACAAAGGGTCTTTAAATGGCTTAAAAGTAAACCAGATATTTATCCTATAATAAGAAAAACTAATCTGGATACTGGGCCAATAAAAGAAAAACGTTAAACGTCTCAACGTGTTACGCACTCAAAAAACCGGACCACTATTTAAATCTAATTAAACTTTGCAGTTACAACGAAATAACCACGATGCTCATACACGAAAGCAAACCGGGGGCTTGTAATAGGCACTAACTTGTGAACAAAGATAGAAAATTGACTACATTCATTATTAAAGCTGCTATTGTAGAAAAGACGTTTATGTGAAAACATAAGGTACAGATGCAGTGGCCCACATGGGCTGCAAGAAAGAAACTGGGGTGAGTGTAAGCACTGCTCTAAGCATTTTTATTCTCGACAATAGACGGTAGTGAATTTAAGAGGTAAAGTATAATTTATAATTTTAAAACTCATGACAATATATTTAACTGTTGAAAAACTGCATGAAATATCATAAGTTCACTTATATCGCAGGCAAGGTCAGAAATACATTACGCTTCTTACAAACAAAGCGTTTGACTGACAGAATACGACTTTGCAGTCATCTCACGAATGATTAAACACGACCATAGGAATCGTCTAAATTTATTGTTTAAAAAATTACGCATTTTCGATACAGAGCATTATACATATTTTTGTGTATCATAATAGGCCAATTTATTCAGCTATTTCTCATCCTATTCTCCAATACACAACCAAAACATAAAGCTACATAAAACAATTACAAACTCACTTCAGTTCCAAATGTACGCTCTGCATTGCAAAGGTGTCGTCTTTTGTGCAAAAGGTCCACTTTTTTTGCAAGCACTTTATAAATGCATTTAAAGGAATTCCGCTGTTCACACCACTATCATGTCTCTAAGACAACTAGTTTCCGTCACTTTTCGGGCCATCGTCAGACCTGTGTACCAGAACCCATTAAATAAACTATACAATCATCTATACGACCTTAGAGAAAGAGATTTCCTTCACAAAACTGGAAAAAATATATAAGATTAGTGAAAACTTTGTAAAAGAAAATTTGTTTTACATATAATATGAAAAGCTAAAAATCAAAAGAGGAATATAATCAATAAATTATGTAGGCAGATTAAAATTTAGGGTAAACGTGCATAGTGTAGCTTCCATTTATATTCTTACAACGGGCTACAACATGTTCTCGGAAATTTGCTACTTTTTGATATGTGAGGTCGTGGCGTTTATACAGCAAGTGTATATGTAGGTTATCACATGTCAGCGTATGTTACATTATATGTTAAGAGACTATAGAACAATTTTATGTACCTGGGCTTGTTGAAGCATCATGTTTAAACAACATTTACCGCACAAGTTTTCTGCGTATGCACACTAATATGTCTCGCTGCCTCATCACTTTCACTAACCGCATGGATTTTTAATCAGTTTTATACACTTATGTAAAGGACGAAATCTCTTTCTCTAAAGTTATATAGATGACTGTACAGTTTCTTTCATTTGTTCTGGTATATAGTTCTGGTGACGGCCCGAAAAAGTGACCGAAATTAATTACCTCAGAAATATAAGTAGAATGTAAATATGTTTATTAATCCGAGCTTGGACCGGGTGGCTCAGTTGGTATAGCGACTGATTAAGGGCTGGACGGTCCGGGATCGAATCCCGGAGGGGACGAGATTTTCCGCCCGTCCAGACCAGCCCTGGGGCCCACCCAGCCTCCTGTAAAATGGGTAGCGGGTCTTTCCCAGGGTTAGAGGCGGCCAGGGCTTGGGTCTGACCCCCCACCCCCATCTAGTGTGCCGAGGTCCTAGAAAGAGTAGAGTTATACCTCTACTCACCCTAAGGGCCTTCGTGGCCTATAAAAGGGGTGCAACCTACCTATTAATACGAGCACAACAGAGATGGGTCACCTCAAGATTGCATGCACATAATGTACCCTTCAACTGCCTCCGCACACTCATATCTTGTAAAACTGCACTTTTAAAATTATTCTTCTTTTTCCGATTCTCTATATTCGTATTTAGGGCTAGCGGTGACAGTGATGATATGGCTGGGTTATTGGTCTCCGTTCAGCAGATTGCCGGCCTTTACATTACGAGGCTGCAAATCGTAAAACCCGAAAGAAATGTGTGTTTCAGAAAGGATGGCTTTTTTATTACAGATTTTACATACTGAAGTGAGAGTTGGCAGCTGGGAAATTGTGAACACTAACATAGGAAATCGTTTTAGCCTAGCTGTTGGATAGAGCTTTATCCAATCTTGTTCATGGGAAATAACGCCGTTTTACAGCACAAAGGTATGACATATGTTTGGTTTAATTTTAAAACTATTGGGCACCTGAAAAAAAACACATTTAAAAATTGCCCACTAATTTTCTATGAAAGATCTTAAGGGAAAAATTAAAAAACCCACTCAAGTTTATAGAAGAGAAATACATAGTCAAGATTGATTTTTGTGATCGCCGTTTGGAATCTGATGGTGATGGTGATGATTACGCTGCTAATAATAATAATAATAAATTACAAAACAAAATTGGTATGAACACGTGCCAAAATCAGTAGAAACAAGTCAAGGATGCAAGGTAACCATATTGTGAAATCAACAAGTACAAACTGACAGAACTATCCCCAACAACAAACCAGACATTATAATCTGTGATAATGAAGAGGAAACATGTATGTTAATAGACGTTGCAATCTCAAGAGACAGAAATGTAATTAAAAGGGAAGCTGAGAAGATTCTAAAATATAAAGATCTTACAATAGAAATACAGTTCATGTGGAATGTAAAAACAAAGGTGATACCAGTAATAATAGGGATGACTGGGACTATTTCAAAGTCATTTAGAAAATACGTGAGCAACATACCAGGAAAACATGAAGTCAAGAAACTCCAGAAAACAACCATATTGGGCACTGCACACATGCTTCGGAAAGTACTAATGTAGAAGTACAATAGATCCGACATTGAAACTAATGATATAATAACTAGAATAACTGCAACACTGTATTCCCTAGGGACTTATTTTGTCTTAGGAATATAAGTATAAGTACCCTGCATAAAGGAGATGATGATGATGATGATAATAATAATAAAAGCAATATTTTTCCTGAGGAATTATGACGCTAGTGCTATTTCGAAACTTTCCAATCCATATCACGAGGCTAGCAAAGCATACTCATACAGTTAATGACTCTAGTAGGAACTTGTTAATTTCTATTATATAGAAGTAATAACTGCTTGCCAGTTTAGGTCTAAATTACTGGTTACTGTACTAACACAAGGTGTCCGTTCTTCTTTAAGGGATTGCAAATACAAGGTCCAATAAAATGAGAAAATTATTCCTTCATTGTGAAATCTTATCCAAATATATTTAATAAGACTAATTCAGTATTACTGCAGTGGAACTGCACAGTGTTCGTCTTTTTAAAAATGCACGTTCCGTACAATACATTGTAGGCCTACAACACTCTCGTCCATAACCTGAACTCTGTCGCCTAGTGAATCTGACTAGAAAAGGAGAGAAACAGTGGGGGGAAACGATAACAAGATAAAAGGGATTGGACTCACAACATGTTAATGAATTGTACCGCGACCGTTGAACCAGCCTAATGTACTTATTACTGCAACGGAGTAAGCTCGTAGGATCCTACCAACAGGAAAGTAACCTATTTTGTCTAAGTGAGATACAAAATAAAATTACGAGCGAAAATCTGGTAAACCATTTTCTTTTTATTTCCGAAACTGTTACCTTGTTCGTTTCCGAAGACACTAAATCGAACACGCCAGTTTCATTTGTATGCTTATCAAGGATATCATAATTTACAAGGTGACCATAAAAATGTTTGCACGGATTAACTATTGAGAGCATGGGAATACCGGACGGTGAAGAAATTCGCATTTTTCTTACACAAGTCCTCAAGATTTCTTGGACTTCTAAATTCTAGCAGAAAAATAAGTGTGCGGTTAGAAGGGAAAAGACAATATTTTAATTTCGTGTCTTTTGAATGAAATGCCTAAGAATGCCATGAAATTTGTCGCAAAGAAGTGAAGCATTCTTCCCACCCACCTCGACTCTTTGTTATTCAAATTCAATGGATTACGTATTCTGGTCAAATCCTATTCACAATTAAATTCCGATTTTTTAAAAATCTTTCACACATATGTAGTAGAAATCCCTGGGCGAGGAATAGACAAAATGCAAGGCCGTTACCTACAGACGTCAACATGGATATCGCAAAACCGTGAAGTAACCATATGCAAATAGTGATCGCGTATTTTCCTAAATCTAAAATTAATTTTCGTTTATTTTCTTAAAAACATTTCTTTTTATGTAAGGATTTTAATGGCAAAATATTTCGAACTGCATAAAATAAGCCTTCATAACGTACACTTCGTAAAACCACAACGTATACTACTCTGACAGAAACACATCTCTTCTATAATGTTTGAACACTTGGGCAGTCACAACATTGAGAAGGATATTGAACTGACGCCAGGGAAAACAAATTCTTTCGATACATTGGAAAGAGAACATATTTTTCGAAAGATTTTTTTGTGTTTTTATGCAACCTCTGTATTTCAGTTACATTTATTTTTTTTATCTTTTATATCTTTCAGTATGGTGTTATTTGTGCCAGCAGTAAAAGAGAAGGTGTGGAAAGAAACAGATGATGCAAGCAAGAAAGAGTATAGACGGTGAGTAGTGAGGCGGAAGATTTGCGGGACTCCACAAGAATCCCTGGACATCATACATATATAGCCTAGAGGGTGAGTCTCATCCTACGTGGGTTATATAGAACAGAGAGGAGTAAACTACTCTTATATCTTTCAGACTTCAATAGCGGGGCGAGAAGGTTGTGGGAAGGAAGTCAACAAAAGTTTGATCAGTCAGGAACGTTGTTGTAAATAGCGGGTACAGGGACAATGAGGAAAAAAAAACACTAGAAGCAGAAGAGCTTGGATAAAGGACCTAAAAGAAGATGAGGAAAGAGCTTCGAGGAAGGAAGCTATCGGCATTCCTTGTGACCAGGAGGATAAAAACGGAAGAGACTCTATTCAGACTTATACTTCTTACGTCTTTGGTTCCTTACGTTTATACTTTCTGTATCCACGCTCTCACTAAATTAAATGGTAGACTTTCAGGTTACAGAAATAAGGTACTTGCATATTGTTCCATTATATTACGGTGGAATAAATAAAATAAATCCTGCATCTTATTCATAATGAGCCAATTTATAACCTGACAGACCCTCAGAATAAAAAGGAAATTTACTCCTTTTATATACAATCTTCAGATAGCATCATCTTGTTCCCTGGGCTCTACCCTGGGACTTATGAATTCAATCCACACCACCATAAGATATTTATTATACATCTATTTTAATATTATCGAACTTTAAAGAATGCACTTCTCTCAGGCAGCCACTCATCCACTGAGTCCGTAAATCAGTCAGTAAACGAATAACATTTCAAATTACAATATAAAATAATATGCTAATTGTTAAATTTAAGTCCACTAGTTAATGAAGGAACTTTAGGACAGGGGTTCTTAAATTATAGGTTGCGACCCCAAAAGAATTCGACAAGCTCTTGTGATAATTTTTAATAAATTTAAAATTGTACTGTTGAAATGAAAATTTTGAAATTTTCCCCCAAACAATTTAAAATTACAGAGTCGAATATAAGGGAATATAAAAAATAACTAATTGTTGCAAGTCCATAATTTCTGCGGAAGGCGGCCATGGTGATTATTGGCCTCGAGTGCCAGATTACTGACTGTAACAGAATGAAGTGCGCTGATTCGACAGCTGATGCAAGTGGCGATGTCCTTCTCAAGTTAGGTGCACGCTTTCAACAAAACTTACAGGTCGGCTCTGGGGCCCAGCCAACCTGTTCTTTAGTGTTTGTCGGCGGTTCTTTTCCAAGAGTACAGCAGCCGAAGCTTTAAGCTACCATTCACCTCCATCTAGGTTAAGAAACATGAAGCTATAATTAAAACTTCCAACTGACACCTTCATGATGTGTATAGGGAAAAATCTAGCTTTTCCGAAGTTTGCGTTCGGCTGGTCGTTCTCGAACAGAAAGTCGAAATGATTTGACGTCAGCAAATTATATTTGATCATTATAAACCACATGCAGGTTATCGCGACGTGTATCATTGTGGACTCTCATTACCATTATATCTACCCCTTTACAGTCTAGTGGTCAGTGTATGCACCATGTTTTTGGACACTAAAACTCTGTGTTTTATCCACGTAGTGTGTTTATGGTTCGTGCGATCTGTAGAGCAGACGATATCAGTCGCGCGGTCTAAGGAAGGCTCTGGGGCTTCTCGCCTGCTGGAATTGCGGGTTCGATTCCCGCTGGGGACGCAATAATGTCTGTCTCTTGTGAATGTTAGGCCTTTTCAGGTTGAAGTCTCTGCGACGGACCGATCCATCGTCCAGAAGGGTCCTACCGTGATCGTTTGTATGTCTATCGCTAAGTACGGTCAGGAGCAACAATAACTCTCTACACCTCCAATGAGTGGGTAGAAGAGTTCATATTAAACAAATTATTCTTTCAACGAATAGTTATATACTCTTTATACCGTATTTACCGACTTGTTTTTGTAATGAAAGTACGTTCTTTTTTCTGTGAGGTAACTTAAACCTTATATAAGATGTAGATTTTGCAGTCTGGAAAGGTCTTCTACACAACGTTAATTACTTCTGAATCAAAAGCTGCGAACAGACCTAAGGACATAACCTAATACAACGCCAAACACTCAGAATCCTGAGACCTCGAACCCACAGCCAGCATATGTAACAGTCCCAAGTCCAAGTCGATATAACAACAGTGTTACGTACCCTGTCGCGAGCTGCGCATGTGTCTCATATGAAATTACTTTTCCAATATTCTGTATATTTCACAATGTGTACCTACGTAAGTTGTCATGGCAACAAATTATATGTAGCAATGAAACAGACGGCAAACAAGGAGCACGGAAACAATTGGTGGGTCAAACAGAACAATGTCGCCGAACATAAAATTTTTCAAGGTGCTCCTCTTCCTGTTCTTGCTGTTATTATTCATATGCGACGTCATTACTATGTCTACTGAAGAGTTCTGTTTTCACACTTTCTATACAAGGCACGAAACTGCAGCGTTAAAACTCCTGACGTGCCAAAAGTTTTATTGTCCAACTAATGCACTCAAATGTATAAAATCGTCAAATTCTTAAAAAAACAAATAAAATTATAAAAGCCGCTCCAACATGTTTCGGTTCACACAGGAACCATCATAAGGGAGCCACAACCAGTGCTTAGTTAAAATTACAAGTCTTGTTCAACAGTGCGCGTCGGTGCACCGACGCGAACTGTTGAACAAGCTAAGCACTGGTTGTGGCTGGCTCCCTTGTGATGGTTCCTGTGTGAACCGAAACATGTTGGAGCGGCTTTTATAATTTTAATTGGTTTTTAAGAATTTAACAATTTTATATATTTGAGTGCATTAGCAGGACAATAAAGCATTTGATATAATTGATGCACGGTCTAACCATGAAGATGTTTGCCGTGTATTTCTTAAAATCGCGCTTCGAATCTCGCCCAGGACACTGACTATCCCGACTGTTGAGATTTTGCATGAGTTTCGCCAGTTCCTCAAGGATAGCACAGAGAAGGTAGGACTATCTTAAGTTATGCTACAGCATCTGCCCCTCACTGCTCTGAATTCCACTAATTTCACCCGACCACCTATAACTTGAGCTGCTAAATAATCGCTAAAATTGAGACAATGTGGTCACACAACTTACGATTCATCCGTCCAAACGTTTTTGAGTGATTCGACCAGTTACTCATCGGTCGCTTTAAATTGTTCCTCCTTTTCCATCTGAACTTTGATGTTTGCCCACTTACAAGTAATTTTCCACACAACTGACTGTGACAAGCCTACTCATCTCTTGTACCCCTTTCAGATCAAAAGTGGGTCGTTTTAAGGTTTACCTTTAAATGTCCCAAGCACCTCGTTTCAGAAAGATAATTACCCTTATATCGTTGGTATACGAAAGGAAGGCATGGATTAATCATTCATATTTGTTACATCGAAAAAGCTCTCTGGCCAGTGAAGCCTCTGCTATGTTATCTCAGAAGCTAACGGCGTCTTTAAATAACACACTAACGGAAAGCTTACCTAGGCTGGTCTTTGGGTCCGCAAGTCAAAATGACCGCCAACCGATGGTCAGATATCATACAGGGAAGACATGTTTTGAGATACATTCACTTTGCTCGTCAATAAATTCCCCGATATCTGTGACACATAAGATGTTCATTATTGTGTCCACAGGCGTCCCGAATCTGAGTCACTTGATACCGTCCACAAAATCACATACTACTTTTATGTCCCATTTAATAACTACATTCCCTCCAACTTACAGTGTCTTAAATGTCCTGGTACCTTCTAGCCTTCTCACTAAAACATTTTATGCTCTTCTCACCTTTACCCATCCCATAATTTTCCAATTAACCACGTCGATATACTAATATACAATAGGGAACACATAAATATCTCGGTACATATTGGGCATCGCGAAGAATAATTACCTTTTACAAATTCAGGCATAATTTTCCTGGACGTATAAATTAGCAGCATGTCTGTCTGTCTGTCTGTCTGTGCGTGTCGACACTAACAATATTTTGATTCATTTACGAAGTTCCACTTGTTGAAAATTCCTGCCTGTTTCCGTGATTTTGTGGGTGTAACACAGGATCTTGTATCCTATTTTTAGTAGACGAACAATCTCATACAACTCCCACCGTTTGTTCACAGGATCCAATCAAAAACATGATCCATCTCATCAACTGAGGCATGTTTACATCCCCTACTGCCCGATCTCATTACTTCACTTCACCACACTCCTCCCTAATCCACTGACACATGAAACACAGGCTCGTCTATAATAAAGGTTATCACACACCACACAGGAGAGAAGACACCAGCGATAGCATAGAACAACAATTGTCAGTGGTAGTATAGCCAGTTGAGGTCACGCCGTCTCTCCAGAGTGCAGCACAGGTTAAGGCTGCAGGCAGATGCCTTACATATCCTTGAATATGTTTGTGTCACCTCACTGGCAAGATACTTGATTCTATTAAATCTTTTATACAACATTAATAAAAATATAGCAAACAGGGTACATGACCAACTATCGGGAAAACAGGGCTCGGTTCTCAGCAAGGAAAGACTTTTTTCATCTGCAATACTAAGTCCGGGGAAAATCTGGGGACTAGAGACAGTTCTATCAGATGGGTAACGGGAACTCCTCGCTTAGAAGGTAAAACGGCTGAGGCGTGAGTGTGGCCACGCACTTTCATTAGGTGCCGACACAAAAATTGATTGGGGATGTACATTTAATCCACACATATTTCCAAGGCGAGATGATTGCTTAAAGCTCTAAATGTACTCATTTTCAGTCCATGTTAATATAAACGCATTGCAATGACCGTGCATAATCCCTTACATGGGCTCGGCAGTAAGTCAGTTATTGCTATTTATCCCATCACACATTTACGTTTGGAAAAACAGGCTAATGGGATGAATTTCTTGTACATTTTCACATCTTTAAACGCTAAGTGCTGTAGGTTCGAAGTAGTATTTCCTAAAAATTAAAAGAGACCAATTTCAAAATTCCGTAAACTTGCTGCTTTGCGAAATTGCAGGTTTTGCGCCGCGAATTGTATGGGAACTGCGCTCTTCTGGACTATTACGCAGCGAGTAGTGGTAATTCCTTACCGACGGGTTGTCCCGAAACGTCGGTAAGGCATTACCACTACAAGCTGCGTAACAGGGCAGAAAAGCGTAGTTTTCAGCTTGGTCCTTTGTTCATATTATCCATTTTCTGAAGCATTGCAACCTAACGTCATGACAGAGTTATCTGCATATTTGCTTTTCTAGTCTCCAGCCTCTCGGTTTCTATCTCGGTAATGAGTCCAGCTATCTGCAGTGTGACTTTTAGCGGCAGTCTCTCCACGCATATCGCCTTGTAGTATTTCAATACAGCAAGACCGCTTTCTTTGACATTGTTTCCGATTAAAAAAATCCCGAATATTTCTACATTCTGAGCTATAAAATACGATCCACTGAGGTTCTTAACTATGCCATAATTTCTTACGGTGTCATAAACGATTCTGAAGCAGTTTTCCTCCATAAAACTACAACGAAGGATGGGCAATGGGAATATCGCAAGGTCTGCACACAATACAGAAGGTAATGAAAAGTCATCCATTTCCGAAATACGGTTTGAAGCTGTGGTCTTAGTACGTACCTTTGATTCCTGTGAGCCAACTTCGAAATACAGTGCTGTGTCCTTCTTTAAAATAACCAACACGATGTCACTTGTAGACTATCCTTTATTTTCATGGGTAGTCGTCATTCACTCTCTACATGTTTCGAGCTTCTAGAAAGCTCGAAACATGTAGAGAGTGAATGA